>Ga0209269_1000282_pt1 | contig 59611 bp, 68 predicted proteins | sample MTBAKMMethaMetaG_FD_187455 | JGI IMG/M metagenome (GOLD analysis project Ga0209269, IMG submission 187455) | Enrichment culture microbial communities from Arthur Kill intertidal strait, New Jersey, USA, that are MTBE-degrading - MTBE-AKM (Arthur... | ecosystem: Environmental > Aquatic > Marine >... | reverse complement strand
AACCGTTCGGGTCTCTCGATGAACAGACAAGGCGCAAGCTGGACAACGAGGTCCTCAGGCTCTGGGAAGGTCAAGGGAAGACCGTGCTGTTCGTCACGCACAGCATAGAGGAGGCATTGATGCTCGGGACCCGGATAGTGCTGCTGTCCGCATCCCCTGGACGCATCAATCGGCAATGGAACGTCGACGTACCCTGGCCTCGCGACCCTTTGTCCCCGGGCATGATCGCTTTGAAGAAGGAGATAGTCAAGAGCCTTCAGGTCTGCTCCTGCACCAACGGAGCCCCTCGAACGGCTTTCATAGAGATCGGAGAGATGGATGGATAGTGTCATTGAATGGAGCTGTAGAAAATGGACCGAAAGATATTGGCAATAGCAATTGTCGCAATCGTAGCGATAGGGACGATGGGCGCGTTCATGCTGATGGCGTCCCCATCGCAGGACCCGGCGGCCTTGACCGTAGCTTATTCGAACAAGATGAACTACGAGACGCTGATCGTCGCCAACGACAAGGGATATTTCGCTGATGAGGGATTGAACGTGACCGCGGCCATAGTCACCGGCGGCATACAGGCTGCGGAAGCCCTGGTCACCGGCTCAGCGGACGTAGCGGCCATGGGTGATGCTCCGGCCGTACAGCTCATGTCCAAGAACATCGGAGCCAAGATAATCGCCCGCATAACCGGGGCGGAGGGCATGCACCGGATCATCGCTGACATCAACATCACAGTGCCTTCGGACCTGGAAGGTAAGAGGGTGGGGATGCAGCAAAGCTCCAGCTCCCACGGGGCCTTCCTGCAGTGGTGTGAGGTGAACGGGGTGAACGTGGACAACATCACGTTCGTCTACTTGGTCCCCAGCTACCTGGCCGAGGCCATGTACTCAGGGGAGATCGATGCCATGATCGGCAGCGAGCCTTGGGCGATAAACACCGAGAACCTCTGTGGTGCAGACGTATATGAACTGGGCAACTCGTCCGGGCTTGGGAGCACCTTCCCCATAGTCATTGTGGCCTCGGAGCGGGCGCTGACCGAGAAGGCGGACGCGCTAACGAGCCTGCTCAAGGCCCTGGACCGCGCCAATGACTTCATCAAGAGCGACTGGAACGAGTCGATGGAGATATGCGCATCGCATACTGGACTGTCGGTCGAGGACCAGGCCAAGGGAAGCGGGCTGGAGTTCTTCGAAATTGGGTTCAATGAGACGGACGTGCAGAGCATCACCATGACCGCGATGGGACTGCTCGATTTCGGGAAGATCGATTCAATGCCGGTCATAATGGATAACGTGGACCTTAGCCACCTGCCGGAGTGAGCGAGCATGGACGGTCGCGATCGCTTCATGGTCGCATTGCGAGGGGGGATGCCTGACGCCGCACCGGTGTTCCTGCGAGACCTCACGCTGGGGTTGGACCAGACCGGTCTCGGTACCCCTGAGGTATGCGCCGGAGGATACGACCCGGACAAGGCCGCGGCCTCGGTCATCGCCCTCCACAAACGCCTGGGGCAGGATGCCGTGGTCGGATGCATTCACTTCGTGGGCATGGAGGTGGAGAGCCTTGGTGGCGAGGTCAGGTATCCTGCGGAAGGCATCCCCAGCGTCGTGGTCCATCCTTTCCAGGACATCATCGACCCGCACTTCGAACCGTTGGACATGGAAAGGGACGGACCGTTCCCCAATATAATGAAATGCTATGGGAAGGTGGGCAGTGAACTGGGGGACAGGGCCGCCCTGGTCTGCAATGTGGAAGGGCCGATCACCAAGGCCGCCCTGCTGAGGGGAATGGAGAACCTGGCCATGGACATGCACTTCGAGCCCGCCATGGCCGCGGCCTATGCTAGATATGCTGCCGACCTCAGCAAGGAGTTCCTTCAGGCCGTGAGCGAACATGCGCATATCGATTGCCACTTCATCGCCGCGGCATCGGACAACCCGGACATCTTCGGCAAGGAGGCGTTCCAGCAAATATCTCTTAACAACATAGCGGAAATGAACGCCGAGGCCGCACGCCTTGGGATCCCCACGGTGTTCCATCCACATGGTGATCTGAGCTCACCTACCAACGTTTCATTGCTTGAGGAGATCAGGGCCACGGGCATCGCCGGCTTCCAGTTCGCCGAAGGGAATGACCCGGTCCTTCTGAAGAAGGTGCTTTCGAGCAAGCTCTGCCTGATGGGAGGCATCGACGCCTTCTCCACGTTGCTTTTAGGTCCGAAGGTGAGGATCGAACTGGAGACGGAGGAATTTCTGCGTACGTTCCATCCATGGGATGGGTATGTGTTCATGTGTTCCTGCTCACTGCATCGGGGTATGCCATTGGACCATGTTGATCATCTGATGCGCTGTGTAAGAGGATTCCATAAGAAAGGCATATGAACCTCGGGCTGACATATTATTCAATGCATGGTTTTACTGGACGTTCCATCGAAACCGTCATGGCTGAGGGTCAAGGCCTCATCCCTTGCGCGCTCAGCTGAGCTGAGGAGGGTTCTGACCGACTGCGCTTCACGAACTGTCTGTGATTCCTCCCGCTGCCCCAATCTCGGAGAATGCTGGGGAAAAGGCCACGCCACCTTCATGATCCTGGGTGGCCGTTGCACAAGGGGCTGTCGTTTCTGCGCCGTGCCCTTCGGTGAACCGTTCTCTCCAGATGATGGGGAGGCCGATAGGGTGGCCGAAGCCGTGCGTCAGATGCATCTCAAGCACGCGGTCGTGACCTCGGTAACCAGGGACGACCTTCCTGATGGAGGTGCGAGCGTATTCGCCGATGTGATAAGACAGGTGCGTTGGATGAACCCATGCACCACCGTGGAGGTCCTCATCCCCGACCTGCAAGGGAACCGGTCCGCGCTTAGTGTTATCGTATCCGCTTTCCCCGAGGTGCTGGGGCACAATATCGAGGTGGTGAGGTCGCTGCAATGGGTCCGCGATCCAAAGACCTCATACGAAAGGTCCCTGTCCCTCCTCCTCGCGGCCAAGCAGATGGAGCCCAGAACGTTTACAAAGAGCTCATTGATGCTGGGGATGGGTGAGGACAGAGAGGAGGTACTGAGGGCCATGGCCGACCTCAGGGACGCGGAGGTGGACATCCTCACCCTGGGGCAATACCTTCCGCCCCAGGGTTCCTCGTTGCCTTTAAGACGGTACGTTCCGCCCTCGGAGTTCGATCTGCTGAGGGAGAGGGCGTTACAGATGGGGTTCAAGGCGGTAAGGGCAGGACCGTTGGTGCGGTCCTCCTACGATGCATTTCAGCTGTACCAGGAAGCAGGTGCTCGAAGATGCTGACCGATGAATTCGACCCTTTAAAGGGAGAAATGCTCAGGATAATGGATGAAGAGGGGAACGTGGACAGCTCCCTCAAGCCCAGGATTTCCAAGGAGGTCCTGCTCAAAGCCTACAGGACGATGCTATTGACACGGTTAGCGGACGATAAGGCGGTCAAGCTGCAGCGCCAAGGACGCTTGGGAGCGTATGCGCCCAACAAAGGTCAAGAGGCCAGTCAACTAGGCCCTGCCATGGCCCTCAAGAAAGAGGATTGGATGGTGTGGGCCTTCCGGGAGATGGGCGCTCTGCTCTGGAGGGAAGTTCCCCTTTCAACGTACTACCTATACTGGATGGGTAACGAGCTGGGGAACGTCTACCCGAAAGATCTGAAGGTAACGCCGGCGGCTGTACCCGTCGGCTCGCAGATCCCGCACGCCGTGGGCATCGCCTATGCCAGTAATTTGCGTAAGGAGAAGAGCGTGACGCTGGTATATTTCGGGGACGGCGCCACGTCCGAGGGCGAGTTCCATGAGGGACTGAACTTTGCCGGTGTCTTTCAAACACCCAACGTGTTCGTGTGTCAGAACAACCAGTTCGCCATATCGACCCGGCGAAAGCGGCAGAGCGCCTCGCCCACACTGGCCCAGAAGGCCGTGGCATACGGCTTTCCCGGAATACTCGTGGACGGGAACGACGTGCTCGCAATGTACGCCGCGTCCAAAGAGGCCGTGACACGGGCTCGAAAGGGCAAGGGACCTACCCTGATCGAATCGTACACCTACAGGCTGAGCGACCACACGACCTCGGATGACTGGAGGAAGTATCGCTCCAAGGAGGAGGTGGAGGAATGGGAGGGGAAGGACCCCCTGAAGAGGTTCCGGTCCTATCTTCTCTCTCAGGGCATTCTGGGGGATGAAGAGGCGCTGCAGAAGGAACTTGTGGACATTGTGGAGAAGGCCGCGGCGGAGGCGGAGGCCGTTCCCGCTCCCTCCCGTCAGGACGTTTTTGTGCACACATACTCTGAGATACCTGCCTACCTGCGACGACAGATGGGAGGTGATGGGACATGATGATGAACATGGTTCAGGCCCTCAATGGCGCCCTGGCCATGGAGATGGAAAGAGACGCCTCAGTGGTCATCATGGGAGAGGACGTCGGACTGGACGGAGGGGTCTTCCGGGTCACCGACGGCCTTATGAAGAGGTTCGGTCCGGAACGGGTCATCGATACACCGCTGGCCGAGGCGGCCATCGCCGGAGCGGCCGTAGGTATGGCCTTGAACGGGCTGCGACCGGTGGTAGAGATGCAGTTCATGGGATTCTCATATATCGCCATGAACCAGATGATCAACCACGCCGCACGCATGAGGAACCGCACCCGTGGAAGGCTCACCGTGCCCATGGTGCTGAGGATGCCCTACGGGGCCGGCGTGAAGGCCTTGGAGCATCACTCCGAGAGCACCGAGGCCCTCTACGCCCAGATACCGGGGCTGAAAGTGGTCGTTCCCTCCACGCCCCTGGAGGCCAAAGGTCTTCTGACCGCGTCCATACGCGACCCTGACCCGGTCGTGTTCCTGGAGCCCACGCGCTCCTATCGCATGCTGAAGGAGGAGGTACCTGAGGGGGAGCACATACTTCCATTGGGTAAGGCCAGGGTTTCCCAGGAAGGGGATGACGTGACCGTGGTGGGATGGGGTGCCATGATCCCCCTCATACAGAAGGCGGTGGCCGGCATGAAGGCCTCGGTGGAGGTCGTCGACCTGAGGACCATCTCCCCGATGGACACAGAGACCTTGGTGGGCTCCGTGAACAGAACGGGAAGGGCGGTGGTGGTGCACGAGGCGCCGCGCTCCTTCGGCCCCGGGGCGGAGATCGCCGCCCGCATCTATGAAGGGGCGATCCTGAAGCTTGAAGCGCCTGTGGAAAGGGTAACCGCACCGGACATCACGATACCTCTTCCCAAGGGCGAGGACCATTACTACGTGAACGAGAGGATGATCAAGGAGGGCGTGGAGAGGGCCCTGAGGTTCTAGGTGAGAATATGGTGATCGAGTTCAGGTTCCCGGACCTCGGCGAAGGCATCGCCGAGGGAGAGGTCAAGAAGTGGCTGGTGAAGGTGGGAGACACCGTTGGTAAGGACCAATCCCTGGCCGAGGTGGAAACGGACAAGGCCGTGGTGGAGATACCTTCTCCCGTGGCCGGCAAGGTGCTCAGGCTCGATCACCAGGAGGGCGAGATGGTCAACGTCGGGGAGGTCCTGGCGGTCATCGGGGGGGAGGACGAGGTCGTCACCGAAGGACAGGATAGGGAAGAGCGCCCACCCTCGGTTTCCGTGGTAGGCGAGCTGCCCACGGAGGAGGTGGTCGTGACCTCAGCGCCGGTCAAGCGTTCCAAGGGCGAGGTGCTGGCCACCCCGGCAGTGCGTAAGATGGCCCGGGACAGGGGGGTAGACCTTGCGGGGGTCCTCCCCAGCGGCCCCAGCGGGCAGGTCCTGCCCAAGGACCTGAAGGCCGCGGGCAGACCGAAGACCGTGCCGAAGTTCGATCTGTATGGTTATGTGGACCGCATTCCGATACGGGGGATAAGGAGAACGACCGCCAAAAGGATGTTGGAATCCCAGGAGAGAACGGCATCGGTCACTAGCATGGAACAGGCCGACGTGACCCTTCTGGTCGAGCTCAGAGAAAGGATCAAGGCAGATGCCAAGGAGAGCATGGGGGTGAACATCACCTACGTCCCGTTCATCATCAGAGCTTTGGTGCAGGCGCTTAAGGCCCACCCTCTTCTGAACTCCGTCGTGGATGACGAGAGGGAGGAGATCGTAGTAAAGAAGTACTACAACATCGGAGTGGCCGTGGCCATCGACGACGGGTTGATAGTTCCAGTGATAAAGGGGGCCGACCAGAAGAGCGTACGGGAACTGGCGGAAGAGGTCGCTTCCCTGGCCAAGGCCGCCCAAGAGCGCAAGTTGGACCTGGCCGACCTGAAGGGAGGGACCTTCAGCATCACCAACTACGGCGTGTTCGGAGGGACCTACGGCACTCCCATCATCAATTATCCGGAGACCGCCATATTGGGAATAGGGCGCATAATGGACGTGCCGCTGGTGGTGGACGGGGAGGTGATGCCGAGAAAGGTCCTCCCGCTCTCCCTCACCTTTGACCACCGTGCTTACGACGGAGCGGTGGCGGCGAGGTTCCTGAAGGACCTGGTCCGCCTCCTGGAGAACCCCGAACTTCTGCTGGTGATGGACTAGCGCTCGAAGGTCCACTCATCGTTTGCGAACCGGCGCTTGGAGATGACCTCTGCCCTGGCCAGTTCGTCCTGGGTGATGTCCCCGGCGTACCATTCCCGGTTGATGATGAAGGCGTTGGCCATGGCCGCTGCGACATAGTCCCAGGGCACCTTCTTCTGCTCCCGTACGCTGGTCACCCTGTCCGCAACCTCCTCCAGTTCGTGGGCCTGCATCTTGTCCTTAGGAACCTTGAGCACGGAGAACATGCGCATCCTGTCGATGTCGTAGAGCAATGTGCCATGCTGCACGAAGATGCCGTTGCGCCGGGACTGCGCACTGCCGCTAATCTTCTTTCCGTTGACCACCACATCGTTGATCGGTTCGAACGACCCCTCGATGCCCAGGAACCTGAGGGCGTTTACGATCCAGCCCCCGATCTCCTGATAGGCCTCGTTGATGTCCTTGGGCATCATGTCCTCTGGGCATATGACACTGTAAGTGACCTCCTTCCCGATATCGTGGAAGACAGCTCCACCGCCGGTGCTTCTGCGAACCACGTCTACGCCCAGCTTCCTGCACTGTTCCAGATCGACCACTTCCTCCAGGTTCTGGAAGCGGCCGATGCTCACGGCCGCCGGCCGCCATCCGTAGAACCTCATGGTCGGTCCGGCGATGCGGAATGCCACGGCCTCTGCTATCGCCTCGTCCAGAGCCATGTTCGTGGCCGCGTCGTTCTCCTCGTATCTCAGGATCCTCCATCTCTTTCTCAGCATTTCAATCCCCTCAGTAGATAGGCCAGGTCGGCCGGGCCGAAGCCCACGGCCCTATGGCCGCGGTCCCGCATGAAGCTGGCGACGACCTCCTCGACGTTCCCCATCTTCCAGACCTTTTCGTTCAGCAGGAACGATTCCAGGTCTTCCAACCCCTCTTCGGGATAGAAGAAGAAGTCTCCGCTAAGCCTAAGACTTTTGATGGTTCCTTCCGCGCATTCCACCCTCAGGACCAGCGTTTTTCCGCCCGGGACCCTGGCCCTCCTTTCCAACGGATCACCCCCGAGCCCAGGTCAGCAGCCTCTCCATATCGATCCGGCCGCAGATGGCCTTGCCGGTGGTCTCGTTGTAGAATGACGGTACGCCGAGGTCACCTCCGCAGGCGGGGGCGATGACCTCTGCCAGGGAGCGCATGAGGTTGGCGTTCTCCTCGTTGTGCCAGACCTCCAGCCTGGTAATCGCGATCCCGGTCTCCGCCTCGAACTGGTCCACCAGGGGAGCTAGCTTTCGACAGTGCGGGCATTCCTTCCCATGAAACCAGATCAACCTTTTCTCGCTCATCCCTGATCCCTCTTAACGAACAGACCGCACCAGCACTCCCCCGTGTCCTTGTACGTGGGCTGTTTCAGGAAGTTGCATGGGCAGATAAGGGCAAGGTCCTTCTTGCGGTCGCCGGTGGTGATCCGACAGGGACAGTAGCGCTGCCCCTTGCTCACAAGATTTTCCAGGACCCCTTTGGAAAGGATCTCGATCTCGTCCGCCGCGTCCGTCAATCGGATGGTGGCGCTCTGCTCAGAGAACTGTCTCCAGGCCTTCACCACCGACCGTGGGTCGTCGATGGCCTCATGCTCCTTCCCCATGATCTCCATGGCCTCGCCCAGGTCTGATAGGACGAAGGCGTGCTCGGCCCCGCAGGTGGGACACACCTCTGGAGGCTTATTGCCCAGATGGATATCGTTGCATACGTGACATCTCCAAAGCTTCTTCATTAGACCTCCATCTGATTAAAGAGCGCAGCCGATATATAGAATGAAGGTCACCAGCCGTCCTGGTGCACCCTGTCCTCCACGTAACGGTCGATGGCCCTCTTCTCCTCCGCCGGATGGCCCAGGGGCACTAGGGCGAAGGGTGTGACGTTCTCCGGCAATCCCAGCAGCTGACGGAGCCCGTCCACCCTTTCTTCGATGGGATAAATGCCCAGCCAGACCGCCCCCAGGCCCAGTTGCACGGCCATGATCAGCATGTTCTCGGTGGCCGCCGCGCAGTCCTGCACCCAGAACCCTTTGTACTTCTCCAGTGTGGGATCACCGCACACCAGCACCGCCACCGGGCTCTGCTTGAGCATCTGGGCGTACGGATGCACCTTCATGACCCCGTCGAGGAGCCCGCGGTCCCTCAACACCAGAAAATGCCAAGGCCGTTCGTTCCCGGCCGAGGGGGCGGCCATGGCCGCCTCCAGGACCTTTCTCACATCCCTCTCGTCCACATCCTCCGCGGTATAGCGGCGGACGCTCCTTCTTTCCAGGACCGGGTCCTTGCTCATCGCTAATGACATGCGAGCCCTTTGAACATATAATTATCTAGGTGGTCCGAAAAGTGGATTAAGAGCTTCCGTTTACTAAATGCTCATGCCGGGATTGGAGGACCTGTTCTACGCGACCACGTTGCTGTTCTTCATCTTCGACCCCTTCGCCACCGTGCCCATGTTCATAACCCTCACCAGAGGGCAGACCGAGAAGGAACAGGTGGTCAGCGCCAACAAGGCCATACTGGTGGCCGGCATACTCTTCGGCATATTCGCCCTGATCGGCTCGCAGCTGCTGGCCCTTTTCAGCATCAGCACCGACGCGTTCCGCATCGCCGGCGGTATCGTTCTACTGCTCATGTCCATGGAGATCATCTTCTCGCTACAGATGAGCAAGAAGGAGGACACCAGCGTGGCCTGGGTCATCATAGCCACGCCCCTCCTGAGCGGCCCAGGAGTGATAACCACGGCCATATTGCTGGTGCATCTGTACGACTATTTCACCGTGCTGATCGCCGGGGTGATCAGTCTGACCATCACCTGGGGGATCATGAGGAACTCCCTGCTCATCTCACAGAAGGTGGGCAACAACGCCATAGACGTGTTCAGTAAGATCATCGGCATGCTTCTGGCGGCCATAGCCGTGGAGTTCATAATGAGGGGGGCGGTGGACTACGTGCTCAACAGCCTGAACATGGCCTTCCTGCTTCTCCCATTCTGATGCGTTCATGCAAAGTTTTTTATCTATCGTGCACAGACGTTGGTCTGGTGAGGACATGGTCGACTGCAAGAAGTGCGACAACGGCCTGGAATCGTTCCAGATGGACGAGACCCCCAAGCTCAACGTAAGGGGGAAGGAGATCGGGATCGCCGCCCTGGATGACATAATGAAAGAGGTCCACAACGCCGGCCTGAGCGAAGACCGTATCGGGCAAGAGCTCCTGGAACAGGTCATGCAAAAGGATTACGTCCCGCCCTCATTGGAGAAAGATTACCGCGAGGCCCTTGTGCGGGAGTACAGGCGCCGTTACGGCTGATATCATCGACCAGTGTTTAAGTTCGAAGTAATTGAAGTGATCAAATGGCCAAATGCACTATATGCAACAGCGATCAGGCCCTTCCAAGGACAGGATCGGTAAGGATGACCGCATTGACCGGGGACGGTCCGGACCTGCGTCTGGATATAAACGAGGCACACCTGAGGATATTGGACATGTCGGTTCACCTACTTGGGTACGTGAACGCGTTCCGCGCCCTGTCGGAACTGCCTGACTACCTTGGAAGACGCAGGACGCGCTACGCACTGGTGTTGGTAATGCTCGACGAGCTGGCTTCCCTCATGGAACTGATGAAGGAATGCGAGAAGGGCGTCACGGAGCATTCCTCGGAGGTGTTCATCGGAGGCTACTTCTCCCCGGAGCGGAAGCAGGAGCGCATGGACAGCGTTCTGGAGGAGATCGGCAAATCTGAGGTCCTCTTCCTCAAGGTCAAGAAGAACCTGGGAAGGGAGCCCTCTGCCATCGATTTCACGTTCTTCAAGGACCAGTTCCACCGGTCTGGCGGTAACATGTTCCCCATGGTGGACAAGGTGCTGCGCTACGATTGGAGGTGTAGCTGCGAGGACACCCCTTCCGACGAGGAGATAGAGATGCTCTTCACGGCCATAGAGCTCAACGTCCGTGGCGCGGCCGAGTTCAGCCATCAATGGGCCAGTGCCAATGAGTACGACATCGATTTCAAGTTAGAGACCCGCTACGGAAAGGACGGCGTGGACAAGCGCAAGGAAAAGGGTTATTGGGTCTCCGTTCCCTTATGAGCCAAGGGATGACGGATGGGCGAGATCAGGGATGTGAGCGACGACCTCTTTCGGGACCTACTGCGAAAGGAGAAGAGGTTCATCGTTCTGGAGTTCTGGTCCCCAGGTTGCCCCGTGTGCAAGGAAGTGGAACCGGAAGTGGCCAAGGCCCACCAGGATCTCGGAGAGGACGTACTGTTCATGCGCGTGAACACCGATCACAACACCGCACTGGCCTCCAAGTACCATGTGACCGGTACCCCCACCTTCATCTACTTCTGCAACGGGGAGAAGGTGGGCGGGTCCCTGGGTTTCGTCAACGCGACCGTTCTGCGGAACACCGTCAAGGACCTCATCAGGCATTCCGCCGCCTGCCCCTCGGGAAAGCGGACCGCCTACGAGATGGACGGATACGGCTGAGCATTTTTTATTTAATACCGCATCAATCACCCCCTTATGTGGCAAAACCTCTCGGTCGAGTCGTGGAAGGCCCGGGGCCGTTCGGACATGAGCAAGGTATTCCCGACCGTCACCGACATCATCGAGCAGGTGCGAAAGGAAGGGGACCAGGCGGTCAAACTTCTCACCGCCCGCTTTGACAAGGTGGAGCTGGAAGAGCTCGAGGTCAACGAGGAAGAGGTCCGGGAGGCCTATTCCAAGGTGGACCCGGAGCTTCTATCCGCACTGCGGTTCGCTAAGGACCGGATAGAACGATACCACCGACGGCAGCGCCCGGAGGACGTGACCCTGGTCAGGGAGGAGGGCAGCTCCCTCGGCTGGAAGTATTCGCCCCTGGCGTCGGTCGGCATATACATACCCGGAGGCCGGGCCTCTTATCCCAGCACCGCCCTGATGTGCGCGGTACCGGCCAAGGTTGCCGGTGTTAGGAAGTTGATCGCCTGCACCCCTCCGCCAGTGCACCCGCTGACCCTGGTGGCCTTGGACCTGGCCGGCGTTGACCAGGTCTTCAAGTGCGGGGGCGCCCAGGCCATAGCGGCCATGGGGCTTGGTACGAATTCCATCCCCAAGGTGCAGAAGATCGTAGGTCCCGGAAACGTCTACGTCACCGCGGCCAAGATCCTGCTGCGCCAGGAAGTGGAGATGGACTTCCCGGCGGGACCGAGCGAGATCGCCGTGCTGGCCGATGGTTCCGCCGTTCCCGAGAACGTGGCGGCGGACATACTGGCTCAGGCAGAGCACGGCCCGGATTCCGCATGCGCCCTGGTCACCGATGATATGGGATTGGTTCAGAAGGTCGGAAAGATCATCGAGGAGTATGCGGCCGATAGCCCGAGGAAGGACAACATCCTCTCCTCCCTGGGCAACAGCGGCTACATCATGGTCAAGGACCTGAAGGAGGGCGTGGAGATATGCAACCAGCTGGCCCCTGAGCACCTCTCGCTGCAGGTCCGGGACCCCCTCTCCCTGCTCCCGTCCATTGATGGCGCCGGGGCCATCTTTCTTGGTCACGATTCGCCCGTGGCCTGCGGAGATTACACCACCGGAACGGACCACGTGCTGCCTACTGCAGGCAACGCCGCGGTGCACTCCGGCCTGGACGTGCTGCACTTCATGAAAAGGTCGTCCGTTCAGTTCCTGGACAGGGAGACCTTGAAAAAGCTGGCGCCAGCCACGATAAGGCTGGCGGAGACCGAGGGTTTGCACGCGCACGCCGATTCGGTGCGCGTGAGGTTGAAGGAATAGACGGCCTCAGACCATCTTGGTGCCTGCGCTGTACCCGGCGCTCTGGTTCCACACCTCTTCGACCCCGAAGACCCAGACCCCGGTGGCCTTCATGCCCAACTTCTCCAAGGCAGCGTTCATCTGGTCGTAGATCGGTCCGGCGGTCACGTAGTCCTTGACCTTGGCCCGAACCTCGTATGAGTCCATCTTGGAACCGGCCAGGATGGACACCATCTCGCCCTTGTTCTTCATTCCCTGCAGGTTCTTTCCAGTGCGCTTCATTAGGATCGCACCAACGATGATCGTGTCCGGGGCGGGAGCCTTCAGGCTTCCGACCTGTATGGCGTGGACATCTCCCGCCTCCGATTTCGTAGCTAGGACCCTGATCGACGCGTCGTCGTTCAACACTTTTAGTACTTCATCCGGTATCGCTACCATTGTAATCACCCGGTAGGAAATGGGAATTAAAAGTTATAAATGATTGCAACAGAAATATGACCAAGAGACATCTGGCCATTACGATGGAGCCAGTGGTTCAATTCATGGACATGACCATTAAGGTCATGGTGATGACCTACGGGCATGCAAGAACCCTCTTTCGCGCATGGCCTTCACCGCTTCCCTCAGCGCCCCCTCGGTCTTGACCTCGATGAGCACGGACATCTCCCTCTCCTCCGCCAAGCCCAGGAAGCGTGGGCAGTCTATGTTCCCTGTGAAGGGCAGCTGATGGTCGCTCTTGCCATCGAAATCATGGAAGTGCATGTGCCATACCTTGTCCAGATTGGACAGCATGAAATCTTCCTCCTTCCATCCCGAACGGGCGTCGTGCCCGATGTCCCAGCACAGCCCTATGGGAGAGAACTCCAGCAGCGACCCGGCGGCCTTGCGCATGAACGGAAGCGAGAAATGCCCGGTGTTCTCCAGACATATCCTGATGCCTAGTCCCTCGGCCATGGAAGACAGCCGGTCAAAGGAGGCGTTGAGAGATTCCAGGTGCTCTTCGAGGTAGCGCTCGTAGACCCATATCTTGCGGTCAGGCAGCGTGAAGTACACCCCGGGGTTCAGGTGAAGGTTCAGAAGGAAGACGTTGTTCTTCGCACCCCAGCGCAATGCCTCCTCGCACCTGGCAAGATGACCGTTGCGGACGGAGGAATGCAGCGATCCCAGGTCCAGTTCGTCGTGGAGGTGCATACTGAAGCGCATTCCTTCCTTGGCCGCGGTCCTGAGGTCCCGGAAGTTGACGTTCTCCGGGAAGGAATAGGGAAGGTTCATGTTCAGCTCCAGGAAGTCCAATCCCAGTTCGCGGCATAGCTCCAGGTTCGATCTGATGTCCTCGAACCCGATAAGCGCCGGCATACCGAATATGTGCATCTGAACCTCCAGGTTCCGTATGATAGATAAAAGGAGCGCCCTCACTTTCTAAGAAGTGCCCGGAGCTCCTGACGGACCACGTCCCTTCCGTGGAAACGTTTGGTCAAGCGTCTCTCCCACTCTCGTTCTACGGTCAGACCGGGAAACAGGGAGGTAACCTCGCCCTCCTTGAAGTAATGGCAGATTATGCCGTTGCCCCTTTCATAGCTGCGCTCCTCCATCTCCAACCCCTTTCCGCAGCGCATGTCCTGTTCACCGAACACGTTGACATAGAGTGAACCGCCTTCCATGAGCACCCGATGGATCTCCCTCGCCGCTTGACGACGGCCATTCAGGGTCAGATGCCCCAGGATATGCGAGGCGGATATTGATGGAACGCTTCCTTCACGGAAAGGCAGCGCCGTCACGTCCCCCTGCACCAGGCGAACGTTTTGCCAACGACGACAGGAGAGAAGGGCCTGGCGGGAAAAATCGAGACCTATGGCATGAGCCTCGGAAGGCAATGAATCGATGCCTTTTCCATTCCCCACCCCCAGCTCCAGGACCGTTCCTTTTAGGGGAAGCCGCTCGTCCGTACCTCCTTTCCAGGGACGTCCGTCCTGAGCGTACAACCGGTCCCAGGCCACCCGACCGCTCATTCTCTTTGCAGCTCCAGGTGATAGTAGTTCTCGTCGTCGTAACCCTTGATCAACTTGAAGCCAGGAAAGAAGCTCGGCACCTCCTTCATGGGGACCCTCTCGTGCATCGGAGGCCCCCTCTCCGTCTCCCGGGCCTGCCAGTCCACGTCGGTGATCCTTCCGTTTCTGCTTAGAACCCTGGATATCTCCTCCGCAAGCTTGCGTTTGTCGCGTACCTCGTGGAACACGTTGACCATGAGCACGCGGTCCACTGATGCGTCCGGAAGAGGGATGTCCGGCAGCTCCGACCTCACCAGTCTGATGCGCTCGGAACCCCCGTCCCTCTCCCGCAAACCGTCGAGCATCTCCTGCTGGAGATCGAGGGCGATGACCTCGGCCCCGGCCTCCACGAGGGGGATCGAGATATAACCGACCCCGGCCCCCAGGTCCACAATGGTCTCCCCCTTGCGGACGTTCATCCGCCCTATGATGATGTCGACCGGCTGCCTTCGGCGACGGTCCTCGTTCACCAATCTATGGCTTTCTGATGCCGGAAATTGGGAGGGGTTCTGTTCCATGTGATTGCCATCCAACAGCCTGTATTTCAATCATCCTCGGGAACGGCCGGCACCTTCCTAACCTTCTTCAGCTCTGTACCACCGACCTTCTTCAGCTTGCCATTGTCCAGGGCCCAGCGGAAGTTCTCCATCTCCGATTTGGCTATGATGACCTTGTCCCCGGCCTTGTAGGTGACGCCGTTCGTCCAGTCCTTGAACCCCGACACGGCCTTGTACACATCGGCCACCTCGATGCCCTGCGCGAACTTCTGGCGCCCCTTCATTTCCGAGTACGTGCCGTTGAACACGTTCAGCTTGCCGTCACGGAGCTCGCCCACCTTGGTGCATACCGCATCCAGCAGGTAACGGTCGTGAGTGACGATGATCAGCGAGCCGGTGTATTCTCGGAGAGCCTCCTCCACCGCCTCCTTGCTCGGAATGTCGAGATAGTTCGACGGCTCGTCCAGTATCAGCAGGTTCTTGTGCTGCGCCAGCAACATCGCCAGCGCCAATCGCGCCCTTTCCCCGCCGGAGAGGGTGCTGATGGGGCGCTCCACGTCCTTCCCGGTGAGCAACAGGCGGGCCAAGATGGCCCGGGCCTCCACCGCCTGCTGTCCCAGGGTCCTCTTCATCTGCTGCTCGGCAGTGAGCTCCTGGTCCAAGAGCTCATGCTCCTGCGCGTAGTATCCGATCTTGACCCCGGGGGAGACGTAGAGCTCCCCTAGATAGGGCAGCTTGGACTGCAGAGCCTTTAGAAGAGTGGTCTTCCCGCTGCCGTTGGGGCCGAATATACCGAGCTTGTCGCCCTTCTCAACCTCCAGGTCCACCTTGTCCAGGACCTTTCGTTTGCCCCGGGCGACCTCCAGCTCCTTGGCGGTTATAACGTTCTTGCCGGACTTCCCTAGCGCGTATATGCGCACCTGGAGGTCCTTCTCCTGCACCGGGGGATCGGGCACCTCCACCCGCTCGGCCATCCTTTCCCGGGTCTTGTGATAGGACTTGAACTTGTACTTGGTGTGGAGCTCGTCGGCGATCCTCTCCTGGCGTTCCTTCTCCTTCATCGCCTTATCGTGCGCCAGCATCAGCCTTTCGCGGTCCAGGGCCTTCTTCTCCATGAAGACGGAGTAGTTGCCGGTGTAGTGCGTCAGGCGCCCGTTCTCCAGCTCGATTATCCTGGTGGCGACGTTGTCCAGGAAGTAACGGTCGTGGGAGATGATGATCACCGCCCCCTTGAGCTTGAGCAGTTGGTCCTCCAGCCATTCCACCGTCTCTATGTCCAGGTGGCTGGTGGGCTCGTCCAGGAAAATAAGGTCGGCCTGCTCCGCCTGGGCCAGGGTGCGGGAGAGCATGACCTTGGTCCTCTCGCCTCCGCTCAGCTCCCCCATCTTACCCTTTGCCTTGTGTTCCAGCCCGAACTCCTCCAGTATGTCCATGGCCTTCCCTTTGGTCTGTTGGGGGGTCAGTCGGGCCAGCTCCTCTTGTATGGAGGCATACTCGGAGGACAGGGCGTTCCAATCCGTCTCGGAATCGCCCCCGGATGTCATGACCTCCTCGATCTCCGCCGCCCTCTTGCGCAGCGGTGATTCCTCCTCGCTGAGGAACGCCACTGTGGAATCCACCGATGCGGAATGATCAACATCCACGAACTGGGACAGATAGCATATCTTGTTGGTGCGGAGGTTCAAGGTTCCCAGGTCAGGTTTCACCTGCCCCATGAGCAGCTTGATCAAGGTGGTCTTTCCGGCCCCGTTCCGGCCTACCAGGCCGATACGGTCCCCCAGTTCGATCTGGATGTCCACATCTTTGAGGACCTCCTTTGGACCGAAGGATTTGCCGACCCCTTCCGCTTTGAGGAGCATGCCAAGGCAATCATGCCTTGGCCTTTATTCCTTTCCCTCAGATGGTGATTATCATGTCGTCCTTGGACACGGTGAGCTCTTCAGGATAGCGCTCCTCGACCTCCTCGCGGTCCCTCATCTTGGGATACTTGAAGGCGTCGAAGTGGGTCAGCACCAAGCGTTTGGCGCCGGACGTCTTCTTGATCTCCAACGCGTCCTCGGGCGTGAGGTGAGGCCACAGGTCGCTGCTCTCTCCGCTGCGGAACGAGCTTTCGGTTATTAGCAGATCGACGTTCCTGGCCAGTTCGACGGTGTTCTTGCAAGGGCCAGTGTCCGTGCAGAAGGCTATGGAGCGTCCGTCCAGCTCCAGACGATAGCCAAGGCAGGGGGAGGAATGGAACAGTAGCCGGCTGTGGAAGGTGAATGGGCGTTCGTGCATCCCCTCCTTGACCTCCATCACCTCTATGTTGTAAGGTATCAGTCCCAGGGGAACGGAATAGGGGTCTCGCAGCAGCTCGTGCAGGATGTTGTGCGTACCGATGATCCCGACCACGGTGACCTTGTTCTTGAAACGGAAGCGTGCCAGTTGATGGAACCCTATCAAATGGTCCAGGTGGTGATGCGAGAGCATGAAGACCGTCGGTTTGGAGAGATCGGCGTAACGGTCCAGCTTGTACAGTCCCCCGCCCGCGTCCAACACCACGTTCAGCTCCTTGGTACGCACCAGGATGCTGAGCGTGTTACCCGTCTCCGTATCGTACCAACCGTTAGTGCCCATGAATATAATGTCCACCGGACCACCAGATATGCTATGAAAATAGGCGACATAAGAATGATTCGGATATCCACGCGTAAGTTATTAGGGAGGAAGCATCCCTCTACTTTTCGATGAACTTGGACGAACAGATGCTCCTCCGGCAGATAATAGAGGAGCTGAAGACGCAAAGCCAGTACCTTTACGACATCCTGAGGAGGGTGGAGGAACTTGAGAAGGCGGTCAACGAAGGCCGGGTAGAGGCGCGGTCGACCGTCGAAAAGGTACAGGTCCGTGATTAGGATGCACGGGAAGCGAAGATTGGCCATAGTCGGCTGCCCGGTCCTGGAGGACGAGATAGTATATCTGCTGAGAAAGGACGTAGGGCTGAAGGACGTTTTCGTAGTTGATGACGAGCATTCGCAGAGCCTGTTGCGAAAGCTCGAGGCGGTCAGGTCCGATGTGTTCAGGGTGAGCGAGGCCAGTGTCGGAGAGCTATCGTCGAGCGACGGGCGCTCCATTCTAATTTGGATGAAATCGATGGGGTTGCACGAGGAACCGAAGGAGCTGGGTAAGGAGGTGGCCCGTACCGTGCGCGTGCTGGACGGGCACTGCGCCGCGGTTCTTCTGTTCTACGGACTGTGCGGGAACGCCTTCAAGGACATGAACGTGCTCTTCGAGGATGTAAGGACACCGGTGGTCATACTGACCGATGAGCGCGGACAGACGGTCGATGATTGCATCGCCGTACCCATGGGCGGAACGGAGGGATACCTGCGGCTTTTGAAGCGTTACGCAGGGGTCTTCTACATGACCCCCGCTTGGGCCGAGAACTGGAAATTGCTGATCAACAAGATGGAGATCGCCCGGGGAACGGAGATGGGGGACCTGGACATGCTGAAGATGCTGTTCGAGATGGCGGGGTACGACCGTGTGCTGCGAATCGACACCGGACTGGGGGACGGGGAGAACTTCCATTCCCGAGTGCGGGAGTTCAGCCAGGAGTTCAATTTCAAAGAGGTGGACCTGGAACCCGAGTTCATTACCACCAAGGTCAGCGACCAGGCCTATCAGAAGTGCCTGGAACTGGTGGAGAACGGTAAGAAATTGTAGCTGGAGCAAATATCGTGTCCGTGCCAAGGACCTTTCCGTTGACGAAACGAACGAGGGACGGCCGGGTCGTCGTGATCGAATCTGCGATCATCGTTAGCCCGCTGACGGTCTAGCCTGCTGAGGTATCGGCACCCCAGCTTTACCGATCTAAGAAGAAAAAGGGTCGGTCATGCTTGACCCTTGAAATGATCCCATCGGATAGGGATGATAGGAGAAACGTTCAGCTTTATCGTGATTGAACGTATGAACAACATACTTCACCCGTCCGGACCATAGAGCGCGATTGCCACAAGACGATGGTCTGATCGACCGTGTTAAAAGGCCGAATGCCCCATTTAGATGATCGTCTTCATTGCTATCTCGATACATGTTATGGATCATCGCCCAGGTACTCGTCGGCTTCCTGACCAAAAGGAAATATTACGTCGATACGAAAGTGAACTGATGATAAGTTCAGGTGTCAAAACAATAAGTAAGTAAAAGGGAAGTGGTTTGTAAGTTTTTATTCAGGTTTAGAACCTGTCCTTCGGCTTGTGCTTCTGGAAGCAGTCCCTGCAATAAACAGGCCTGCCCTCAGTCGGTTTGAAAGGAACCTGGGTTTTCGCTCCACAGTCGGAGCAAACTACATCGTGCATCTCGCGGGGCCCGTCGTTTCTAGGGCGGTTGTATCCGCCCGACCTCTGTCTTCCGTACATTACTAATCTACCTATTTGTGTGTGCAAAGATCAGCTGACCCTTGCCACAAAATTAGCAAAGTAATTACTACTATTTATATTGAACACCCTGTAAGAACGATTTGAGGAGGGTATATCATCGCACCTAACGCCTTCCTTCTGAGCACAATGTCCGTTCGAGGATGTTCGGCAAAGGATATCTACCCTCGCCATTCGTATTAATAAACATGGCAAAAAGTTCCTCCAAGAAACGGACACTGACCGAGAACTTCGGCAAGCCCGTGGATGATGATCAGAACTCATTGACCGCGGGAAGGAACGGTCCTACCCTGGTCCAGGATGTACATCTCATCGAGAAACTGGCACATTTCGACAGGGAGCGCATCCCGGAGAGAGTGGTGCACGCCAAAGGTGCCGGGGCCCACGGTTATTTCGAGGTCATAGCGGACGTGACAAAATACACTAAGGCGAAGTTCCTGAGCAAGGTTGGTAAGAGGACAGATGTCTTCGTTCGATTCTCGACCGTTGGAGGGGAGAGGGGATCGGCAGATGCGGAGAGGGACCCCAGAGGGTTCGCGGTCAAGTTCTACACCGAGGAAGGGAACTATGACATGGTGGGTAACAACACACCCGTGTTCTTCATCCGGGACGCTATCAAGTTCCCTGACTTCATACATACCCAGAAACGGAACCCGGCCACCAATCTGAAGGACCCGGACATGTTCTGGGACTTCCTTTCCCTGACGCCGGAGTCCATACACCAGGTCACCATATTGTTCTCCGACCGTGGGACCCCGGCCACCTTCCGAAACATGAACGGGTACACCAGTCATACGTATAAATGGTACAACGATAAGGGCGAGCACTACTGGATCAAGCTGCACTTCAAGACCGAACAGGGTATAATGAACCTCACGGCGGATGAGGCCGAGGAGCTGAAAGGCAAGGATCCGGACCATGCTACCAGGGACCTTTCTGAGGCCATCGAAAGAGGTGATTATCCTTCATGGAGGGTGGAGGTACAGATCATGACCCCGGAGCAGGCCGATAAGTACCGCTTCGACCCCTTCGACATAACCAAGGTCTGGCCGCACGGGGACGTCCCCCCCATCACCATAGGGAGAATGGTCCTCGACCGTAATCCCTCTAACTACTTCGCGGAGGTGGAGCAATCGGCGTTCTCTCCGGCCAACTTCGTACCTGGCATAGCTGCATCCCCCGACAAGCTGCTACAGGGACGGCTTTTCTCATACCATGACACGCACAGGCACCGTCTGGGGGCGAACTACCACCTGATACCGGTCAACCAACCGAAGGGGACAGTGCAGAACAACTATCAGAGGGACGGACCGATGATGACCGGGGAGAACGGGGCTGGCGGTCCGAACTATTATCCCAACACCTTCGACGGACCGGTTCCCAGAGCCTCGGTGGCCGAGCCGCCATTCGACCTGAAGGGAAAGGTGGCCAGGCAGCGTCATGATCATCCTAACTCCGATTTCGTTCAGGCCGGAGCGCTGTACTCCAATGTTATGAGCGACGAGGACCGCAAGCACCTGGTGAGCAACATCGCAGGACATCTCGGCGGTGCGCAGGAACGCATACAATACCGGCAGACCGCCCTGTTCTACTTGGCGGACAAGGGCTATGGTACGAAGGTGGCCAAGGCCCTGAAGCTGGATCCGAAGAAGGTCAAGCAGCTGGCTGCAATGTCACAGGAGGAAAGGGTGAAGGCCACATCGTAGAAGCACCGCATCATGGGGACCCAGGGGTCTCCGATCTTCATTTATTGTCCGGGCGACATTAATTTTTAATTAATATTATTATAATTATTAGTATTAATTAACTTTGCATTATAAACATTTTTCATTTTTTATTTTGTAGACTTTAATGTCCACACATTCAATATATTGCATTCATATTAATATATGAGTATTATATTATTCATATACGAAACTTATATTTACGATGTCCTTTTTTGTAAGTTCGATATTAGAATATTTATGATATATTTTAATTTATACTATATAATTGGTGTTGGATTTGAGCGAATCAATAAAAAAAGATACAAATGAGTCAAGAGGAGCCAGACCATCCCTGAGAATGGAACTTGGCAAGATCATGAGGGGGGTGGACAGTGCGAACGGGGCCTTGGACCGGTCATTGGATCGTCTGACCCTTCCATTGAAGATATCCGTTCAGGAATTCTTAATTGGATTGAGCAAAAAGGAGGCTCGGCCACAGGTCGACACGAACGAGGTCGGACCGGTCGATGATAAGATCGTGGTCAGGGGGTTGAGCAAGGTCTTCAATTCTCATCATCCTGAGAAGATATTGCGCATGCTTAGGTCCGGGGCGAGCAAGGATGAGATACTGGCCAAGACCGGGGCCACGGTCGGACTTTACGATATCGACTTCTCGGTCAAACAGGGGGAGCTTTTCGTACTAATGGGTCTCTCCGGGAGCGGAAAGTCAACCCTAGAGAGATGTATCAACCGTCTCATAGACGCGACCTCCGGTGAGGTCCTCGTCGACGGCAAGGACGTCCTGAAGATGGAGCGCGATGAGCTCAGAGAGTTCAGGAAACGCAAGATCGGAATGGTGTTCCAAAGCTTCGCACTGCTTCCGCACCGCACGGTCCTGGAAAACGTGGCGTTTGGGCTAGAGGTGCAGGGCGTGGGACGTGAGGAGCGTTTCGCCTCCTCCCAGAAGGCCATAGACCTTGTTGGACTGAAGGGTTATGAGAACATGCTTCCGGCGGAGCTGAGCGGAGGGATGAAACAGAGGGTCGGTCTGGCCAGGGCCTTGGCCACTGACGCCGACATTCTTCTCATGGACGAGGCCTTCAGCGCCTTGGACCCCCTGATCAGGAAGGACATGCAGAACGAGCTCCTGGAGCTTCAGGACCGCATGCACAAGACCATCATATTCGTGACTCACGACCTGGAGGAGGCGCTGAGACTTGGAGACCGTATCGCCCTTATGAACGACGGTCGTATAATCCAGATCGGGACCGCTGAAGAGATCCTGACAAATCCGGCGGACGATTTCGTATCACGCTTCGTGGAAGGAGTGGACAGGGACAAGGTGCTTACCTGCCAGAACATCATGATGCGCCCCGAACGGATCGTGACGGTCGGTCAGGGGTTGAGGACCGCGTTGGTGATCATGAAGGATGCCAAGCTGTCCAACGTACCTGTGCTGGACAAGGAAAAGAAGTTCATGGGACTGTTGCATGCGGACGACGCGCTCAGGGGCATCAAGGAGGGCAAGACCAAGATAATGGAGGTGGCCAATACGGACATCTCTACGGTCAGGCCGGAAACCTCCTTGGACGAGCTCATCTCCGTCCTTATCGTGACCGATTACCCCATTCCAGTGCTGTCCGATGAGGGCAAGCTCATGGGAATGATCATGCCCGGTAACGTACTTCCGTTCCTAAATGTCCACAGGGGTGAGAACTGATGGTGGACAAGATCCCCTGGGGCGAATGGGCCGAGGGAGCGGTCGATGTCATAAAAGACAATTTCGACCCCCTGCTGGACTTCATATATTCGTCTTTGAACGGCATGATGGACGCGACACTGAACATCTTGACCGCGTTTCCAGATCTTGCCATGATATTGGTCATCACCCTGTTCTCCTTGCTTCTGACCCGCAAGATCGTACTTTCGCTCTCCATCGCGGGCGCACTTCTGATCATTTGGAACATGGGTCTGTGGGAGCTGTCCATGATGACCCTTACCTTGGTGATCGTAGCGACCATCATATCACTGCTGATAGGGATCCCTCTCGGGATCATGAGCGCCAAGAAGGACTGGTTCAACAGCTTCATGAAAGTGATCCTGGACTTCATGCAGACCATGCCCTCCTTCGTGTACCTGATCCCGGTGGTCATATTGTTCCGCCTGGGCAATGTGCCCGGAATAATCGCCACCGTGATCTTCGCTTTGCCCCCTGTGGTTCGATTCACCAATCTGGGCATTCGGGAGGTACCCAAAGAGCTCAAGGAGGTTTCAGATTCGTTCGGGACCACCTGGTTGCAGAAGCTCAGCAAGGTGGAGCTGCCCATGGCAAAGCCCACGATAATGGCCGGTATCAACCAGTGCATCATGCTCTCATTGTCAATGGTGGTCATATCATCGATGATAGGGGCCCTGGGCCTGGGAAGGAACGTGCTGATCGCAATTCAGAGAGTGGACGTGGCCTTGGGATTCGAGGCCGGTCTGGCCGTTGTGCTGTTGGCGATCATCTTGGACCGCATAACGCAGAGCGTGGGTAATAAGAAATGAGAATTACAAGTACCAAAGGGGTCTGGCGGGCGATCGCCAGCCCTGGAGATAATAGGTAGGTGAAAGAATGGAAAAGAAACAACGAAATTTAGTGATCGGAGCCATCGCGATCGTGGTCGTCCTTATCATAGCCGCCGTAGCGGTTATGGGATTGGGCGGCGACGGTGACGATGATGCCGAGCCTATCCAGTTCGGATACGTCCTCTGGGACGGTGAGATCGCCTCCACCAATGTGTTGACATTGGTCCTTGAAGAGGCTGGATTCGAGGTGGATATGGTGAACGTCGATGCTGGTATAATGTATCAATCGCTTGCCAGCGGAGACCTTGACATCAGCGTATCTGCCTGGTTGCCCGCCACGCAGGCGAACTATTGGGACACGTACGGTGATGACATAGATGACGTGGGCATCAATCTGGATGGATGCAAGATAGGGCTGGTCGTTCCTACGTACATGACCGATGTCAACAGCATCTATGACCTGGCCAACTGCTCGGACGATCTCGATGCCACGATAACCGGCATTGACCCCGGTGCAGGTATGATGACCAACACTCAGGACGCCATCGACGATTACGGTCTGGAGGGCTTCACCCTCATGGCGAGCAGCAGCGCTGGTATGTTGAGCCAACTGTCCTCCCTGTACGAGGATGAAGAGTACATCGTGGTTACCCTTTGGTCCCCTCACTGGGCATTCGCCGAGTGGGACCTGAAATACCTGGATGACCCCCTGGGCGTCTTTGGTGGGGAAGAGTACGTTCACTCACTGGCTCGCGAAGGCTTCCAGGATGACAACCCTGAAGCGTATGCCATCCTAGAGCGCTTTAACTGGACCCAGGACGACATCCAATCGGTCATGGCGGACATCGCCAACGATATGACCCCCGAGGATGCGGCCCAGAAGTGGATCGATGCCAATCGCGACACTGTCGATGCTTGGTTAGGTCTCTGAACGACCAAACTTCTTTCTTTTTTTATTTTTTTATTGGTTCAAGTCTAGAGGGACTATCATAGGTCCGAAGGTCTGGCATTGAACTTCCTAATGCATTTCAACAAAGTTTATATCCCTGCAAACTACCTCCCAACCGAATTGGAACAGATGATATCATGACGGACGACAAACCTGCATTCAAGCTTGATGGATATTACAAATGGATAACGGTGAACGGCGTCATGTATGACACCGATATCATCATCCACACCGACGGGAGCATAACCGAGAGGGATGAGACCATCTCTTTCCCCTACAAGGACGATTTCTTCCACATACCTCTCTCGGAGAGGGAACTGGGGTTCATCGAGGAAGAGAAGCCGGATAAGATCATAATAGGCAGCGGTTTCAAGGCCATGCTGCCTCTGACCCTCGGTGCCAAGGAACTGCTGAAGCCTTACAACTACGTGGAGAAGATGACCACGGACGCCATCCAGATGATAAACAACGAGAGGTCCCGTTTCGTAGCGATCATGCACATAAAGTGCTGAGCGGCGACGGCATTACAGATGACGCGTTCGATCCTGCGTCATCTTTCAAACATTTACATTTGAGAATGAAACGCTCCCGACCCTGCTCAATCATTTGAAACAGCTACTTTTAACGTGCATCAGTTCCTAGTTGTCTTCGATCGGAGGGTGTCCGAACATGAAAGGCGTGGTATGTTACGACAGCGTATACGGCTGCACCAAGCAGGTGGCCGAAGCGATAGCTGAAGAGATGAGGACGCAGGGGAACGAGGCCATGGTGATCAATATGAGAGAGAGCGCTCGGCCAAACCTGGAGGGGGACGTGCTCTTTCTGGGCTCGCCCACGCGGTGGTTCAAGATGACCTCGGAGGCCAAGGACTTCGCCAAGAACCTCAGGTCCATGGGGTGGAAGGACCAGCCCATCGTGATGTTCGACACGATGATGGGGGTACCGCAGGACATGGCCGAGAGGACGAAGGGCGCGTGGGCCACCAAGGGGGCGGCGGCGAAGCTGCGGGACATGGTTAAGGCGGAGGGACTGAGCGTGCGCGATGAGGTGCTGCACATAGGGGTCACCGGAATGAAAGGGCCATTGACGGCAACGGGGACGGAAGAGGCCAAGAAGTACGTTCAACAGATATTGCCCACCCTGAGCGGTTGATGTCCAGGTCCAACGAAGCCTTCGGACACGTTCACTGGAAGGAGCGTTGATGCATCTTTTTAATAGAACGGGAGCATCGGCCATGCGGAACTTTGGAGCGTGAACGGATTAGGGATCTGACGGGCAGACGGCCATATTCTGTCAAGGAATCGTACTGGATAGCTTACGACGCCTTCCGTACAATTGCCAAAGTCCGCAAGACCAATGGAACGGACGGGCTCGGTCCCAAGTTCATAAGGCGGATCATGCTCGCCGTGACCGAGGTTAACGGGTGCCAGATATGTTCCTATGCCCATACGAAGATGGCCCTAGAGGACGGCATGAGCAATGAAGAGATAAGGAACATGCTGGAGGGGGTGCTCGAGGACGTCCCGACGGAAGAGGTGGCAGCCATAATGTTCGCACAGCATTATGCCGAGTCCCGAGGGCGGCCGTCGGAGGGGGCATGGCAACGCGTGTTGGACCTATACGGGATGGAAAAAGCGAAAGGAATATTGAGGACTGTGCGGACGATCATGATGGGGAACGCCTTTGGCATAGCTTACAGTTCCTTCGCCAATCGGTTCCGGGGGAGAGAGGACCCGAGAAGCGGACTAGGGTACGAAATGGTGATGGTCTTGGGCTCGGTCATAATGATACCCGCAGCCCTGGCCCATGCCGGGCTGGCCATAGTTCTCCGGCGGCCACTGATCGTTTTTGATGGTTGATCGAAGAACGGTGCCTCTAGATCCAATATGTATAATAATTATTGATATGAAATTAAAGTGTTCAGAACTGATCGCCCATGGGACTCTCTGACAAAAATTGCTGTGAAGCGGTCGCATCATTAATGAACGACGATGATGCTCCTGATACCAGGCGATTAAAGTGATCAAGGAAAAAAGGATCGAGCTGACCAAAGAGGTGAAAGATGAGATGGTCTCCGCAATCAAAACATATTTTTTAAAGGAGCGGGAGGAGGAGATAGGTGATCTGGCCTCGAGCATGATCCTGGACTTCATGATCGATAAGATCGCCCCAGAGTTCTACAACAAAGGCATTATGGACGCCCACAAGTATATGAGCGAACGTCTAGACGACATGCAATCACTGCTTCTGTGATCAAGTGTCGAGTGTGATTTAAAAGACGGAGGATGGATCACCTACGGGGCAAATGCGACCGCCCTCATTATTTTCTTGCCCAGACAACTGCTCCCATATGGTCCTTCCATATAATGTCCACTTTGGAGAAACCGACCTCCGTCAGCCATCGGAGCTGGTCCATCAGGAATGGCAGTGAATCTTCTCCTCGATACCTCTTCAGAACCATTTGAGCGCCCTCCTCATCTAAGCTCCTTCGCATGAACTCCGTCCACTTCTTCATGTAAAGGTCTTCCACCCATTCATCAGTCGACAGAACAGCGTCAGCGTTGACGAACACTCCACCAGGAACCAGGGATCGACAGACCTTCGCATAGAACGAGCGCTTGTCCTCGTCTGTTATGAGATGATGCAGTGCCAGGGATGAGACGACCGCATCGTTGCCATAGGGTAGTTCTAGTTCATAGAAGTCCTTCTCTAGGTATGTGATGTCCATTCTCTCCCCGAGTCGAACCCTGGCCTTCTCCAACATCCCAAGCGTCATGTCCACGCAGGTCAACTTGCAGTTTGGGAAACGGTGGATCACCCTGGCGGCAAGGGCACCTGTCCCGGTGCCCAGATCGATGATCTTCAGCGGCATTTCATCTATGAACGGTATTGAACCGACCGCCGCCTCGAGCATGGGGACGTAGTTCGGCACGAGCTTTATGATCTCCCGATCATAGGCATCGCTTCTGCTAGAGAAATCCTCCTGGATCGACCTCATCTTCACTTGTCTTTCTTCGTTCATTACGAATGAGCGAATCGAATATCTCCAATTAACATTTCTCACTCAAACTCGATGCGGACATATTACAAATGACGATGCTTAATTAAGCAGAAAATACCGTAAAAATGTCTTGTATGGGTGCTGATTCAGATCCGCTCCGAGCCTTCTTTATCGATAGACAAATGTCGTTCCCGGCGATACGAATGTTTAAGGGATGGTAAAACACCCTTTTCTAAGGGGATGGGGAAAATAGGAACGTGATGAAATGTTAGTTATGCAGGTGGCAAGGCACAGCCCTGAATCATGTCCTGCATTTGTGGACAGATACAGAGAAGCGACGCTTAAATGGTTCGAGAAAGTGGAAACTAACTGCGCTAAGTTCGGTGTGAAGATGATGGGATTTTGGAACGACCACCCGACGCACACGGTATACATGTTGTTCGAAACACCGAGCATGGATGCCATGATGGGTTTGATGATGACACCGGAGACCCAAGCGATGATGTCGTTCCAGAAGATCAAGACCTTCCCGGTCTTTGATCTGAAACAGACCTGGGACATGATCAAGGGCGCTAAGTAAAACGATTTCGATCTGGGTCGGACATTGTTACGTTCGACCTATTGTTCATTTTTTAGCATCAGCCATCTGGAATGATGGCGCAAATGGAGCTCGTTTCGCTTTTCATCCCAATTCACCACGATAAGGTAACTTACGCCAAGCGTGAGAAAGCACCATTACTGAAAATTTAATGTTGAGAATGCAGAGCGATGAAGTGAAATCTGAGAGAAAGTGACCCGATCATTGATTGACGATGCCATAAAATTCTCAATGGTAAAATAATAAGGTTCTCTGATGAAACGGTCAATAAGGTGGCCTGAATTCATTTTTGATTTTCTTTTTATTGAAGGAGGTGCAAAGTAATATATGAACAAACAGCGTGGAAAACGAGGGGAGTTGATTGAACGAGAAGAAGGGATTGGTTCATCTCATAGGGTCACGGAATTTGTGGGCACCGTTTCTGTTCATGGTCGTCAGTTTGGTGATGACGTTCGTTGTCTTCATTTTTTATGTTTATAATTTCATCGACCAGTACGTACTGGGGTTGCCTGATCCATCGCAGGATGTCGCTTCCTTTTTCTCTACGGCATATGCGTTGATCATTCCCCTGTTCTTGATCGGCATCTCACTGTTTTTACTAATGCTCATGAAAACGAAAGGGAACGTTGCCTACAGATCGAAGCTTATCTTCCTAAGCGGCGCCATTTTTATTTTTGTGGGCAGTTTAATAAACGTCACATTGATCAATGTGTTCATTCGTTCTCACAAATGGATTGACAATGTTGATCTCGTGAATCAATTATCCTATCTCGAAGGGTTCTTAACTCAATTAGGCTTGATATTTTGCATAATATCCACTTTATTCCTGATTGGATCGTTCCTAAAAGGTGAGGTCTTTATAGTTCAAATGCACCAATCTTCTACCGAATCACTCCCAGAAATAATGAGTTGATGAAAAATCGATAATACCAACAATGGCAATGTACGATCGCCCCGATAACGGGGCATGTTCGGTATTAGTTGGATAAATTGGTGGACACTGGGGGATTTCTCCTCCACAAACCACCTGGCCTCCCGAATTTCTGCCTTCATCGCGGCATACGAAGAGTTAGGCCGCGAGGGAGAACGGTTGCACCGGCTGCAAAGAGCCGGTGAGCTCGTCATTCTGTACGATCAGCGCGAGCTCTCAACGGTGGCCCTCCCATGATCGGCCTTTTCACAGTCCTTAATTCACAAAGGACCAACCCGGACCTGCCTAGCGCCGGTCGGGGATGGGATGCAACAGGACAGGGCGACACGGCTGTCGAACAGCGGCCGCTCGCCATCGGAACAGATCGGCACCGGGAGGCGCGGCGCTCCGGATCTTCCTCGAAAAAACGTGTGTGCGTGTGTGTACGCGTGCGTGCGGGGGAGGGTGTGAGGGGGCGTGTTGGTGCGTTTGTTGGTGTTGGTTGTGTATGTGGTTGTGTCGTGTACCGGATACTGAGGGTCCGCGGCGAAAGGGCGGGGTTTAGAGCGGTCGAGTGAGGTGTTCTGGACGGTTCGCCGGAGTCGTTCCGGTTCCCGTCTTAACACCGCTTGACCACCCCTGCTTTTTTTGCCCCTGCGGGCCCCCCGGGACCCACCATGCTAGCGGGGGCTCTGTCGCCTATCTCGTTCACCCCCAGCCCCCTCGGGGGGCGGGGGTTCGGCGGATAAGCGGTACACGACAACACCACACACAACCAACACACCAACCCCCACGCACACCCCCGCTCCCTCCCGCACACACGCACACACACAAAATCGGAGAGAGGCAAGAACAGTATGGCAAAATTCGAGACCATCTATCAGACAATAGGGCCGGAGCTCGAGGAGATCGCCCGCTTGAACAAGGGGCAGATCCCCCGGGCGACGTTCGAGCGACTGGTGTCGGAGAACTTCGGCTGCAACGACCGGACCATTCGCAGCTATACGACGACGTTCAAGACGTTCGGGATCCTGAGGCAGCTCAACAAGAGCTGGTATCAGTTCAAGCCATGGAATCCGACCGGCGAGGACGATGAGAGCGGGAGACCGCTGCACCAGGTGGTGAAGGCGTGAGCGACGCCCTCTACCATCGGATCGTCCGCCCCTGCGGAGTCTATCGTGCCGGCGGGATTCTGGAGGACGCCAAGGAGATCGCCAGGCGTGTTAGGAACGGAGAGGTTGAGAGACAGGTCCTGGAACATTGCTTCTGCATCAGGTGCCAGTACGCGCTGGAGATGCTGGACAAGGAGATGAGGCCATGATCGACAACAGGCCGAAGATCCTCAAGGAGGCCGGCGCCGAGGTTAAGTGCAGAATGTGCGGGTGCGAGTTCAAGATCAGGAACCGCCGGCAGCGGCGCTGTCCCGATTGCGGAGCGATCGAACTCTGGTTCCCACTGGAGGTCTGATCATGAACGTTCTCATCCGCATGGCCGACGAGTGTTACGAGAAGCTGCACAGCGCCGGTCTGAAGAAGGGCGAGATCAACGCCGTGTGCGACATTATCCGGGCTTACGCTCGCACGTCGAACGCGCAGAGGATGCCGAAGCTGCCGCATTCGCAGCAGACGTTCACCGAGCAGCTGCAGGAGGGATTCCTGTGAAGGTATCCTACGCGAAGAAGCTTCTGGAGGATTGCCCGGAGGAGATCTCAAAACGTCAGAGCTGCGCCAACTACTCAACGACCACCGGAAAGTGCAAGCGACGATGGGCTGGACGAAGCCCCGATTCACCATGTGACGCATGGAAGCAGCGGCCGGCCCACTGGTCAAAGGGGGTAGAGTGATGGTTGAAGCAGCCGCGCTCGGCCATCAGCAGCTCATGGAAGAGCTCCGTACGCATAGATCCTCGATAGTCCCGCATAAGGAAAGCGAACGTGGGCCCCGGACCGCGCCTCCGCCGTCCGATTGCGAACGTACCGACTGCTACTGGCACCAGCACTACGGCGACGGGTGCAAGGCCGTGCTGATCGTCATTGACGGCTACAAGTGCCTGACCTACCGTCAGATGATCGGGGAGGTGATGGACTACGCCTGAGCGCCCCAGCGTCTATATCTGCCTGCTCTGCGGATGGCATGGGCAGCCACGGGAGCTCCGGAGGGATTCGGAGGGCACCCGACTGTTCTGCCCCGGATGCGGGCAGCCGGCCAGCTACCTCATGGACACCGCGGAATCACCGCACGAGTTCCTGGCTTTGCGGCGTGGATCGTACATCAATTCACTGGAAGCGAAGCGGGACGAGTTACGGATCAAGCCGACCCCGGAGCTGCGGAAGATCATACGGACCTTCCGTAAGGTGATGGAGGCGGAAACATGAGCTCCAGATGCTTGGGCAAGCTGGTATGCGTGTTCATGGTCATCTGGGCGAGCGAGATCACTGCGGCCGTGCTGTACGCCCTTTGCGGAGGTCTCGGATGATCAACTGCCCGTTCAAGGGGCGGGGGCGTGATGCCCTTCCATGTGAGGCCACCCCGGAGCTCCGCAGGGCCTCGCAATGCCCGGACTGCATAACCCTGTATCTGAAGCAGAAGGCGCGCGCCCTGGTGCTTACGGAGGCCTCCGCGAGCTCGCAGGAGGTGAGGGCGTGAGCGATGGCGGATCCATCGTGATCAGGATCTCGACCGAGGGGCCGAGGACCAGGATCGCCATCGACGTCCCGGAATCGGTCAAGGCCGCGCTGAAGATGGCCAGCCTAAAGGAGGACCGCACGCAGAGCGAGCTGGCGACCGAGGCCCTGGTGCGGTTCTTCACAGCGCCGATCGGGGCATACCCGTCACCCAAGGAGAGAAGACCATGAAAGTCGCCTTATATGCCCGGGTCAGCACAAAGGCCTCAGACAAGAAGGCCACGGCAGCCGGTGAGCGCGAGAAGCAGAACCCTGAGCTCCAACTGCAACGCCTCAGGGACTTCGCAAATGCGCATGGCTGGGACATTATTGGGGAATATCTCGATCGAGCTTCCGGGGCCAAGATGGACCGGCCGCAGCTCAAGCAGGTCCTGCTCGATGGCAAAGCCAAGAATTTTGATATTATCCTGATCACCAAGTTGGACCGGATGATGCGTTCCCTGGTCAACCTGCAGAACATCGTAACCGAGCTAAGATCCTGGGGTGTCGGTCTTGTCTGCATAGATCAGCCCATCGACACCAGGAGCTCCTCCCCCACGGCCAACCTCACTATGAACGTCCTTGCAGCCGTGGCCGAGTTCGAGCGCGAGCTTATCTCCGAGCGGGTTAAGGATTCAGACCTCTCCAAGGCCGGCCGTCCAAAGAAGCATAAACACCTTGATGAGCAGATGATCCGGGAGGCCTTGGACGGCCGCTCTCTCGATGCGGCCGCCGAATTCCTGCAGGTCCCCCTCTCCACGATGCGATATCATATCCGCAAGGCGGGTGGCCTGTCCCATTTCCGGCAATGGTAGGGTGTCAAAAACCCCATCCCCTTTTTCGGGTCTTTTCTTTATAAACTTCCGATGGTGCTAACAAAGAACTCTTTTTGACACCTTCAGCAAAGGGGGCCGCTTTACAATTCACACCCTTCCCCGACCCATGGAATTAGACCCTCAAACCGCGTTTTCCTTCGAAATATCTCCTGATTATAAGCTCGATTATCCGGATGGATGACCTACGGGATGAAATTAGGCAATCCAGCAGCATTAGCGAGGACGTCCATCGCTTTGGACAAATGGTCGGAAATATTGTCGTCAAATGATTCGATTAATATGTCTGGAAGGAATAGAACATCCCTTTCTAATAATATTGATCTATCGAAACGTGAACGCCGACGTCCGGTTGCTAGTTCATAACCTAGAATTCCAGTAAACGAAGGCGAGCTCGCCTGTGGTCGGGGCGGTTCATGCCTCCAGATAAATATACTCATTTTTTCTTATCAAAACGTCTGTTGACTACATCGATCTTCTTTAAAATCATCTTCTTTTTATGATCATTGAATGTGATCTCGAACTCATCGAAGAACCCCAGCCTCCCAAGAAGAGGAGGAAATTGCAAATCTTCCACGAGTATGACTTTCACCGGAACGGTCATGTTATAATGTTCGTGTCCTTTTTGGATGGCAATGTGGACCCGACTGTTGACACAACCTACTTTTCCACCAATGCCAAAAGCTGTACTTTTAGTTCCAGTTAGATCAAGGTTTAAAGCTTCTGCCATCTCTAGAGACATCGCGGTCTGATCTGCTCCAGAATCAAGAAGTGCTAACACCTCGAATGATTCATCACCGTTGCTGAATGTAATAGGGACCATCGGTCTCTTTTTCTTGACTTTATCCGGATTTACAACCTCTTTATACTTGAAAATCAAGACCATGCCCATCACAAGATCATGGTTTCATCGGTCGGAACCATAGCTATGAAGGGCTTGGATCTGCCACATTTCTCCTTAGCTTCGGCATAGACTTCTTTAAAAGACTTTGAGTGCGCTACGACCTTCTCATCGCATATGGCAACCCAATTACCGATGTACGGACTAACGTCCAGTCCCATGAAATAATCATAATTGCCGGGCACTCTCTCACCGATATTGAATCGGTAATACACCTGTATAAAGGTTTTGTACAACCTTTACACATGATAATCCAATAAAAAGAAAGCAATATTATCTTAACGGTAATCTAACCTCCTCACTGGCCCCTATATATTAATTTCGTTTTGTACATTTTTACAGTTAGATAATATAGTATCTCCTACGCACGGGCATGGGACCACTCAAACCAGCCCTGACCGGCCGGCTAATGGCAGCCGTGGCCGTCTGCTTCGCGATCGCCGTCGCCCTGTTCATGTGCGGCGGAGTGGGGAACGTGGCCGCTGAAGAGGTAACCATCGAGATACCGACCTCCTACGCGACCGAGACCAACAACACGACCAGCGGGGTCTACTTCGGACTTACCGTTGTGCAGTGGGTCATAGCCGCGGCCGGCCTGATCACTCTGGTGGCCTTCATTCTGATGAGGGACTTCAGGATCCTGATCGTCACCGCTGCCCTGCTGATCATCCTGGTGGTCATGGAGTACCTCTGAGGCGATCGCATGGATGCAAGCACCCCCCAAAACCCCAACAAGCCGAGGCTCTCTCGGCGACTACTTTCCCATTTCACTCTCACCCTGAGCATATTGCTCGCTCTTTCATTTGTCACATTGGCAGTTGTCGGCCCGACAACGGAGAAAACAGAGGCCATAGCGCCTGTGGTCATCGGCGGGATAATCGTAGCCGCCGCCGTAGCCGGTTTCATCGGCGGATGGCTCGCCCATCAATCTGATAATGCTGTGTGGGAGGCGGACAAGTACGCTTACGCAGACGCGCTGATCACCAGCTTCGATACGGCCAGGGAATATTCGAAATCCGCTATTTGGAACGATGCCGAGCTGTTCGAGATGGCCACTTACAAGTACGTGCGATTCGCAGAGTACGCCGCGAAGCAGCTCTATGACGACCAGGCCGCCAACGGGGAGGACTTCGATTACGATCCCGTTTACGTCCTTTCTCAAGCTGGCATACTTAATGAGATGGTCTATTTCGTTTCATACGCCGATGAGCTGTATAATACCCTGTATCAGCCATGGGCGAACATCCAGGATAATTTCGTCGGTTCTTTTGAGGATATGAGTTATGGTTTCGGTGTAGGAAGCCTCCCGCTCATCTATACGAATATTGACCTGGATTACAATCTGACAGCCATACATACTAACAAGCTGACATCGGGAGCTGGCGCATACCTCTATATGTCTAATGGGTCGAACCTCAAGATTTTGAACAGAGATGGCGCAGCTAAAAGCATCGTCGTTAACATCATTAAACCGGATGATACGGTTGCGCTGACCACTACCCAGAGCGCGGCAGCTTATGAATTAATTGATATCGATTTGACGAATCTACAGGCAGGTCCATATAGAATAGCGACAAGCGGAACCAATTTCCCGCCCGTAATACTTGGAGAAGCAGTACCAGCTATTACGAACGCCGGCAGCATTTCGAACGCCTGGGTGGTTGGTAAGGTCGTCGATGGAAAGATCATAGTCCCATACTACGTTTATTCGACGGGAGACAATGGATACACATATCTTAGGCTCGATGCGGACACCACGGGCACCACCGGGACGCCTTCCGATGTTAAAATAGGGTTCAACGCGAACTCAAAGACCTGGAACAATAACGGCCCTGGGAATACATCGGGCGGAGTGATGCACGATCTGACACTGTACAAGGCAAACCTGACCGGGCAAATTGCTTCGATGCTCACGACCATCAACAATTTCGCGCAGTCGAAGTACAATATGATCGTGGCTCAGGGGGGGATGGACCTGCCAGACCCCAGCGTGGTATTCCCGAACCTGGACAATCTCGACGGTTACACCTGGGAACAGATATACGCCATCTACATCGCGTACCTTAACTCGATGTGGGAACATTTCCAGAACTACTCCTCCATCACCCCGGACTACGTGAACATATCCGCCGAATCGCTGAAGCTGAAAATACGCGGAAGCATCCACGACAACGACGGGAACCTGCTCGCCGACAACACCAGCGTTTTCACTCCGTTCATAAGCTACGGCGACGAGCACCTGGAGATCGGGGAGAACACCTGGAACAGCGCTGGGTGGGCGATCATATGGGGGAACGGTACGTGCGCCGAAATAAGTATACCGAACCTGAAATATCTGGAGCTGGCCGCGAACTATACCCTGGACATCGAAGAGATTATGTACGATGGTCAATACGTCGATGAGATATCATTGACAGTGGACCGGCTGTCGCTTATCCTTCCGAACACAACGGACCCTCCCGACCCACCGCACAGCATCACCGTTACCGACCTTGAATGGCTGGCGGCCCACTGGTATTACTTCGCCATCATCGCCGGGGTGATCTGCCTGCTGGCGGCCATATCGTTTCGCAACATGGCCATAATCGCCGTGGGCCTGATCCTGATCGCCGCAGGCGGCATCGGTTACTGGATGGCAGGGGATTATAGCCTGATGGACTGGTTCAGCATGGAGCCTGCCGATCTCCGAGCGTGGCTGCAGAACTTGAGGTAGGTCATGAAACGCCTCTCCGTCCTCATCCCATCCATGGCACTGGTCATGCTGCTCCTCGTCCCCGTCGCGTCCGCCGTCGCCCCAGTGATCTCAAGCTCGGAGTACTCCGCCTATCGGGATTGGAGCGACGAGGTCCACCGCACCAGCGGAGGCAGTAGCTGGGTGGATTATCCGTACGCCGACCAACAGAGCATGGTGAACGGTTCGGTGGTGAAGGTGGACGGGACGCTCATGCAGGATTTCCTTGACGGCCCGTACCCTTCGCACACCGTTTCCGGGCTCTCCTTCTACACCACCGCGGAATACGACGTCTGCTGGCTGAATGAGAGCATGCAGAAGCAGACGCTGCATGTGGCCGAGGTTGATCTAGAGGTTACAGGAGGGCAGGCCAATTCGTATGGCAACATCTTCAAGACGCTGGTCTCCCCCGGGCTCTTCAACGATGTCCCCGAGGAGGTCACCTACGGCGTATGGATCGAGGACGCGGCGATCTCGCTCACCGTCTACAACAGCCAGACCTACGATTACGACAAGATCGCCACTTGGAGCGTCAGCGCGGCGTTCGCGGAGAGCATCTACATCATGGCCGAGTTCTCGCTGGGCGCTCCGCAATACCGGATCTCCGACCCCTGGAACCACCCCAGCCTGACCGCCGGATTGTGGCAGGGCGTGATGAACGACGGAACCTACGGTTCGGATTGGTGCTCCCCGGCCATCTACGAGTACCCGGACACCATGGCCAGGGACCTTGACGTTCAGCAGTGGATCTTCTCCCTGAGAAGCTCGGACACCTTGGAGAATCGCAGCGCCATGTACGGGTACTGCCAGAGCCTCGAATCCAAGCTGACCAGCGTGTACGTATGGCAGCAGATGCTGCTCGCCGGGACCTTCGATTCGCCCTACGTCGGAACGGTTTCTAACGGCACCGCCGACCTGGAACAGGGCATGGCGCTGGCATACCAGGCCTACACGGGCATACAGAGCGCCGAGGCGGCCATCACCGATGGGGTCACGATGACATTGATCAGGGGAACCCTGGAGGAGATCCTGGGAGACTACCACCAGGCCATTCTGTTAACCGACCGGGCCGTCATCAAGGACGCCCGGGTAGAACCGTCGTTTTACGACTCCGTGGAGGAGTGGAGGGCGGAGTATATCGATTACTACATCAACCCCTACATCGACGACGGGGACCAGGTCCTGGCGTTCACTGCCTGGCTGGTAAGCTCCAACGGGATACTGCTGGCCGGCACCACTGCAGCCCTGGCCGCGGTGGCGGTCATTTGGAGGAACGGCTTCGCCGGAATGGCGGCCCTCGGAGCGTTCGCGCTCGCCGTCATATTGTGGCTCGGAGGCGGCGCATGAGGAAATGGCCGCTGCTTCTTGCCCTGGCGCTTCTTCCGCTGCTGATCATGCCGGCCGTCTCCGGAGCGGATGTCTACTTGGACAAGCATACCGGCGACGGCTTCGACATCTGGCTTCCTCCTGGCGAACCGCAGCCGAACGAGCTGCTGATCATCGTCAACTACGCCGACAGCTCTATGATCCTGAGCGTGACGGGCGAACATTACACAATCGGGGGGAACACCACCTACCTCACGCTGGTGCTGCCGGCGCACAGCTCACAGCTGGTGGAAGCCAGCTTCCCGGACGTGGAGACCGATTACACCGTCTCCCTGGAGATCTCCGGGCAGATCGTTTTCAGCAAGCAGCTGAGCCGCGGGAGCTACCTGCTTCCCACCCCGCAGGACGCCTGGACCTGGGACCCCCCGGAGGAGTATGACGTCCCGAAGGTCTACACCGAGGATGATTGGCTGGCGATGCTGAGCAGCATAACCCTTGAGACGCTGGCGCTGACCACGTTGGTATGCACGGCCGGCATCTGCCTGGGCTGCGGGATCAAGGCATGGACCAAGTTCCTGGTGCCTATGGACGTGGTCAGCTACGCCCTCTATGGGCTCATCGGCCTGGACTTCGCCTTCCAGTTCACAGGCGATTGGGACCGCCTATGGTACCTGCCGTTCTTGGCCGGGTACGTCATGGGCTTCTTCATCTGGCATGTGCCGTACATCATGCCGATGTTGATCGATTCCGAGTCCAAGTCCCTCACGGTGCGGCCGCAGGTGATCTACTACCCCGAAGACCGCAACAAGCCGTGCATCCAGGCCCAGACGAACAGGGCGCTTATCGCCCGTTGGCTCGGCCTGCACCACGAGCTCCGCACTGACGGCCCGCTGGCCGCGGACTGGTCGATGCACATCAAGAAGCCGTATCTGCCTAGGATACGCGCCCCGGGTCTCTGGGTGCAGAAATCGGTGACGGAGAGGGAGACGGTGGAGAGAGCGCACCTGAAATGGGCGAAGCTGCGGACCAAGTACATCCTGGCGAACGCCTCGCGCATGCCGCATTACCTCTGGCTTCAATCCTCCAAGGCATTCTACGAGCTCACCGACCGGCTGGAGTACAGCGAGAATGCCAGGGTGAAGGACAAGCTGACCAGGGCCGCGGAGACGACCGCGAAAGCGTCGGATCTCATCACGCACAGCCAGCTGGTCAGCCATCACGAGGCCATCAAGGTATTCATGCAGGACCTGCGCTCGCCGCGGGATATCGAGCTCAACGAGCATGAGCTCAACGTCATCGAGGAGGTTGAGACGGAGGTCCCGGAGGAGAAGGAGCAGGAGGAGCTGCAGGAGGCAGAGAGGCAGGAGCCGGAGGTCTCCAGGAAGCCTGCAGCGACGAATGAGAGCAAGCGGGGCAGGAAGAAGGTGAAGGAATGAGCGACGAGAAGAAAGGCCTCCTGGAGGCCATACGACTGGGCAGGGAGATCAAGGAATCCGTTCCAGCAGGCAGCGAGTATCTGAACACCAAGGCGGCCGTGCAGTTCTACAGGGGCGTGCTGAAGGACCTCGAGCGCCGGAAAGCAGAGGCGGAGAAGCGCCTAGGAGAGCTGAAGGAGAGGCCGAGGGAGTTCGAGATCCGGGAGACGGAGATCGTGATCCCGCTCGACGGCGACATGGACCGTCTGCTGCGGGAGGTGGCGCTGCTGCAGGAGCTCCTGCAGGCGGGCTGGGAGGCAGCGGCGACGGCCAAAGGCATGGAGACGGTGAAGGACCTCATGCGCTGGGAGGACAATCACTCCAACAAGGTCGGCATCAACGAGGTGCGCAAGCGGCTCATGGAGAACGACATTCTGACGGCGGCCGCCCTGCAGGAAAGGGGATGAGGTGGACGGGGAGCTCCTCCCCCTGCGGCTCTCCGGGGAGCTGCTGAGGACCGAGGACATTATTCACACGTTCTCGCTTAGGAACCTGACCAAGAAGGGTTGGAAGCTGCTGTTCCCTCAGGTCCCGGAGCATAATGCTGTGAGGCACAGGCACCTGGTGCTGTTCGGGCTGCCGGAGTGCGGGAAGACGGAATTGCTGAACTCCATCGCGCACCAGGCGCTGAAGGTGTACGGCAAGGGGAACGTGAACGTCATCGCCGTCTACCAGATCTCCGACGCTTTGGACTTGATAGACCGCCGACCGGTGCAGCTGCTGATCGTGGACGACGCGGTGAAAGGTGCTAACAGCCGTAAAAGCATGGCGCAGGCTGACGACGTGGCCGATTTTTACGAAGTAAGGCACATCTTCGAGCGAAAGGCGGAGACGATGGCTGGCGTGGTGATCACCATCTGGGCCGCGCAGCGGTTCAAGTCGCTCGACATCGTCTTCCGGAACGCGCACATGATCGCGTTCAAAACGTCCGCCGTGGATCCGAGCGACAGGAAGGAGATCGAACGGTATATCCCCCCTTTCGCCTATGAACGGCTGCAGAAGATCACGCGCATGATCTACGAGGACGCGGACGATTCGGTGAAATCGGAGAGCATCGTGCATTTTCCGTTCTCCGATGAGACCGGAGTGTTCCGGCATGAGATGCAGCCGAGGATCCTCAAATTCTGGGATGGAAAATGCGTCAATAATCCGGGGGTGAAAGGTGAAATTCAGCCTTTCACGGTAGACCTTCCCGCCCTGGTGCAGATGTACATGAACGATAGGGCGTGGCGCAGGGAGGCGAGGGCGTTCTACCTGCACACCTGCGAGAAGCTCACGCTCGAGAAGGTCGGGAAGGACCCGAAGGTGAAGCTTGACGCGAGCAACGTGAGCCGGGCGATCAAGAGGTTCCAAGGGGAGATCTCCCGCGTCGTCGGGGAGGATTATGAGATTTGGAAATCGGCGCAGCTCGAGGCCTGCGGATTGACGGTCAAGAGGCGCGGGGGGATAGGGCAGCCGGATATCCTCGCCGATCATCCGGAGGGCATGAGATACGTGTATTCGTGCAAGGCCTTGACGATCAAGCGGACGATATCGCTGCCGATCGAGGAGCTGAGGCCGGAGGTCCTCGAGGCGCAGCAGTCCGGAAGGGAACTGATCCTGAGCGTCTACGACCTCGCGAGAGGCGCGGAGCGGGAGATAAGGCTTGACGCGAAGGCTCCGCCGGAATGCGTCGTGTTGAGGCCGTAACTAGCGGAAACGGCGGTTCCTATATAGCTCACACCGCGCAATTGCGCAAAATCTTGCTCCAGAGGGGCAGCATTCGTGATATTCTGATGAATATCACGATGCGAGGTGAGATTGTTATAAATAAATTTAATTATAAATCAATAGAACGACCGCAAGGCCTCTATACATTGCGAGAATTTACATATTGAATGGTGCAAGAACCGATATGTGACCCTGAATTGATTTCATTAAAAGAAACGATTCTTAGAAACATCGCACGACAGGGGTTTACCATTGATTCGGATGGTAATTTACAATTTAATGGTTCAGATAAGGATAAAATTAGAAAATTGCATGATGACTCGGTAAAATATCTTCGGAATAAACATCGATCTTTCATAAAAAAAGTTGATGATCAGTATGTCAGCAAATTCATCGCTGATGGGTGCGAAATTGACCCAGAATCAATATCACCAATATTCCGAGAGATAACTACTGAGCAGGATGCTCAAATATTTAGATGGGTCAAATTGCATTGGTCAATACCAACTTCAGCAGGTTATGGTCGCCGTTTACGATACCTTGTTTTTGATGATTATAATCAGAAGTTGATTGGAGTTATTGGATTGGGTGATCCAGTTTTTGGAATGAAAGATCGAGATGCAACAATTGGTTGGAATCGCGAGCAAAGGTCCGATGGGTTAAGAAAAATTATGGATGCTTTCGTATTGGGTGCGGTACCTCCATATAGTTCAATCCGAGGCGGAAAGCTGATTGCAGGGTTGATTGCTGCAAGTGAAATTCAACAAAGATTCAAAGAAAAGTATTCTGGATCGAAATCTTTAATCAGTAATCGAGAATTTAATGGGCAACTGGCAGCCATAACAACAACATCAGCACTTGGAAAAAGTGTAATGTACGATCGATTAAAAATGTATGACACCAATAAACAAAAAGATGGTCCTAAATTTATTCATGCAGGTTGGACATCTGGATCCGGAGAATTTCCTTTTTTAAATGGCACCTATAATGATTTATTGAAATTGGTCGATCGTTCTGCAAATCCCCATTTGGGAAAAAATGAGGCATGGGGAACGGGTATTCGAAATCGCCGCACTGTTGTGAAGAACGCTTTAAAAATATTAGGTTTAAAAGATAATTTATTATATCATGGAGTTAAAAGAGAAATATTCATCACGAACCTTGGATCAAACTGGAAAAAATACCTGCAAGGTGAATCGGAAGATCTTGAACCCTATAATTTATCGTCCGAAGAGATCTCGGATTTCATTTTAAATCGATGGATTATCCCACGCTCGAAGCATGTTGAGGACTATAAAAATTATAAAAAAGAAGAATACAGGATTATTAATCCTGCTTCAATTTATTAATTTTTAAAAACTCGTCGGTTGATGAGAAACCTTCTATCGCAATGGGTTTCCCCATGGTTCCTAAACTAACGCTTCCCCCATACGCAACGAAGTGATATTTGTCTGTCTGTTTCGGGTTTGGAAAGTGTGCATATAGGGCATATGAATCCTCACCGATCTTTGATTTAACGTGTTCGACATCGCCGCCTATTGTTAACCCATATCCATACCAGACGTCTGTTAATTGACGGTAGATGTCTTTCGAAAAACTTACAATAGACTGAGTGATAAATAACCAACCTAAACAATATTTTCGTGTTTCTCTTGTAGCCTTTTCCAACTGCTTTCTCAATCTAATGGCAGAATCCGGTAAATCATCATCCTGTGTTTTTTGGGGCGCATAACGATGGGCCTCATCGAGAACTATTATTCCGTTTAAATTTTCAGAGCCACTATTGTATCTGGTCTCTGATTCATTTATAATTTTATCAACGATTTGACTAACAATCATAATCTTATCTTCATAAATCAGATCGTTACATACCATACTAATGATGACCATCTTACCATCGAGGAACGCCCGAATTAGATTTGATAATCCGATTTTTTGATGACCATCTGGTGAATTGGGCCGATAAAATTCTAGACAACCATTAAATTTCTGTTGTAGAGCATGACTAGTCCTTCTCGTATCGTTGATTGCACCGGCTTTATTTGCCCCATACTCTCCCTGATATATTCGTTGGACAATATTTATCGCATCATCACAGAATTGTGCATATGTATAATTTTGAATACGAAGGTGTTGGCGAATCATCTTCTGATTTAATTCATTCTCGAGGTATTCACAAAAAGCATCGACCTTCTCATCGGTACCCATTCCCATTCCTTTAATAATACCCCTGCCTTTCAATAATTGGATAAAAATCTGAACATTCTCTTCCAATTGGATTTCATCTATGGTATAACTGATTAATTCTTTCTTGGTTTTTCTAACCATATCATGAAAATCAAAGGTGAAGCCAGTGCTGCCCCCGAACTTATTATTGTAAAATTCCCCCTGCGGGTCAATTATCATAACTCCCATTTTTTCATGTTTAGAGAAACCTGTGATAATCTCGGCGGCAACAATCGATTTCCCAGATCCGCTTTGACCAAAAACCCCAAACATACGGGCCTCTCCAACACCTCCCTCTTTTACTGGACCGAAATGCTTGATCGAAAATGGAACCAAAAGGTCCGTCCCAGGCACTTTTCCGAGATACCAGGCACCGCATTCATTCGCTTTTGCTGCATAGTTGATGTCGTCCTGTACCACGAATGTTACTTTAGTTCCAGATCTTGGAGGGGTTCCAATGTTCATTGGTGTCCAAAGATCAACTGAGGGCACATATGATCCGAGATATGATAATGAGCTCAGCTTAAGGTCGGCGTCCCCACTAAGATTTGTTAACCTACCTCTGACCTTTATTAATGATCGCATACCCACCTGTTCATGCCACACATTCCTATTCTGTATCTCAGCAACCTGACATATTACTTTTAAAGTTCGAACATCACCTGCGTCCTTTTCGAAATGGTCAAATTTGAGTAGTTTCCCGTATAATGGTTCCTCCAGCATATCCCCTAATACATCCATTGTGAATGTGTCTAGTTGATTCGGCGATCCGAGTACCCCTACATCCTTCACCACAACTTCTTTACTGGCTTCCTCTTCTGACACTGTCACACCTCTGTTCTATACGGCCTCAACATCCATTGTAGATCCTCATCCTTGAAAAAGCTAGAATCTGGTCCTGATGTCATCTTTAACATGGTCGATGACGTTATTGCATTTGCTGATTCAGAAATTGATTTGCATATTCTATCAGTTATGAATAATGGATATGGTTCAATTACTGACGGTGAGATGAATAGAGTAATTATGGTGTTTGCTAAGCACTCTATCTCAGCACTTGATAAAGAACTGGAAAACTCTACTCGTTGACATGGCGACCATGCGTGAGGCTTGATAAACATGACCTTCAAGCTCCGCAAGGCCTCTATAATTTCTTCCCCAAAATCAAATGTCAATGAACCCGATTGTAGATCGGCATCACAAGCCTGGGGTAAATGTAGTTGGTCATATTCGAAATTCGTAATTATATATTCACCCGGATTCAATATCCCAGATAGTAACGGTTTATCAACGAGTCTTAATCCCGAATCATCTTTCAAATCCTTCATCAAATGTGAAGAGAATGCACTTGAACCAGATTCCTTTGGAACCGCAATAACTTTACCAGATCGGATGGCTTCCGAAAAAACATTTGAGTGCCTAAAAGAGTCCATATACGATTCTATCTGGGTTCTGCGGATCGTCAATTTAAAGTCCGAAATGTTAGTATTATAATCGGTATATAGGGAATTTAATTTAATCAGTGGTGTAACAAAACTACCATCGTATAGTACGAGATCGTTAGTAGAATCGCTCATGTTCTCAATTTCCAGCATGCTCATTATCCCCTGAGCAATTCTGGTGGAGTGTGTTGATGGAGGTAATGAATATACTCTGGTACGAGGAACGATTTCCTCATCAGCCAGCAATAAAGATGCTATGATGTAAATGTCCGCCGTAACTGATTTGTTAATAACATATGCGCCATCAACCCCAGAAATATTATCCATAGGGATTACTTCTATACCATTCGCATTTCGAATATTATTTCGTTTAAGTAATAGTTCGCGACCTTCATTTTGTACTTTTTTCAATAATTTAGAATAATGAACTACATCTGAATACACTTCATCTGATCTGTCTAAAATGTCCTCCAATAATGGTGATGGTAAAGATATCTTTGAATGGTCATCTCGACCCAAATCAGTTTGAAGAACCATGATGAATCGTCGTGGAGTAGCATTGTGAATATTTAACTGGTAGGTAGTTTTACCACAAATGGATAATAAGATGGCTTGTAGCATTCAGTTAATCTCAACCGCTTATCCAAGACCGCTCATCCCGGTTGCATGAACCTCTACCTCGAAAAATGCCTCGAGATGCTCTATGACCGTGCGCTCTCCAGGTCCTGTAGTGATGAGACTTTAAAGGATCTCGAACACGTCCTAATCATCGTCAAGCAGCGAAACAACGAGGAGCTCGCAGAACTTCTCGGTCTCGAACATCGACCCGACGTAGCCTGATTGTAGCCACAATCCCGAAGGTCCTCCGACGGCAATGTCTCCCGGACATGCATGCTCCGATCGCACCCGCCCCGACCCTGACCGACCTGCCCCCTGAGATCTCCGAGCTAGTAGTACGGATCCTGCGCGAGAACGATAGGGCGTTCTGCATCGTTTCTGACGAGTTTCAAGAGGGAGGGCACCCGCTACCGATCTATCGAGTCGATGAGAACGGCAGGGGCGTCGAGTGCGGGCGCGCTGACGTGCTGGTGGTGAAGGATGGAGTGGTGATCGCGGTGATCGGTGGAAGGGCCTCAACAGGTGCGGGTGATGCTTACTTCTATTACGAATGGAAGAACGCAACGGATGAAAGGGAGAGGGGACCGTACGAGGTTGCCAAGGAGTGCGCTCACATTATGCGGGTAAGGACTAATTTTTAATCGATTGTGCATTGAGAAGGATTTTGGTAGCACCTTTTCGGTAATGCCTTTTTCATCGATATCACGAAATCCTCCGCATTGTTCATTACTTTCACGCAATTATCCATAATATCCCCCCGTGCCCCTTTTATTCTGAATTTATGCATAACAAGAATATGTCTTCCAGTTCCCGTCTCCATTAATCCGATTCTCGGAGTGAGAATTCTGGTCCATCCAGGTGTGACTTCCGTGTTCCAATCTATCGAATAATTAATTTTCAATGGCCCCCTATGCACGATTATATGACGTAATTTTACGAATGGATTCTCATCGATTTTCTTGCGTTTCGTATTCCATTGTGTATAATACTTTTTCAATTCATGATTGTTGGATGAACCAACTTTCTTTTTAAAATCACGACGAAAGGAAGAACTGCTATCCGGTATACTCAATCGAAACAGGATATTGGCGTCCTCCAATGCTATATCGGTGATGGATCTCACGGAGGTGATGAACGCAGAGAAGTAATACTTCATCTCCACCCCGTCCTTATAGAAGGCGTCTTCGAACATCTTACTGAAAAAGAAGTTCATCTCTTCCATTTTTTCATCCATGCGCATTTGATTTCCATTGGTTCATGAACTGATTATTCTTTCGTAGTTTGTGAGTCTCTTACATTCCACTTTCGCCAACCTCCCATCCTTACCTTTTTATCCCACTCCATCAAGGGTCCCTCCCAAGGTGGAGAAGAATGATGGAAGACATCAGGTTGGAGAAGTACATGGAATAGCTCTATGACCGCTACAGCTCAAGGATGCCATGCGGATACCGCCCTGAGGACTGTTTCATCCTCGAGGACATGGCGGACATCCTGATCAACATGAAGGAGACGAACAACGGGCACCTCGACGAGATCTTCGGGCTGCCGTTGAAGAGGGATGCGAGGTGCGATATGAGGTGCGGGAAGTGAGTTTACTAGAGCATGAGAAGAATTGCGATCACGGGTTCTGAATAACCCGCATTCGTTTTGAGATTGGGTTTATTTATGAAACAAAGGAATCGACAAGATTTTCTATCACACATTATTGATCTTCCTTCCTGAACCCAATTCCCACGAAGGCGCGTGGGTACCTACAATTTCATAATACCTTTTTTCTACCTCCAAACCGATTTCCAAGGTTAGGTCGATGCGTCTTCTCATCCCTCGTACCCGTACCATTGTCGGAACAGACGCATCTTCTCCATTCATCCTTATTGCCTCTATCTCCCGATAATCGATGAATCTCTGTTTTCTGTGCTTATATACCAAATACATCCCATTTTTAGTAAAATGCACTTGAACGGGACGAATAAAATCCCATTCCAACCATTCGAGAAGCCAGAATATAAAGATGAAACAGATGGTGATTGGTAATGGGAGTAATCGTCCGTATACGAATACGAGTATTATTCCTATTAATAATAAAAATATAGTTATTATATAGCTATATATTTTCGATTTTTTATCTTTTCCATTGTTATAATTTGAATCGACATCGTTCATTATAACACCGTACAAGATAAATCGGTCACAATTAATATCATACTACAAAACGCGATTGCTTTTGTCAAATATCTCAATTCCTTTGATAGTGTATTAACCGCCTCGCCGAAGTAACTATCAATAACTCCGATTAAACTGAGCACGAGTCCAACGGCAGATAGTCTGGCATCATGATCAGCTATGGCATAAAAACCAATGATGATAGAAAATAATGTTGCTGCTAATCCTATTCCGGCGGCAAATCCAGGCACAGCTTCCATTACTACCATGGATGGTATTAATTCAATGACGCACCAGAATGAATCGAGATACCCCACTAATTGATCAATATCGGTAGGTGATTTTCCAGCTTGCAGGAAGATCGATTCAATCCAATCCGTGATCGCTCCGTTGGTACTATCCTGAGGAGCACTTCCGTCATAGGAACCTGCAGCCATCCCAATGATATTGGTTACGACCAGACCAGCCATGACGCAGAGACATGTTGATATCAGAAACCCAGCTCCCAGGGTCATTCCTTTGATCAAGAAGATCGCTAGATTGATAGTGACGGATATTCCTACAATCCAGAAGAATAGGTCGCCGATGATAGAATTTGTCATTTGATTCAGACTGTCAGCGGTTGCCTGAGAACCTTCCTCGAGATCGGCGATGATCGATGTGCTCGCGGATTTAATACTAGAATATATTTTATGCATTGCGTCTGATATATAATCGACGAGCGGAGCAATCAGCGAGTTGAATATGTTTGATACTTGTTCAATTGCCCAATCCACAAACGCGCAGAACGCATCGACTATGCGGTCCACTGCTGTTTCCACCACAGAGATCGCCGTGGAGACGAGGTTCGAGATCGCCTTCAACCCTTCCTTTACCAAGTGGGCCAGGAGCAGCAGCATTCCGCCGCTGGCGACCCACACCAGGAAGTCGAAGACCATCCCGGCGATATCGCCTATCACGCCCCCTATGCTGTAATAGTTGGGCCCTTCGCCCATCCCGGAGTTCTGAACGGAAGTCGGGATGGCTGATAGGATATCGTTCGGCAGATGCAAAAGGTATAACGCCGTGGATGATATCGTCACATTGTTTCCGATACGGGCCCCGGTCGAATTGAGGACGAGCATCGTCAATATCGTTTCAGCCTGAGAGGCGGTGACGTTCTTTGATATGACGGCTATAATATGGCTGGACGCAGTGGCCGTCATGGGGTCGGTGCTGTAGAACGAAGCGCCGTTGAGCGGGGAACTAGCGATGTTCTGTAGATTGTACAGAGTGTCGTTCAGTTGGCATTCCAGGGCGATGGCGCGCGGAAGGATGATCGTGTTCATCCCGGATTGGAAGTGAGCGCTCGTTCCGGAAACGTTCAGAACGATCATGTAAACCTGGTCGTCGGCCGAGTAGCGGTATACGCCGGTCGACACCGTGTCCAGCCCGTAATCCCCGTCATCGCCTGTTCCATTGATGACGATGACCTTGGCCTTCTCGGCCACCGCCTTCTCCAGCTTGACCTTGAGAGAGGCGTCATAGCTGCCGCCGCTGTCCGTGCCGGTACCGATGAAGGGTGTGGAGGAGATGACCCAGTAAGCGTTGTATTTGTTCGTGTCATCCTGATCGATGTCCAATTGCGCATCGTCACCGAGCCAACCTGCGTTCTCAGCCACGGCCTCGAACTCCACGTTGACGTACGTCGCCGTTTCGGGAATGTCAACATCGTACACCCAGGTTAGGCTGTACAGAACGTTCTTCGTGGCGCTTATGCGCTTGGTCGCGAACTCCTGTTCCTCATCCTGATAATTTATGACGAAGAACACCGGGACGTTGTCCTGTCCGTTGATGGTGTCCAGGGTCTTGTACTCCAGCAGCGTGATGCGCAGGACAGCGTCGCCCATGTATCGGTCCATATTATCATTATAACCGTCATCGTCCGTGTCAGCACGGGTCGGATCGGTTGCGGAACCGCATAGGGTGTTCCCGATGATCTCGTTCCCATCGGAAACGCCATCGCTATCGCTGTCCGTGGAACGGGGATTGGTCATCCAACCATCCGTTCCGAACTCCACCTCCTCACCGTCGGTGATGCCGTCTCCATCAGTGTCCCCAACCAACGGCAATGTGGTACCGTTCACCTGAAGGCGCGCGTATTCCACGCGACCTTTCTCTCCCGCCGACGAGACGTCCTTGACATAGATATGCCATACATTCGCCGATGAAAGATCGCTGGCCGTGTAAGATATAGGCGAGGCGAACAAGTTCCTGAGGATGAAGTAGTTCGCTCCGCTTCCGGTGTTGGAGGCCTTGATGGTCTTCTGCGTTCCGGTGCCTTTGGCGATCTTGATCTCGAGCTGATATTGGGACTCGTGCATTATCCCGAGGACCAGGCAGAAGGAGGTTATGGCGGATGAGCCGCCCTGGATGGCAGGTACGCTTATGGCTATGTCCAGCCAGGTGCTGTTGTCTGGAATGAGGTACGAGTCGTCAGTCGACCAAGTGTACGAGTATTTTTCTGAACCGTCAAGCAGGCCGTCGTTGTCGGTGTCGGAATCGCATGGATCGGTGTAATACGCCGAGGTCCGTTCCACGTTGTCGTTCAATCCGTCGGAATCCGTGTCCGCAGAGAAGGGGTTCAGATCATAGATATGAGTACCAACTCCAGATATGCTGATGCGCATGGATTCGTAAGCGTCCCCGTATGAATCTCCATCTGAATCTATGCAAACAGAGATGGAATCCACGTAAATCGAATTATATGAAGTAATTTCGAACAGGAGATTGATCGCGCCACCCTGCGTATAGTCATAGACGCATTCAGCAGACGTGACAAAGCTGGTGGTCTGCCAAGCACCGTTAAGCACCAAACTGCCAAGATTCGCGTAGCCTCCGTAGGTGTTTCCTTGATACTGTTTCAGATACGCCGTCCCAGACGTGCCTTTATAGGTCATGGTAATTACATATGCAGTATCGCTCTGCGCACCGTTCAGATAAAAGTTGGCATAACATCCAAACGTGGTCCTTCGTACGGTCCTTGAATCGTACGTTAAGGGCGAGGTCCATTCTGAATTCGCCAAGATGCTGATCCCGGGCGTATGCGAATTGGCATCGGAATCTCCATTTACTCCTACATCGGTGGTCGATTGCGAGGTCCAGAGCACGATCCTTGTTAGATTTATCAACGAAGAGGTCAGCCTCAGCCTGAGATTTGTGCCCGGGTTCGATGTCGATGTGTCATAATAAGAGCCCGGGTCCAGCTGGATCACGGAAGATGTCCCCCAGCTCTCCAGAGTGCCGATGCTGTCATAGGCGCTACCATCCCATTGATGAACCCCTACACCGGACGCGGAGGTTGTGGTGACGAATTCCAAGAAATACGTGATATCCGTGCGTGGAAGGGAAACAATGAACGTCGCTTGGGCGGAACCGTTGACCACGGCGTTGCCAATCTGCCAATTGTTCTCAAGCGTTATCCCGGGACAGTTCTGCGGCTCGTCGAAGAAGTCCGAGGCATATGCGACCGGAAGCGCGCTGATTTGATCGATGACCACCTGGTGATCGAAACGCATTCTTACGTTCAGGGCGGACAGGGAAGCGGATGAATCGGAGAACATGTCGCTCTCGAGAATGAATGTATACGTCCATGCGGTCGTCCTCCCAGGGAGTGTGGCGACCCGTATCCAATCGCTTCCGACCAGAACCGATACGCCTACATCGGCCGATGAGGTATAGGCTATTGCCATCTCATAATATGTGTTGGCCTGGTAGGTATCATCGTATATGTTCAAGTAGAAACTGCCATTGACCGAGGTCTCACGCTTTCCGCTTGATATTGAGTACCATCCGGTCCCATCGATGATTGCCATCCCTGGTGTGTGTGAAAGGATATTGTTATCTCCGGGAGCACCGACGTCAAGGGAGAAGGTTTCCCACGTGTTGAGCAGTTCGACATCCAAACCATACAACGCCTGCCCTGTCCCAGATTGGTGCGCCACTCGGAACTTCCATACTCCGCTGGAATCGGCAGTGTAAGAGATGCTCTCGTCCATCCCGACCCCATTCGTCGATGACGCTCTTTGACTTCCATACGGGTTGTACAGATACAGATTGTAATCGTAATTGGACGGGACGTCCAATACAATGCGTATCATCTCCCCGGAAAGCAGTGAAATGGAGTAGTAGTCATTGGTATCCAGTGAGCTGTCCAGATAACCGATGTAAGAGCCCGCGTCCAATGATGAGGCCGAAGCCATGTCATCTCCGGCATCGGCGCCTAGATCGGCATCATAGCAGATCGTGGTGAACGTTCGATCGCCACTGTCGTCTGATATGGCTGAGGATATCAATGCAACGGAGATGGCCTTGAAGTGATAGGTCGTTCCGGCCAGGAGACCTGTGAGACTGATACTGTGGGAGGTCCCACTTAACCCGTTGACCGTGTGACCATAACTGGTCGTTGTTCCATACACCACTTTGGTCGTTCCCTCAATGTTAGTTGTCCATGTGATCGTCGCGACATTCAGATCTGAAAGGGTGCAGGTCACACCGGAGACGGTGATGGACACCGATGCTGACGTGAATGTCAAGTCAGTAGTAGACGCGCTCAACGAAAATGACGAACTGGACAGTGTTGATGTTATTTTATAATGATAGACCGTGTTAGAGCCCAGGTTGGAAAGGGTCAATGAATGGCTGTACACCGAGTTATCGCTGTATCGAACGCTTCCATATGAGGATGTCGTACCATATTCGACCTTTGAATCAGATATGACATTCGTCGACCATGAGATCGTTGCCGACCCTGAGGCAGTTGAAACACTTATTGAATCGATGGTCATCGATTCCGGATAAGGACTGAAAGACCTGACCGGTGATGTGTAAACCGTTGAACCGTCGACAACGTATCCTTGGAGATAATACGTCGTACCTGAGCTAAGACCGGTAATGTTCGCTACATAAGAAGCCGGCGTAATAAAACCAATAGGAGCGTCGATGTAAGTGCCATTAATCCTGTTCGTCAACGTCGACTCCGCCAATCCCCACATCAAATAACCGTAATCTCCGACGATATAGGTAGGCCCCCATCCTCCAAGTTGGTAGCACCATTGGACGTTGAAAGCCGTATTATTGATCGGTCCGAAGTTGATGAAATAGAACACGTCATTATAAAAGATGGTTCCACCTGGAGGATCGAAAGGACCTGGTATGTACATCACGGATATGCTCCCGGGATCGATCACCGAGCCGAGATTGTCCTCGATTACCCCTATCGCATCGTCCACCTCCTCCAGATTTTCATACGGAGGTGATGCGAAATACGATCTCAGTTCTTCCGCGAGTGCGGTCGCGTTCTCGATCGCCAGAGCATCATTGCTGTTTCCCCTGTGGGCGAGTATCGCGTTGATCCTTCCCTTGAGAGCCGACCTCGATTCGTTACCATTGGCGAACATCCACCCGTCCAACGAATTTATGAATTCGGGCATCCTCGTGACATCGACTATGGAGAAATCGATGTCGAAACGAAGGAATAGCTCCTGAGAATCGTAATGCTCCTCGACATATATACAGGAGAACGAACCAGGATATGTCGAGAAGATCACTGGCATTCTAGCATCTAAACCGGACGTGGATAGACGAATGTTTGTATCAGTATTCCCCAGGAGGTCGCAATCGAGCGCCCATACGTTTAGCTCTCCTTCGTTGAGAACGGTGTAAGCTATGCGTAGCTCTAATCCGGAGGCAGAGATCGAAGCGCTCGTTATGGATCCTTCATCGACAAAGTAAATCGTATGGCAAACCCAGTTACTAGGATTTCCCAAGCAACGGGCCATCTTTATACTGTTGCCATCGATGAAGAAGATGTACCTGTTACCGTCCAAAGTCACTGATTCCAGATAATCGCCATCGCACTCGTTCAATAGGATTATTGGACCGACCTCCAATACCCCATCCGTTCCTAACTGAAGATAATATATTGAACTCGAACCTTTTTCGATGATCGTAACATCAAGTGATCCATCGGTGTAAACGATGTCCCCGATGATGAGGGATGTTGGTAGAGCCGCGATGAATGTAGCGTTGATATTACCATCGATCAATTGGATAGATGCAATAGATGCGTACTCGGTCCCATCTATGACCGTGTTCATGAGTAGGAACACAGCCTCCCCATCGGTGGTTGCCGAGGGGCGGTTTCCAGTAGATAATGGATAGCAACTGCTCCAATCCTCGTTCTCATCCATGAATATGAGATATATCGAAGGTTCGATGGACGATGTTGTCTGACCTTGAAAAATGACAGCTAGGGGGAAGGAACTGCATTTAACGACATCAATATTTGAGATCGAGTGGAAAGAAGCGGTCAAGACCTGATCGGCTGTGAAGGTGGACAAAGAATCGTTCGAACATTTCCATGCGAGCTGTTGATCGCCTATCTTTCCATCGATCCAGAAGAGATGGGTCAGATCACCGTAAACCGCAACGCAAGGCGATGTTGCACCTTCGTTTGAAATGGTCAATCTACGATCCAGATGATCGATCGCGGGTGTCTCTTCATCCAGGTTGTCAGCGGTCTCGTCGATAGTTTCCGCGCTGACGTCTGATCCTATGACGTAGAACGCTGCGATTACCATTAGGTAGACGCAAGCTAAGCTGATCCATTTTCGAATTTGAGAATTCGTCTAATTCCCCCCCAACTTCCCGGGAAATCATTTTTTTATTGAGTATATAAAACAGATAGGTTATGTTACCGATTTAGAAATAAAAGAGATTTTAACTCGAGATGGTAGGTTCGAAGGATGGGAGAAACATTCAGCATACCAATTTAAAAGCTGCTCACCCATTCTCAATCCGGGGAGTTCCCTTGAAAACCTGGGTCAAGGTCCTTACCGTCATCATCGTCGCGGCTGTCGTCATGGCCGGCGTAGGGATCTACACGGGGGTCCTGGACGTCCAGAAGCTGTTGGAGCTGGGCAATGGCGGGGATGACGACGACGCTGATGAGCTCCTGGTGCACTTCATAAATGTGGGGCAGGGCGATTCCATACTGATCCAGTTCCCTGACGGGGAGAACGTCCTCATCGACGCCGGCGGGAACCTTGGCTCATACGGGCTGATATCCTATCTGGAAGACAGGTCCGTACAGACAATCGACTGGTTCTTCATCACGCACCCGCACGCTGACCACATCAACTACGCGGACGAGGTCCTGGAGGTGTTCGACGTAGATCATATCGTCATGACCGATTACCAGATGGACACCGCAGCTTATGACGATCTCATTTACGCCGTGAACGCCGAGGGATGCACCCGCGTGCAGCCTTCGATCGGCATGGAGATCGACTATGGCGGTGGGGGCGTCATGACCGTGCTTTTCTTCGACGATGATGCGGAGAACCCGAACGATTCCTGCATCGTCCTGAGGCTGGATTACGGCGAGACGTCCTTCCTGTTCACCGGGGACATAGGTTTCGCCGTGGAGGACGAGCTCATCAGGGAACGCCCCGGCCTCCTGGACGTGGATGTGCTGAAGGTGGCGCACCACGGCAGCGCCTATTCCACCTCGACGGAGTTCCTGTCCTATGTCATCCCAGATATCTCGGTGATATCGGTGGGGCCGAACGACTACGGGCACCCAAGCAATGATACGCTGGACAGGCTGTACGCCTGGGGGAGCGCAGTGTACACGACGTGGGATGATGGGGATGTGGTTGTGACGACGGACGGGAGCGTTATTGAAGTATAATCTCTCCTCCCTGGAGTTTATTATGAGTTCGGAAAATACACCACGGAATTATATTTTTTCAAACGGTAGAATCGGTTAAGAAGTTTAAAGCTTGATGAGAGAACTATTTCCGCCAAATGATTTCGTTAAAAGGCCCAATGAACGGACCATTGTTCGGTATCGATTCTGAAAAGATCTACAAGGAATGGTATAGGAAAGACACCGGTGAGAAAAAGGAATTCCGATGCTTGGTCGGGGTGGCTGTCAATCCTGTTGACAATTGTAAATTTGAAGATGATTATGATCGAATACTGGGGGGCCTGTGCGATACGTTTCATATCGAACGGGAAAGACAGGTATTATCCGCATCTGATCTTGCTAGATGCTTCGATAGCAACGTCGGAGGATTCGAAAATTTTTGCATAGGATTTGCCAGGGAACTCATGTCCCTTGAGGATCTGAAGATTACTTTTTTCATAACAAGAATTAATTCGAGTCATCTAACAGACGGGAAAATTCACGTATATGGTGATGAATCCAGTGCAACTCAAGCGGTTTCGATTCCTGAATTTATCGATCGGATTTATCCATATTATAACGCAGTATGCGCATGGAAATTGCAAGCGATGACCAAGCCGTCAAAGTCAACGTTCTTATTGGATGGTATGCAGGATATTCATCCCAGCAAAGCATGGAATACTTTGTGCAATTATCATCATCCGAGAATCGTTTTCAGAGGCGATAAAATATTTCCAGTAATTTCCGCCGCAGACATAATATGCAGGTATGTAACAAAATTCCTAAGGGAACGCCGCGGCATTGTTGATGAGCACGCAATCAGGGACATCGTCATGTATGATCACAAGGTCCCTGAGGAGAATAAGTACTACGTCTATGTTGGTAACCCCGAATTGAGGTACATCAAACCTACAAGCTCGAGAACACTTTCGCCAGGGGAATTCGCCAATTATATACATCACCCCATCATATTCATTGGAGGCGGTGGAGCGACAGGACAGCAGAGTATCATTGAAGAATCGCCATTGATGCCTAAGATCCTTGAAAGGGCTTCTTCGATCTTCGGGAGTGTTAAGCATTATGATGTGAGGAAAGATCGCATTTTTATCGGGAAGGGAGCCGAATGCGATTATTTTCTTCCAATGAACGAGAGCGCGGAACTTCAATTACAGACCTTAATAAAATCCGGTTACAATATTGAAAGAATTGAATTATAGGGTTTGGTAATATTCAACCACTATATCAAAGCGCGTGGGCGCAACAAATGAGTTCCTTGGTCTAGGACTCATTCGACAAGATTACTAATTGACTATTAGACTATAAAACTTACTGACTAATTCTACCAATTATCGATGAACGATATTAACAGGTTGTTTTACTATATTATTAAATTTTTTTATTTTGTTTTTTTATATCTGAGATAACCTCATTTACAAGCTGGTTGATCTCATCAATAATCTCTTGAGCGACTTTTTTATCCTTTTTTACAAAATATACTGCGAAAATACCTGCACCACTTGATGATGCGACTTCTCTTTCTAAAGCGTTGTAATCATGAATTAGGTTCAAATATCGTTTAAATTTCACCCGGATTTTTCTGGATGAATAATTAAAATTTTCAATAATAAAATTCAAATTTTGCTCTGAAATCTCTACTCCTCGTTGAAAATCGGATAATTTTTCTAATAATTTATTGTAAAATACATTTCTGTCAATTGTCGCCGTTCGATTATAAACATATATTGAAACACCTAAGCTAAATAGGCTAATTGAAACAGCAGAGAGGCTAATTAATAGTTCAAAATCACCCATCTATTATCTCCTCGATCTCCTTCAATTTCTCAGCCACCAGCTTTCCCTTTTCAGTTAGACGATAGATGTAGGTGACTCTTGGGCTGCTAACGACTTCTTTCTCAACCAATCCTACGGTTTCCAATTCCTTTACCAGCAGGGCTATCTTTGCATAATTTTTTGATACCAATCTAAGCTCGGATGCTTGAATCTCCCCACGATCTAGGAGCATCATCATTATGTTAGCCAGATGAGGCAATGCGAATAGTGAATTATACTCCTGTTCCGGATTATTCATTCTTAATCCATAACTGATTATTTTGTCGATTAAGAATGATTTTCTTATGTATTATGAAAACATAAGGTATATTAACCACTATTACATTATGTGTTATGAAATCATAAGGTGTCTCAAATGCCCACCCAACTCCAAGTGACGAAGATAACCAGGAACGGTCGCATCTCCCTGGGGAAGGCCGTGCCAGCCATGCGGGCCCGCGTCGGAGACGTGGTCCAGATAGTGCAGAACGACGACGGGTCCTTCAGGATCGCCAAGGTGGAGGCCTGAGCATGTGCGTTCGCGACGGCACGGAGATCTGCGATCGGCCGGAGGACCACAAGCCCTGCGGCTGGTGCGTCCTGGCGAAATGCCCCCAGGCGATGAAGGCACAGGAGAAGGCCGGGCCAGACGAAGAGTGAGATCATGGATCCAAGTACAAGCCGCCTGACCGCTTCCCCCGCCCCCGTAAAGGGAATGTCAGCGGCGCGTACCCGGCAGGGGACATCATCCCATCGACGACGCCTAAACGCCTTACCTGCCGGATCAAACCCCAATCTTCCAGGGCCGTGCGAGACCTGCGCGGCCGCTTCACATTTCACATTGACCGCCGCCCGGGTTCCTCCTATTACCCCCTGTTCGGTTTCCATTCCCCGGGCGGCCTCCATTTCAAAACAGGTGACGCAATGCTTGAATTCGCCCAAACTCTTGTCAGGTGGTAGGTATGCCCACAAAGGAGCGAACCCTCGCGGCCTGCGTGGAGGCGTACTTGGCATCCAAGCAGAGGAAGAAAAGAGCGGAAGTGACGGTCAAGAACTACCGCTGGCTCATAGGCAAGGCCAACCGCAGGCTGACCGAGGGCGGCTTCAAGGACCTTCACCCCGCGAGGTGGACGGAGGAGCATGTGCAGTACCTGTACGAACGGATGATGAAGGAGATCGGCCCCAGGCAGATCTCCCGCGAGTTCTCCGTGCTGAACAACTACCTGGAGTTCCACGGCAATCCCGTCATCAAGAAGCAGGACCTGGAATTCCCTTCGGACACGAGGATGAGGGTGGATTGGCTGACCCCGGAGCAGGCCATGCGGCTTATCGACGCCGCCACGGATCCGCTGGAGAAGGTCGTCGTCCACCTGGAGCTCTGCATAGGCATGCGCCGCGTGGAGATCCTGCGCCTCAGGGTGCAGGACGTCAAGCTCGGCACCCTGAACGTACTAGGCAAAGGCCGGCTGGGCGGGAAATGGCGCACCAATCCCTTCCACCGCAACACCATGGCCGTGCTGCAGGAATGGACCAGGGCCAGGGACGAGATCGTGGCCAGGGCCATGAAGAAGCATCCCGGCGTTGCCGTACCGGACCAGCTGCTGATCCACGACAGGACGGAGGAAGGGCTGAAGCCCTACCAGCGCTCCGGAATCGACAAGGTTCTGGCGAAGCTGTCCCGGAGGGTCGGCTTCAAGTTCACCAACCACACCCTGCGCCGCACGTTCGGACGCATGCTATGGCTGGCGGGAGTGCCCATAGAGACCATCAGGGACCTGCTAGGGCACGAGGATACCAAGACGACGCTGCTGTACATCGGCGTGAACATGGACGACAAATCGAGCGCGATGGACCAGCTAGCGGATTACGAGAATGCCGTGAGGACGGCAGATTTCAGGGGAGCCAGGAGAAGTGGTGGACACTGGGGGATTTGAACCCCCGGCCTCCGCCTTGCGAAGGCGGCGATCTTCCGCTGATCTAAGTGCCCGTGCGAAGGTCAGGAAACATACCCATGTTTATAATGTTTTGTGGTTCCTACTTAAAGACCGGATCCCAAAGCGTTCGTGAGTGGCATGAATATATACGGCTACATGCAGTTCATTTTCCTCGTGGGGACGGAGAGCGAGGCCGCACTCATCGCAAGAGACTCGGGGTCGCAATTCACGTTCGATATTACCTACGCCTCGTTATCGAGATTATTCCCAGTGATTCTGCTGGCTGACGTTTTACTGTTCCTGGTGATGGTGGTTATGCACGTGGGCGACGGCGCAATCAGATTCGACGCAGCCCTATTGATCATTTGGATACCTCTTACCACCGCGATCGGTTACTTGGCGGTTTTGATCTTCATTGCGGGATTGGAGGAAAGGATCAGGAGGGCGCGTGGCGCGCCATCGCGGCAAAAGGTGCTTTTCTTCGGAATTTTCAGCATCCTCTGGTTCGCAGCATTACTGTTGTTCGTCAAATTCATCCTGTTCAGTGGATTCTCTTAGAAAGAAAATCCGGGAAGAGGAAGCTCGTCGAACTAGCCCAGCATCTTCCGGGCCTTGGCCACAATGTCATCCGTCATCTGCGGCGCGAAGCCTAGGTAGTTCGCAGGGTCCATCACCTTGGCCAGCTCCTCCTTGGTGAAGTTCTTCTTCACCATGGGGTCCTGCCACAGCGCCTTCTCCAGGTCCCAGCCCTTCTCCTCGGCCTTCATGCTGGTGGAGCGCACTATCTCGTGCGCGTCCTGCCTGCCGATGCCTTTAGACGTGAGCGACATCATCACTGGCTCTGCCATTATCATACCCTTTGCCGCCTTGATGTTGCGCAGCATGTTAGCCTCGTTGACGGTGATGCCACTGAAAACGGACCTCATCTTCGTCAGTATGTCGTCCGTAAGGATCATCACGTGCGGCAGGATGAAGCGTTCCGCCGAGGAATTGGTCAGGTCGCGCTCGTGCCAGAGCACCATGTTCTCGAAGGTCGGGGTGACAAAACCGCGCACTATCCGACTTA
>Ga0209269_1000279_pt1 | contig 59966 bp, 61 predicted proteins | sample MTBAKMMethaMetaG_FD_187455 | JGI IMG/M metagenome (GOLD analysis project Ga0209269, IMG submission 187455) | Enrichment culture microbial communities from Arthur Kill intertidal strait, New Jersey, USA, that are MTBE-degrading - MTBE-AKM (Arthur... | ecosystem: Environmental > Aquatic > Marine >... | reverse complement strand
AAGGACTACTTTCTACAGCAGGATTAAATCCTAAAATCCTCTCAGTCTTTGCTGCCCACAAAAAAGTACTGTCTTAGACAATTTTCATGGTTCGGGTGTGATACCCCGATTCATACGCGTTTCTACAGAGCGAAAATTATAGTAGTATATATCTTGAATATTGGTGACTAGCTATGAAAAAAACCAATACCATTATTGTATGCGGAATCGCAAAACCCTGGTTAAATGCTCTGAAATTATTACAGAAAGATCTTGGTTTAGAACCTGTTTATTACATTGCCTGGAGAAAAGATCTTTCAAGAGATGAATTGCAACAAAACTTTCCGGATTGTTTTTACCAGACTGTTGAAGATGCTTGGAAAGGAAGGGGATTCCCCGATGTGAGAAAATATCCTCTGGATGAAAAAATCCTAAAATCCGTTGCACAGGAGGAATTGATTTTTTTGAAAATGCTGGATCGCCTTGATCCCGATGGAAGTGCATTTTCATTTACGCACCGGCAATATTTTTTCTATGACCTGCTCTCAACTTGGCTCCAGATTATTCAAAAAAATGATATTCGATTAATAATTTCACCATCTGTCCCTCACCGGGGTTTTGATTACGCGTTATATATTGCAGCAAAAATTCGTGGAATAGAGTTCATTATGTTTCAGATGACTCCGTTTTGCGATTCAAGTTTTTTATTAGATACGATTGATCAGACACCCGCGTATATGAAAAAAGATATTCCAATCCTCAAAGATAAGGGTGTATTAAGGAAAGATATAGAAAATAAAATAATACAAACAACATCGGCATATGATAACGCAAAACCGCATTATATGGTGCAACAACAAAAAATGGCTGAAAAATACAGTATTTTCCGTGATGTTTTGTCTCTGCCTGCGGACATCATTCGTAATTTCCTGCATGTATTTTCTGAACATAAAACCTACCGAATAAAGGCGGGGTTTATGCCCAAGGATAGCAGGATTTTAGTATATCAGTTTTTTTTGAAAACACGAAAATGGAGAATAGATAAGGAAAAATTACGAAAGACCTACGAAAAGTTATGTACAAAAAAAATCAATAAAAAATATATTTTCTTTGCATTACATTATCAGCCGGAAGAAACCTCCTGTCCCACCGGGGGATGTTATTCAGATCAGTTGCTTATTATCGAAATCCTCAATTCATTTTTGGATTCTGATATCGATATTGTTGTTAAGGAACATAAAACACAGTTTTTTCCATATTTAGAAGGTGAGGCCGGCCGGGATCTCTATTTCTATAAACGTCTTTCTGGAATATCGAAGAGAGTAAAATTGGTGTCAATTAATGAAGACCCGTTTAGATTAATTGATGGTGCCATTGCTACCGTAACCATCAGCGGAACAATCGGGTGGGAAAGTGTAATCCGAGGAACTCCGTCAATAATATTCGGCCGTGCATGGTATGAGGATATGCCCGGAGTCTATAAGGTAAAATCATTAGAGGATTTAATATCCGTTTGGCAAAACCTAATCCATGAAAAAAATAATATTTTTCTTCAAAAGATTATGGATTATCATAGGGCATTACAACATTTTTTAATCGATGCCCCTCATTACAAAGGAAGAAATCACATTGAGAGGTCTGTTGAGGAATCTGCAAACAACATTTATAATGGCATTCGAAACCATCTTATTCGGAAAGGGTGGATGTTTAATTATATCTGAATACGGACTCCATTTCTCATAAGGTACGGGATAATGAAAGAAAAGATAAAAAAATACATCCTGTCGTTCTGGGTGTTATTCAAATATTTAAAAATTACCTGTATCCTTTTTAATATTAAAGAGAAACTGTTCGGGTATCCTAGACTCAAGAAAATGTTTAAAAAAAGAACAGGTTACGATCTTGACTTAGATAATCCCCAAAGTTTTAACCAGAAGATCAACTGGAAAAAGATCCATGATCGAAACCCGCTCCTACCTGTCGTCGCTGATAAATATCGAGTAAGGGATTACTTGCGAAGTGTTCTTGGAGTTGAAGAAGCCGAAAGAATTCTTATTCCTCTGCTCCATGTTACAGACAACCCCGAAACTATTCCTTTTGATGATCTTCCAGAGGAATATGTTATTAAAGTAAATCACAGTTCTGGGGCTAATATAATAGTAGAAAAGGGTAAACCGATTGACAGACAGCAAATTATTGACCAGTGCAAGATATGGTTGGCTCAGCCGTACGGATTATTCAAACATGAATGGGCGTACCAGGAGATCGATAGGAAAATTATTATTGAACAACTTTTGCGAGATGAAAATGGAAAAATTCCTAAGGATTTTAAATTTCACATGATAAATGCCGAGTGTCAAATGATACAGGTTAATCAAGGTTATTTTGCTGATAAAAACGCGAGATCTTTAACACTATTTGATAAACAATGGTTAAAATACGATGTTTTCTGGGAATACCCACCAGCGGATCAGGTAACAGCTCCGGAGAACTTAGATTCCATGTGCCTTTTAGCTGAAAAACTATCACAACCTTTTGATTACGTCCGGGTAGATCTATATTCAATAAGGGGGAGGATCTTTTTTGGTGAATTGACAAATTATCCAACCAGTGGATGTGCGGTGGTAAAACCATTGTCATTCGACTTCGAACTTGGTGCAAGATGGAAACTCACTCCAGATTATTGGAAAATGAGTAAAAACGAAAAATGAGAGTTCTCATCATTAACCAACATTCCTCCGACGTTCTTGGTGGTAGCGAGATGCAGGTCGACACATTCTAGGAAGTGAGATATTGAGAGTCTTAATGATTATCCCAAATTTTTATCCCTGTTATCCTGCAGCCGGGGGAGCAGAGCGACAATGTCTTAAATTAAGCCGAGAACTCGTAAAAAACGGTGTTGATGTAGATGTTCTGACATATCGTTTACGACCAGAATGGAAAACTCACGAAGAGATAGATGGCATATCGATCACACGTCTTCCATATTTCGTACCGAATGAATTGAACTTGCCTGTTTGGTTTTATCATTTATGGAAAATGCGTAACAGATATGATATTTATCATGTTCATCTCTTTAATGGTGCACATTTTGTTGCAGCATCCTGGATTGCTCGATTATATAAAAAACCTGTAATTGTAAAGATCGCAAATAGTGGAGAGCAATTTGATGTAGCAAAAATAAAAAAAATGCGTTGGCCTTTGAGAGAGGGGGTGTTACGATCTTTATTCTGTTCTAACAAGATTATAGCAATAAGCAAATCGATAAAAGAAGAGTTGCTAGCACTAAATGTATCGGAAGATAAAATTTCCTTCATACCAAATGGGGTTGAAATTTTCGGCCCTATTTCAGAACATACCCGAATTCAACGACGTAAACAACTCCATTTGCCAGAAAGAGCAACAATTATTTTAGTGGTTGGGTCACTGACTCATAAAAAAGGACTGACATACTTATTTGAGGCATGGAGTCGCATAAGAAAAAATTGGCCGAATGCTTTCTTAGTGAGCGTAGGAGGAGAGAAACTACCGGACTACTGTAAAAGGGTCAAGGAGGAGCAACACTCACAGGTCAAGTTTTATTTAAACCAACCGGACGGTGTCTTGCCCTTCTTACAGAGTGCGGACATCTTTATTCTACCATCTCTGGCAGAAGGGTTGTCAAATGCACTTCTGGAAGCACAATCCTGTGGGTTGCCATGTATCGCCACAAGGGTTGGTGGAAATCCAGATGTCATATCCGATAGGGTAAATGGTATATTAATAGAACCAAGATCGGTTGATCAGATTGTGAATTCCCTTGATATACTTATATCTTCACATGAATTGCGAATTACATATGGTGAAAATGCACTGTTAAAGTCTCGTGAATATGATATTGGTAATATTGCCAAAAAGTATATTGAACTATATCATTTACTGATAAAAACCATGGTATATCGATGAGGCCCAGACTTCGAATTCTTTATTTTCGTAGAGAAGATCAATTGATTGGTCGATTTTTAACCTGTCGAAATCCTCATGAGTGACTTTGTATAGGTATTCCTGTCGGTGTTCTGGTGCGGCTAGATGGCCTATTCGGCTACGTTCTCTCGAGAGATAGTAGTAATCTCCAATAGGGATAGATTTTGATAGAGTTGTATGTGCGGGATAACCGAAATGTGCGGGTATATAATCTCTATTGTATTGTATTGATTGATAGCTTTGGCTGGCACCATACGGCTGTTGTTGCTGATAAAAAAGTTCATATTTCCAATAGGATCCTTGATTTTGTAAAAGTAGTGTTGGGATGTTATCTTCTTTGTTTTCAATAAACCAATCAACTCCGCTCTTCTCCATGTAACTAAAATGTTTCGAATCGATCACTCGATTTGGACTATCATACAACGTGAAAATCTGAAGTAGGGCTATTGTGGTTAATACGACAAATATAACGGTATAAATTCTCTCTCTATTAAATTTTAAAGATAATGTTGAGATCAATGTTGGTATTACTATGACAACGATAATTGTTGCCATCAATATTGCCGGACTCATAGCTCGGAGAGGTTCAAAAATGACGAAATAACCTGTGAGGAAGGCTAATGTTAGCAGTATCCCAAAAAAGTATTGAATACCGAAATAGAATTCAATTCCTATATTTTTTTTATAGTATACAGTATATAGTACAAAAAGGGTGCATATTAATCCAAATAATAAATAAAAACCAATTGATCCATAGTTTAAAATAAAGACTTTTATCATATATGTTATATTTGCCTCACACTGGCCGACTATCTCAGTTTGATATTCCAAAATAGAAGTATGTGATGTATTCTGAAACAGCGCGTCAAATATTCTTCCGAACGTATTTAATATACTTCTAAAGGACAGGTACCATGCAAAGAAACCTACAGCAAGAATCCCGATTACATTTGCCAATGTCCATTTCCAATTTTCATTATTTGAACCATATGTATTCACCAAAATATTTGTTAGCAAGAATACAAATGTGAATAAAATGAGTATTACTGCTATCATTTGATGAACAAATATGATAAAAAAGGAAGTAATGATTAGCAATATCGAATAAGACATCCTTTTTTTGCCAATTAAATTCTTCATCAATAAATAGAGAAAAAGTGGAATAAAGAATAATGCTATCGTAAAGGGTCGAAAATCCAAATGGGTACTTCCATATAGTAATGGCAGTGTAAAGAGAATTGGTACGAGAGATATCCATCCTCTCTGGATTGTTTTGCTGAGAATGCAAATAAATAGGATATATAATATCGAAATGAGTGCATACACACTTGCTGCTGCTGTTTCTAATGGTATGTTTGCCAATTGAAATGTGGCTAATAACGTATGAATTCCCGGATAGACTGTATTTATTGTGCCCGTATTTACGATATATTGGATCCGGTATAGATGGGCAAAGATATCAGAGCTACCATTTGCAAACATATAATAACCCCGAATTATTGGTAAAATCATAATTATATAGTATATTGCCAATATTGACAGGAGGGCAAAAATCCAAAATCTTGTAATTTTCCAGTGGTCTGATAAAATAATGATGAGTGTCGATAGAGCTATGATAGAACTTACTATCAACCAAAATATGGGGTGATACATCGAATAAATATTCAGTTCATAACCAGTCGCAGGAGGAGATAAAAGTACTGCTATATAAACCAACAGAACAAGAATAATATTGAATAGAGAACATTGCCGAATAAAATCCCGGTGTTTTATTAATATTCTCCTCTGGTAGAATACGAATGATAAAGAGTTATCATTATTTTCATCCACTTGGGTCATAGTTCATATCAAATATTTATTGCTACAGATCATTTTTCGGTTGAATACATTTTCTTTAAACTTTAACCATTCATATTTTAGTTAATATCCCCTTCCATCTCTCCACTACCTTCTCAAACGAATACTCCCTCTCCACAAACGCTTTTCCCCGCTCCGCAACCCCCTCCAAATCAGGACATTCAAGCGCCCGCATCAACATTCCTTGCGATACATCCCGGTGAGTTGTTCTCCATGATAAAACCCGTCTCGCCATCCTGGGTTACATCGGGTATCGCCCCGACCGGCGTAGCAAGTACCGGTACCGGCTTCCCACAGGCCACGGCCTCGAGCATGATGTTGGGGTGACCCTGGATTTTAGAGGAATTTTTTCACCCATTCTTATCACAGAGTACTTTCCGTAGTTGCTCGATTGTTTTTTGGAATGAATAATTTTCGTTCACTAATAAATTTGCATTTTCAACAATCATTTCTAAACGAGGATCATTTATTGCATGTATAATGCCATTCGCGATAGTTTTAGGATTAGAATCATTTAATATAAATCCTGTAGTAGTATTTTTAATAATACCCGGTATTGAGCCAACCGGAGTTGCTAATACGATGGCTCCAGAAGCCATCGCTTCAAGAGCGATGTTAGGTAAACCCTCTCGTTTTGATGGGATGATAAGTAATTTTATATTATTTAAGTAAAAAGGGAGATTTTTATGAGGTATCCATTGGTGCATCGTGATATTGTGGTTGATTCTTTTTTCCTGTATAAAATTAATCATTTCAGATTTTAAATCACCTTCTCCCGCAACGAAAATATTTAACCTTGGATTAGTATGCAATAAAAGTGGGATTGATTGTAAAAATTTCCTTACTCCCTTCTCTTCACTAAATCTTCCAAGATATCCGATATCAAACTCCCGTTCATGATATTCTTTTATGGGGACAAATAGAATCGTATCAATGAACAAATTTGCAGTATATGTTTTACCATATTTATCAAAATCATTTTCTTTTATTGCATACTCGCATTCAGTGAGTATCTGATCTACAATTCGATAATTAATTTCTTCAATGATTCTAAATATAGTGGTTTTAATCCTATATTTATCTCCAATATATTTTGATAATATTTTTGAGGGCCTCCCTGAGCTTCGAAGAATTACTTTTTTCCCCAACAATTTTGTATAAAGTATTGGAATGATGTTTAAATCCTGACCAAATGAAAAAAGGACCATATCAATCGTAGTATTTGCCAAAATTCGATTAATGTATTTTACTTCCCGAATTTGGTTGAATAAAAATTTTGACAACGCACTGTTATAACTGTCTAGAAATAGGATACGATTCTCCGGAATCTGGAAATCCTGCTCCTCATCGCAAAAAGTTATGAGATATACCTGATCAAATATTTCATTTAGCAGTTTTATTAATTTATTTTGATTATTTGCAGCAGATTTGTTACCTTTTGATCCTCCTGCGACTAGTAAAATACTATCACATTCAATATTACAGTTAACCTTACTTTTGGTCATGTGATATCACCAATAAATATGGAATACATAAAAAAGGATCCATATATTTACTGAAAAATTTTTTGTCCAATCATTGAATTGATGGCACAAATTTTCATCCTCTCAATCCACCATGCTCATCTGAATTACTTGACGATAACACGCTTCGATCTTCGCAACCACAGATTCAAGATTGAACTCTTTATTAACCAATATCTTTCCATTATTGGAATATACTTCCCACAATGATTCTTTGATTAGGAGTCTTTTAATGGCGGTTGCTAACTCTATCGGGTCGCGTTTCACCACAAACCCCCCATGTTGAGCGACTGAGGATATCGCACATGAATCAGTGACAATCACTGGAGTACCACAAGCCCATGCCTCTAAAATAGTATTACCAAATATTTCATATCGTGATGGAAGCACGTAGACATCTGCATCAACATATGCTTCCAATTTATCGCGATCATACAATGGTCCTGTAATAAGAGGTGCCATTTTGAGATTCAATCGTTGTATCTGTTCCTGAATTGTCAATAAATAACCGTCATCAGGTCCAGCAATAACCAGCCTGGCGTGCGGTAAATCTTTTAATACTAGAGAATATGCATCAATCAATAAATCAATGCCTTTAATTTTGTGAATCCTCCCTAAAAAAAGAATAATTTGTTTATTATCGGAAATTCCATATTTTTTCCGAAAGGTTCCTCTTTCAGGAAGGTTCGAGAATTGAGATAAATCCAGACCATTGGGAATGATTACTATCTTTTCTTCTGGAACACCCATTTTAATATACTGGTCCGATTCGGTCTTTGTGAGTGCAATACATTTTGAGGCATTTTGTAGGATTTTATTCCCCCAGGCCATATCAAATATTTTTTTAAGGTTTTGCTTCCCGAACTGAAGAGGAAGAGACCCATGAGGCTGGATGACGTAGGGGATGCCGTATTTTTTTGCATAGTGCGCCGCAATGATATTTTGAAAGTTGCGGGTACCATGTAAGTGGACAATGTCAAAATCCTGAATATTTTTCTTCAGTGCACGAATTAGACCTGGATATAGAAGGAAGCGGTGCCAGGCAAGCAGATTGCTGACGTTCCTGAAATAGAATATTTTCATCCCTTCATGCTCTACGTACAGATCATTTTGCCGGGTATGTTTATCTATAGTATCACTGGTAAAGACCGTGACATCATGGCCGCGTTTAGCCAGAGCTTTGGCCAGATTGTAAGAGACATTAACCGTCCCACCATAAGCAAATGCGGGATAGAAAGCAGGATTCAATTGTAAAATTTTCACCGCTTGCTCCCTCGCTGCTTCATTTCAGATAAACGCGAACCGAGGTTGACCATTTTTTCACCCAACGGCCGGAAATATACATTTGATGATAAAACTGAACCGATCATGGGGATAACACTCCGGACGTAATTGTAAGGACGGGGAACCATCAAATCCACATTATAATCAGGAACACTCCTTCCGACCATCTTCCGGATCGCTATACGCACCTGAACATCGACCTTCTTCGTCTCCCCCATCGAAATAGACTCTTTCACCTTTTCCGCAGGGATAGAGGTGATATCCAAGTGCTCATCACGGGCAGCACGGAGAACCAGACTGTGAGCATCCTCTGTCCTGACCAGAATAATCGACTGGCCCGCATCCTCCCCGGCCATCATCTCCGGGATCCAGGGGTCGCCTACAGAGATATCTGCCAGTTCTGCTGTTAAGTCACAGCAGTAGAGGCAACGGTTCATCGCGTTGAACCACATGACATGAGGGAATATTCCCTTATGGAAAGGGACGGACGAGTCAGTACCATTCTTCAGTTGTACAGACATGGTACCCGGCCATCCTTCACCCCGATACCGGATACTCTTGAGATCGTCTTTTGATACATTCATCGACTTAAGCAGATAGTCAGTCTGCCAGAAAGTATCGGTATGTGAACAGAATAACCCGATATGAAGTACCACCCGTGCCCTGAGTTTCTTATAGACCTGCTCGGCTTTCCTGATACCCTGGATATGACACGGCAACCCTACAACTGCAAATTTTTCACCCTCATGAGCATTCAGAAGCTCTGTAATCATGATATTTGCAGGAACCGGACAATACTTCGACGTAGAGGCCTCGATGATCTCATCTCTGGTTTTCGCGATGAATGGTTCAGGCTCCCAGGGCCGATCTTTGTTCATCCGGGTTACAAGCGCCCCGTCTATGATCCCATGTTCGAGAGCATAGATAAGTAGTCCGGTGACGACTCCCCCAGATGATGCCTTGTATCGGACCTTGGACTCCGTCGCGTACCCGGTATAACACTTAAGATACGAGCCCAGTATGATATCATCAGCCTCTTTTCCAAAGATATCCATACTTAGACCTTTGAAATCGACATAATGGCCGGGACAGGCCTCGTAACAGATCCCACACTCATTACATGCGCCGGAGCGTATCACTGGCTCATACATCCGGGAATGCTTATCCAGACTCAGGGAGATTGCCTGTTGCGGGCACACCCCTGCGCACGTCCCGCAGTTACAGCAGAGGTGTTCGTCCAAAACTTTCTGAATGGTTTGCCCCATTTAATCACCAGTGGCATTACCATTCGCCAAAACGAGATCTCGGATCAGGTCGCCGTTAACCAGAGCCTTCTTTTTCGTGGAGGCGCAATTTTTCAGAAGGTTCGCCCGTACAAATTCCTTGTCATGCAGTATTTTCTCTGATTTCAGTCTCAATTTGTTGAAAAACGCATCATACTCAAATGTCTGGTCAATATTCAGGAGGTATTCATCCTGCCCCATCATCCTTCCGATAATCCCATGGAATTTATTGTAACTATACGAGACAAGGCCTATGCTCGGAACCCCCAGGGAGGTCGAGGCAACAAGTGCGTGAAACCGTGAACATATAAACAGATCACAAAGTCCGATAACTGATTTTATTTCTATAGCTGACGCGCTAAAGGGAATTATCCGGGTCTTTTCTGGATTATTTACCGCCTGATATATTTTTTCAACTAAATCAATATCCTGAAAAGTGTTCGCGATAAAGACGACCATAGCACCCATATCCTTAATAAGAAAGTCGCTAACTTCAGAGATAAGTCGAATATACCCCTCTTCAGGCAACATCGAGTTCATCATGGCGGCAGGACAGATCCCGACAACACCATTGGCACCTGCGTCAACATTGAGCACCTCCGAAACCCTGGTGTAGTCAACGTCGTTGTCGCCCACCATTAGAAATGCCAGATCTGCGGTTACCTGAATCTCTGGTCGTTTAACTTCAATAGATTCCAGATAATCCTTACTGAACTCTTCTCTCAATGAGATGAGGCTAACATTGTTCAGTATACGCCGGGCGAAAATTCTTAGTACTGGATTTTTATAGGGACCTATGGTTGCCGAGCAGACTACAACCCTTTTATCACTCAGGGAAACGTTCCATATGCTTAACAGAGCAAATAATTGTCCAAATACATTTACCGGATCGATCTTCTCGTCGTTAAACCTATCAGGCTCTATCAGATTCAGATCGATTATCACATCAAAATCGCCGAAAAGAGTTGTCTTTTCGGTCCTTATCCTACCATATGCCTGTTTTAGCACACATGCCAAAAAAGAAGTTGTATACACCAGAGTCGTGGTTATCAACGAGCCCTTTTCATTGTACCAGGGATGTCTCTTTATCTTCACGTTAGGATGATATTGTTTTAAATCCTCAATGCGCTCCTTTTTTGTCACATCGTAGTAGCGGTGGTATACCGTCACTTCATGGCTGGGCAGGGATCCGTCAAGGGCTCTCAACAGACCCACCAGTCTCCCATAGCTTCCCTTGTTTTCCAGAGCATTCGTATCTAATACCGCCACATTAAGTGACATAGGAATCTAAGCCCCCAAGCGCATCCTCGCCCCTCGAAGAAGACGCCCTCCTCGCCCGGACACCATCCCCAACAAGGGCCCGGAAAATCTCTTCGTTCAGGGTGACGTTCTTTTTTAGGTTCATGATGGCCTCCAGGGAACTCCTGCAGTTGTTTCCCATCGCCTCGCGGGAGAGGACACGGCCGACTGTATGCTCCCGGTGTCACCGGGCCTTGCCACTATGCCGCACTGTGCCCTCTGTATGACATCGGCAGTCTCGCTCTTCCCTGCGACCATGGCAATAATCGGTTGACTGCAGGCCATGAGATTATGCATGGAAATACCTCCCAGTATCTCCGCTTTCACCCACCACGCATCCCCCTGCTCAGAGTCTGCTGGAAGATATCCGTTAAACCGTCCCAGTTCAGCGATTTGACGAAATTCCTTGCCCGTTGTCCCTCTGGGCCAATCCTCTCTTTCTCAATAAGTTCCAGCGCTTTATCGAGGACTGCATCAGGTGATTCCGCGTAGATAACTCCATTCCTCTCGCCGAACTCCATCATGATCCCCGGGAGGCTGGTGGCAAGGACCGGCTTTCCCGCCGCCATGTACTCATACATCTTTATCGGTACGATATTCATCATGATCTCGTTCTTGTAAGCAGGGAGAATGCAGATGTCGGCGGCCATGATGAACTTTGAAACCTCCTGGTAGGGTACCCAGGGCTCCATGATAATCCTGTTTTCGAGAGTGTAATCGCGGCGGATCGCTTGGAGCGTATCCCAGAGGTCACCTTTGCCGAGGATCAGGAGTTTGATCTTCGAATCCCGGTTTTGCGCGAGAGATTGGGCAACCTCCTTGAGGCCTGAGAAATCGTATAGCCATCCCATGAAGAAAAGGACGGTCTCATCGTCCTCGATACCATACTTTGCCCGGATCGCCTCTCGGTCGTCAGGATTAAAGACATCGAGATCTACCCCCGCACGGATCACTTCCGTCCCATCCGGGTCTGCACCCATGCTGATTGTGTAATCTCTCAACCCCTCGTTGATTGAGAGGACGAAATCGGACCGTTTCATGTTCCCGCTTTCGATGGAGCGTGCAACTCCCTGGAAGAAGGGTTGTGGCACGAGCCGGTGCAGCTCGTCGATGATATAGTAGACGAAAGGGATATTTCGTGCACGGCACTGGGAGATAGCAATGTTCGCATTCAGGATGCCAAACCCAATCACCACGTCCGGTTTGAATGTATCCAGCTGGTTGATGATCTCATTCCGGTGTGAGTACAGGAGAGAAGCATACTCGAGAAGAGGAAGCTGGATGATTGCTGGCCTGATCACGGTGATAAATGCGCCAGGGACTACCTTTGGGGGCGTGCGAACCTCTGTGCGGGGAGAAAGGATCTTTCGCTCGGGATTGTCCCGCCATACGATATCGAAATCGATCACCCGGACCTCGTGACCACGGGAGACCAGGCGCTCCATGAGGTGATGGCTCTGGTGGGGTCCCTTTGCAATCCAGTTTGACTCCTGCACGACGAGAATGTTCATCGCGATCTCAGAATTCCGCACTTTTTTCAATATTTTCCCAATTTTCAACAAACCACTGGTGCGTCTCTTTCAACCCGTCATGAAAACTCATGTTCGGATGGTACCCGATCATCCCCTGCCCCTTGGTAATGCATGAGAGCAGGTGCGTCTTCTTGTCCCAGTCCCTTCTCTCCGTGTACACAATTCCTGCCTGGCTTCCGGTCAGTTCCAGGATCGAGTTCGCCATATCGATGACACGCTGTTCCCTGCCTGCACCGAGGTTGAATGCCTCGCCTACTGCCTTCTCCTTTATTCCCATCGCGAGAAGTCCGGCTACAATATCGCCGACATAGGTCCAGTCACGGGTCTCGGTTCCGTCACCGGTAATCGGGAGAGGCTGGCCCTTCATTGCCCAGTAGAAAAAGTTGGGGATAACGTTCCGGTATTTCCCGGGTACTTCTCCAGGTCCGAACGAGTTGAAAAACCGGGCATTGACGACGGGGAGTGTGTAAAGGTTGTGGAAATAGTTCGTGTAGAGCTCTCCAAGGAGCTTTGTCACCTGGTACGGTGTATGCAACTTGATGGAAACATCATGCTCCTCAAACGGCATTTTGGATTCAAGGCCGTACACTCCACACCCGGATGACGAGTATACAAAACGCTCGACATCGACCAGCTGGGAATACTGGAGTACTTTCAGGATACCAAGACCGTTTACGAGGAGGTCTTTTTCCGGGTTGTCAACAGAATTCTGGTTGGCAAAGTGGGCTGCCAGATGGTAGACGATATCGGGCTTCTCGCGAAAAGCCCGCTTGAGATTCTCGTCATTCAGTATATCGCCGTGAATGAACTGTATCTTTGGCCCCTTTGGTATATTCCAGGCGTAGGATGATGAGAGATTGTCAAGGATTATGATCTTTTTTGTGTCAATCGTATCCAGCGCCCGGACAAGGTTGCCCCCGATTGCCCCCGCACCTCCGGTGACAAGGACGGTTTTCCCCAAAAATCCTTCCTCTATCTCTTTCATTGCGACATATCTCCGATTCGATAATACTCCTTCATCCACTCAACGGTTCGTGCAATCCCTTCTTCCGGTGGAATAACCGGGTTATGGTCCAGGTCCCGGATTGCTTTTGAACAGTCTATTGTCTTGATCTGTGTCGTGAAAGGTTCAGCCTCTTCGTAGTGTACAAGGGAATCATCTCTTCCCACTGCCTCCAGAATAAGATCAGAATACTGTTTGATATCCCGTTCCCATTCGGGCCGTCCCGCAACATTGTAGACCTCGCCGGGAATGAAGTTCTCGGCGATATTTGCCCAGGTGCGGCAGGAATCCTCGACAAAATCGATAATTCTCTTGTGCCCCTTGAAAACAGTGTACGGTTTATTGTAAAGAGCGTGGTAGATAAACTTCGGGATAAACCCTCTATAGGGAGTGTAGTGCTCGTGTGGGCCATAGCAGTTGACAGGTCTCACACGAACTGTCTCAGTCCCGAACATCTTGGCCGAGTTCATACACATCAATTCGCCGGCCCACTTTGTGATGGCATAATCATTCATCTGGTAGGTATCTTTTATCGGGTTTTTTTCCATGACATCTTCAGTCATGACTCCTGTATAATCCCCGTAGACCTCGGCACTCGAGAAGAAGATCATCCGGAATTTTTGTTTCTCCTGGAGCCGGAGCATATGCTTGGTCCCGATAACATTTGTCTGCCAGAGATTTTCATAATAGTCTTCGCCATTCCAGCGCCCGTATTCGGCAGCGAGGTGATACACAAAATCAAACGTGTGGTTGTCGAAGATACGTTCTATCTGGCGAAAATTCCTTACATCTGCCCGAATATAATGTTCACGTTCTGTGTTGTATACATCACAGGCGATGACTTCATGACCCCTCTTTTCAAGTTCGTTGACGAGGTTCGTGCCAATAAATCCGGCACCGCCCGTGACTAAAATTTTCCTTGATTCCATTTATAATACAATAATTACTCTTCTTTCTTCACAATTTGTACCAGGCTGTTCAGTATCAAGCCAGACGTCACCAGTAGCAACCCCAGTATCAGGGAAGTAATTCCTCCGATAAACATCACCGAATGAAACACCCCTTTGGTATACAGCGCCGTTACAGTGTAAAGTGACGTAACAATCCCTATCAATGTCAATACCGCCCCCGGCACCCCGAATGTCAACAAGGGCCTCCGGTACCCCAGCAATCCAACCAGGTGGCTCAATACCTCGTACCCATGCGAGAAAGCATTCTGACTGGACGTATTCCCGATATCATATCTTACCTTTATAGGCACTTCTGCGACATTCAACCCATTATCCTGTATCTGAAGCAGAATTTCAGAGCCGGCAGACATCCCATTTCCACTCACTTTGATCTTCGCGATAGCCCTTTTTCCATATGCCCGGAACCCGCTCTGCGAATCACTTACATCGATATTTCCCGCAATATTTGTTGCGGTGTCAAGGACTTTCATTCCCACGACGCGATACGCAGGGATTCCGTTCTTATCTTTTGAAAGGAAACGGGATCCGATGACGACATCGCAGCCTTTTTCAATAGGTTTCAGAAGGCTTGGAATGAAACTCGGATCATGCTGGCCATCGGAATCCAGGATGACCAGTGCATCGGCAGCTAGTTCCCTGGCGGTATTGAAAATTGTCTGGAGTGCGCTCCCATAGCCTTTATTAGATGAATGCCTGATAACAATCGCTCCGAGTGCCCTGGCGATTTCAGCGGTTGAATCGGTTGAGCCGTCATCGACAACCAGCACCCGGTCTACATATTTTTTGGTGTGAATGATAATTTTGGCAATGGATTGCTCTTCGTTATATGCAGGCATTGCTGCGATAACAAGCTTTTGTTTAATCCTATTTGATTCGGGAGATGGAATGTATTCCGGAATTGGACGTTTTTCCCTTAAATGTGAATATTCAATATCCCCCGCCTTCTCACTCTCCACCAGCCCTATCGCCGAGTTCGCCTGGATCGCCTCGCCGAAGCTCGAGTAGTGGGAGATCAAAGAGTCGATGCTGCTTGCGCATCTCCTTGATTCCGGGAAGTTTCCGGGCGATTCAGGGTGCTCATCGTACGACGTGGGACTTCCTCCTGGTGGACACAGTTTTTGGTCCGATAGACATTATTGACATATTCTGACTGTGGAAGGCGAAAACCCCTTTTTGCCTTCGATATTCCAATAACTGAATATGCATTATTCAATATAAAAAGGTTTGCCCTGTTTTTGGCAAAAAAGGGTATGAAAATGTTCGAAATGGTGATTGGGAGTTCAGAGGAGGACGATTACGTGGATCAGGTGTGGAGGAGAACGATTACGTGTTGTGCGGGGTGGACAGGTATCCGGAGAAGAAAGGCATGAGTGAATGATGTGATGTGTGTTGTGCGGCCTGGACGGATATCTGGAGATGAAGGCACCGGTGTGAATGATGCGATACGCGGTGTGGGGTGAACGGGTACATGGAGATGAAAGGCATGAGTGAATGAGATGTGATGTGTGTTGTGCAGTGTGAACGGATATCCGGAGAAGAAAGAACAGGTGTGGAGGAGGTGATACGTAGTGTGCAGTCTGGACGGATATCCGGAGATGAAAGGCATGAGTGAATGATGCGATGTGCGGCCTGGACGGGTATCCGGAGATGAGAGGCACAGAAGTGGAGGAGGCGATATGGGATGCTTGTTCTGGGATGGTGGATAATCCCATGTGGCAATTCTACCATTTCTTTGGGATATGAATAGCCCTCATCCCTCCATACTGGCATGAAGAAGCCAACAGATTTAATACTATTATGTTCAGATATACGAACATATGTTCGCTGATATGAACATAATCTCAAAAAATTCATTTATGCTTCTTCGTTTTCTGGGGCGACATTATCGGGAAAAATTCTATGTTCGCGAGATTGCCCGGGTTCTTGATATGGGGCTCGGAACTGCCAGTGAAACACTTGGTCGCCTCACCGATGCGGGTCTTTTACATCGTGAAAAGAGGGGCCGTCTTGTGATGTATCAAGCGGCGATGGAGAGCACTCTTCTTCGGGAGATGAAGATCTGTGCCACACTCATTGAATTAAATCCGCTGATTCTCCAATTGAATGGGATCGTAACTCGGGTGATACTTTTCGGGAGCACGGCAACCGGTGAAGATACACATGAGAGTGATATCGATCTGTTCGTCGAAACGATGGATACCTCTCGTGTCGATGAGGTCGTCACAGTGAGACAGGCTACGCTTGAACGGAAAATCTCGCCGATCATCATCACACCAGGAGAGTTTCGTTCATTGAAAACAACCGATCCGGCGCTTCATACGCGGATTCTTAGTGGAAAGCTGTTGATCGAGGAGTTGAGATGAAATATCAGTTTGAACAGTGCCTGAAACGGGGGAAGATCGTGCGTATTTCCATAGACGAAGAATTGATCAGAAAAGAATTGCGTGGAGCAGAAGAAGACCTCAATTCTGCAAAGCATTCCCTTGCCGAGCGAGATATGAAGTGGGCGATTATCCAGGGTTACTATGCACAGTTTCACAGCATTCGTGCCCTTGTTTTCGCCAAAGGATATCGTGAGAAGAGTCATGCGTGTCTCCGTTATGCCCTCGAAGCCCTTTATATCGATGAAATCGCCACAATTATGAAAAAAATAGGTTCTTCTCTACCTGGTGTGGATAGGATTGATGAACCGGATACAAATTGTAGGGGCTACCCGCCCCCACATCCCCATGTGCGATGCCGTGCCGCCGCCCCCGAAAAAATACCGCGAGGCTTTTCGCCCTCGACCCGGGGTGACCTGCGGTCACCTTCAGATTCTTGAGCAATTGGGTATGAGGTATGTGAGGACACCCCGGCGGCGGTTTAGTGACTGAAATAGTACTCAGATAACAATTCGATTCAGTCTCCCCAAAAAAACAGCGAGGAGCAATCCTGATGTACAAGGATGAGGTTGGAAGAGGAGGTTGACCCTCTGGTCTGCTTCATCTCTATCCGTGATTATGGAGATTCCACGAGGCATTCCCTTCCAGGAACTCCTCGATCCCTGCCCGGAACAGGTCGAAATCGCCGAGATGAACCTGTAAGAGACGGTAGGCGATCGCATCGTCAATCGCCCCGTAGCGGTGGACCAGGATATTCCGGAACGCCTTCATACCCCTGATTTTCCCTGCCAGTTCAGGGGAAATGATCCCACTGGCCTGCAGGTGCAAAAGTATGTCCTCGTCCTCTCCCGGGACTCCGAGCATGAGATCGGAGTTGATTATGGCACAGATATCCAGGACGTTCTCTATGGCATGTTCAATTTTTTTGTAGATGCCGTCCCGTATCAGTCCCAGCTGGAGGAAGTCTTCCAGTTTGCCAGGCAGGTGATCGCTCACTATTCTGACACTGTCCCTGATCTCGACAAGCTTGATGCGTATGATTTCTGTTCGTATCCTTCGTGCCGGAGGATTGCTCATGATATCGCCTTCTCGCCCGTGTAATCATGGAGCCTGTGCTTGAATGCATCATAGTCCCGGATAGTATCGTAGGCGACCCCGTAGAGGAACGATATATCCGGGCAATAAAGGACCTTTCCCCGAAGTGCCCGGATGCGGATATACAGCGGCAGCTGCCGGAAGATCCACAGGTCATACCGGGGGTCGTCCAGCTCGCGGAGTGCGAGATACCGAAACAGGGAGGCCTCCTCTTTTATCCCATCGAAAAAGACCGCCAGGTCTATATCAGATCCTGCATCCGCTCTACCTTCTGCCACCGATCCGTACAGAAGGATAAACCGGACATTCCGAAACCCGGGAACCTTCTCCAGCCTGGAAGGGATCACATCTAACAAAATATCCCCCATAGAGCTCTTTTTACCTGTAGACTCCATGGAGATTTAAATATAATTGCATCCTTCGTTCTCTCGTCATGCAGGAGCTCAATCGAGGGAGATATTGTGAGCATATTCCACTATCTTTTCAATCGATTGGAGTATAGGAAAAGATCACTGGAACGTCTTTTCAGACATATTCGACCTCTTCTTGGATCTGGTCCCGGATGAGAGGATGAAGTCCTTCGGGTGTGACGAGATCGACATCGAGTGCGAGTCGGTCCGAAATGAAGTTTTTCAGGTGCGCAAATGCCATCAGACCGATTGGCTGGTCGAATTCAACAACAATGTCGATATCACTCTTTTCTGTCTGTTTTCCTTTTGAATATGAGCCAAAGATACCGATTTTTCGAACATGGTATGTTATCCGCAGATCTTCCATCATATCCTGCAACTGGCCCATTATTTCGGCTTTTTTCCTCATTTCCCTTACTTTATATTGAGAGTTCTGTTATATTATGAATTCTCTGGTTGTTGGACCCGGTGCATCCAGGAGTATGTGTCAGGGGACAGGGACGAGGTTGACTTCCGGTCAGTTACATCTCTTTCCGTGATTATGGAGATTTCAAGAGGCATTCTCTTTCAGGTATTCCCCGATCGCGGTTTGGAACATGTCGAAATCACCGGAGGAGGACAATTACGTAGTGTTGGCCCAGACAGGTATATGAAGGAAAAAGATCTCGACCGTGCGGGAGCGAATGTTTGCACATTGAAGAGGCGATCCCGGATGACGAATCAGCGCGTTTCGCAGGGGATTTTGACATATCCAAACCTGTTCATTCCGTTCGGATACACGAACATATGTTCGATTGTGCGAACAGGAACTTTTCGGAAAAATTCCTTGATCTCCTCCTTTTCCAGGCTGTGTCACGAATGGTCTTTTTCTCACCGGTGTGGGACCCGGGGTGTCGGTTGTGTGGAGCCGGGGATGGCTTTCGGGGTCCGCAAAATAAAGAATCCTCGCGTTTTCTTTTGTAATTTCCACGCTGAGACGAGTTTCTCCAATATTTCCAATGAGCGGCCGCCGGATTTTTTTCCATTCCTCGTCAAGTATCCCGGGTCGGCAAATCCCTAATCATGATTCGTACTAATCCTGATTAGGAGAGTTTCTTGAGATGGAGCATCCGTCATCGTTCCGGGAGTATTATCCACACCATGGCAATCTTTTTCATTCGTTGAGAGCAAAGTAGTATACTTATGTCTCAACAACTCTTCGTCGACCGGGAAGAGGAACTCCGGTTCCTCATGGAGCGGTACCGCACCCCTGGTCCCGAATGCCTCGTGCTCTACGGAAGACGGCGAGTGGGCAAGACCGCACTCCTTGCCAGGTTCCTGGAGGATGCCGGGGGGATATACTTTCTGGCATCGGAAGAAGGAGACGAGGGAAACATACGGGAATTCTCACACTATGCAGCACAGTATCTCGATGACCCCCATTTCGGGGACGTGAAGTATCCGGACTGGCAGGCGGTATTCAGTGCACTCGTCCGCCATCGCAGTTTTCCCCCGGACTCCGGCGGAAAGCCGGTGCTTGTGATAGACGAATTCCCGTACCTTATATCCAGGAACCGTGCGATACCCTCGATCTTCCAGAAGATCTGGGACACGGTCCTCTCCCGGGAATCCCTGATGCTGGTCTTGTGCGGGTCGTCGGTTGCCGCGATGGAGACGGAAGTGCTGGGATACAAGAGCCCGCTGTACGGGAGGAGGACCGGCCAGTGGCAGGTCGAACCCCTCCAGTACCCATATCTTTCAGAGTTCCTGCCGTACGAAGGGGAGGATCTCGCCATGAGCTGGTTCATACTGGGCGGGGTTCCCGCATACCTGAAGATCTTCTCGCCAGACAGGACCCTTTGGGAGAACGTGGCCGAACAGATCCTCCGCAAGGGTGCATATCTCTATTCCGAGCCCGAGCTCCTGCTGCAGTATGAATTCCGGGAAGCGGGGAATTACATGGCAATCCTGCGTGCAATGGCCGATGGGCGGACAACGCTTGGATCGCTTTGCCAGGAGACAGGCCTTGACAGGGGGATGGTCTCCAAGTACCTGTCAGTTCTCACCCGTCTCCGCATCGTCACCGACGAAGTGCCGGTGACTGCGCATTCCGGGTACCGGAGGAGGCATTACCGCCTCTCTGATCCGTACCTCTCCTTCTGGTTCAGGTTCGTCTACCCAAGAAGGGCGGAGATCGAGACCGGTCACGGTCAGGCCGTTGCGGAAAGCATCAGGGAACAGTTCCCTCTCTATTGCGGGGAAATGTTCGAGGTCCTCTGCAGGGAACTTGTCCGTGCAGGGATCCTCTTCCCTGAAGAGTCATTCTCCCGTATCGGGAGATGGTGGCAGGGGGAGGAGGAGATCGATCTTGTCGGGCTGGATGAGTCCACGGGGAGAGCATTGTTTGTCGAATGCAAGTGGACGTCGCTTACACCAACGAAGGCAAGGGGGATCATGTCGGACCTGCAGAGAAAGTCCCGGTCTGTCCGATGGCGGGAAGATGACAGGAACGAACGATTCTGTGTTATCGCCAGGCATATCGACGGGAAAGAAGAGCTGGGTGATGCAGGGTCCTGCTTCCTCGATCTCGAGGATATCTCCAGGCAGTCAGAGATGTGGAGACAAAACCGTTAAAAAGAGCAGGAGTACACTGCATCAGGCATATTCTCCATTCCTCTATTTTTCAATCGATTGGAGTATTCCTGGATCAGACATATCCCCCTCCGACCGGATCACACCCGACATATACCAGTGATCCACGGAGCACGTCCAGTACGCTCCAGAGATAGGGTGCATGATATTCGACCTCTGATGAGAGGATGAAGTCCTTCGGGTGTGACGGGATCGACAACGAGACCAAGTCGGTCCGAAATGAAGTTTTTCAGGTGTGCACATGCTTCCTACCTCTTCCGGTACGAGTATCTCTTGTGTGCCTTTTCAATCGTCATTATCTTCTCGATTTTCACGAGCTGCTCCTCCTCCTCGATCAGGTAAAAAACGGTGAAGGATCTGCTGACATGGAGGCGATAGACAGCAGGAGGATGGGGATAATCGAGTTTTTCTTTATTTCCTCCCGGAAACGGATCATGTATCAGTTCATGTATTTTGTCAACGATGATTCGTCTGGATTTTATAGGGATCTTTTTAAGAAATTCCCGGGCTCTCTTCTCGATGACGATGGTAAACACGACAGCTCCCCGGTGTTAATCATCCTGCATGATCTCTTCGGGGTCAAAGGCCACAAACTCGCCGTTTGTGTCGATCTCTGTGATCATCTTCCAGTCACGATAATCCCGTTCGCGCTGTATCATCACGGCGATCAGTTCATCAAAGCTCTGTCCTGCCTCTTTCAGGTCGTGAAGACTTCTCCAGGTGGGTTCTTTCACAGGGATCCGTTTAATCCGGGATTCACTCGTGCAGGAAGACATGCACATATCTGGATCAGCATGGTATTTATTGGTGTGGCATATGCTCCACAATGTGCATTAGTGCCTTTTACTTCCAGTACCGAAAAGGATCAGGGCAAACCCCTAATATGAGCGGCTGGATAGTGTACTGCAGGAGGCACTTGTTGGTGAACGAGGTCCCGTCATCGTCGGATTTCCGGTTGTTCTCAAAGGAAACCGGCCCCTCTTGGGAAAATGTCAGGTCTGCCGGCGAAGCAGTGTTCTGCCGCTATCCACAGGTTACGCTTGCGTATCTTTTTGGCTCCTTTGTCACCCGAGACACGTTCCGGGATATCGACATCGCGGTCCTTTTTTCAGGAAAGCAGGATTCCTGTGATCTCTTCGACCTGCAGATGGGGATAGCCGGGGAGATCGAAGACCAGCTCTCCCCCCGCGTTCCCTGCGACGTGAGAGCCTTGAACCATGCGCCGGTTGAGTTCTGTTTCGAGGTAATCAGGGCCGGAACAGTCCTCTTCTGCAGGAATAATGACCAGAAGGTCAGCTACGAAGCGGACATTATACGCAGGTATCTCGACCTGGAATACCTGCTTGACCGGGTTGACCGGGCGTATCTTTTTGGGGTGACCGTATGAGCCGCCTGGTGGGATACATTCAGGAATTGGCAGACTCCCTGGAGGATTGGGAGCGATACAGAAAGATCCCGGCAGCCAGGTTCCAGACCGACCGCGACACGAGGAATATGGTACTTCATGCGATGTTGCTGGCCATCCAGTCCGCGATCGATATCGCAACGGAAGTGATCGTGTTGAAAGCGTACAAAAGGCCGGCAAGTTACCGGGAGACATTCGGGATTCTTGAAGCGAACGGGATCCTTACCAGGGATCTCGCAAGACCACTCTCCAACCTTGCCGGGTTCCGAAATGTCCTTGTCCATGTGTACTGGGACATTGACCTGGTGCAGGTCTACGCCATTCTTCAGCGGGACCTTCCGGTACTGCAGGAATTCTTAAAGGAAATGAAGACCTTTGCCAGGACCAGGTACGATCGCGGGGATGCCTGAAAAGGGTATTTTTTTTAAACCCCTCCATGATTCATGTGCACCTGTAAAATTTCCATCGTTGTGTACTACTTCCTAGGCCTTTTCCGCTACCTGTTATCCGGCCCTTTTCACCCACCTGTCCTGTATCGCCTCTTTGTTCGGCAGGCAATATGTTCAGTCAAAAAGAGAAATTATGATATGAACCTCAATGGTTTGAGGAATCCAGGCAGGTGAACGGTCTGTTTCGCGGATATGACCTGCTTTTCATGCCGTACACACCCTTCATAATCTGCCTGTACAAATATTCCCTAATGGGTAAGAAGAGAAGGGAGAAACGTAGTTCCTTCCCGAAAGTGCCTGCACCGGACCCGGCAACCCCTCCGGACCCCCGGGCGTTCGAATCGTTGCTCCGGGACATCCAGGCGGAGCTTGAGAGCAGGGAGTTCTCATCCGGGGAGGAGGTCGATGCCTGCCTCCAGACCCTCGTGGGGTCTCGCGGCCCGGGAAAGTCACGGCAAAAAACTCCACTGGAGCAGGCCCAGGATCTCTGCTGGAGGGCGTATGAAGGAAACGAAGAGGACCGGGATCTCCTTCCTCACCTGGCCCTGGATATCTGCCCGGACTGCGCGGATGCCTACGTGATCCTTGCCGGGGACTGCGAGACAGATGACCCGGAACAGGCCATGGAGCTCTATCAGGAGGGAGTCACGGCCGGGGAGAGGGCGCTCGGGCGGATATTTTTCGAGGAGAACGAGGGAGATTTCTGGATGATCCTCGAGACAAGGCCCTACATGCGGGCCAGGTTCGGGCTGGCCAGGATGTGTTCCCTCCTGGGCAGGAAAAAGGAAGCTGCATCGCACATGGAGGCTTTGTTGCGGTTGAACCAAAACGACAACCAGGGCGTACGGGACCCCTGCGCGGCACTCCTGATGGAGATCGGCGAGGACGCACGGGCGAAAGCCGTCCTCGATGCGTACGAGGACGATGCCCTTGCTGCGCATGCATTCAACCGTGCCCTCTGGATCTTCCGCCACGATGGGCTGAGCAGGGCGGCGGACAACGCGCTCTCAGAGGCGATGAAGAAGAACAGGTACGTTGTCCCGTATCTGTCGGGAACAAAAAAGATCCCTTCGCGCACTCCTGACTTCTTCGAGCCCGGCGATCGGACAGAGGCCGTGGAGTATGTTGCCGATGCGGGTGAAGCATGGAACGCCACTCCCGGGGCAATCGAGTGGTTAAAAGAGATTGCATCAGGGAAGAAGAAAAAATAGGCTCTTCTCTGCCTGGTGAGGGCAGGATTGATGAACCGGATACATTGTGTGGGGCTACCCGCCCCCACACACCCATATGCGATGCCACGTCGCCGCCCGAAAAAACAATAATGAAGCATCTTGCAACAGGCCCGACGCATGAAAATATTCACATTTTTTTCATGAGGACTGAATAATGGGCAGGAGAGGTTGTCGGTATTTTAGGGTTCGACCCTGTCCCGAAAACTAACCGTAGAATTGCATTCGGAGGCCAGAGTGCGACGTGGATCGCGGATAGGAAATTGGCCTGGAAGGCAATTTATCTGCCCATCATTCATGGTGATTTATGACTACAGATATAAAAGTTGCAGTGGGATAAGACCTCCACAAGAAGTTTATCCTTGGTACGATTCTGTGTCAGACCGGTCAGATGATCCAGGAACGATTTGAACGCACAAAAGAAGGTCTATTCTCGCTAAAGAAATGGATATTGGGGCATCATGCTGATGTTGTTGCGTGTGAATCAACAAGTGACTACTGGGTACAGGTGTATGACCTTTTGAATGGAATAGTTCCGGTCATTGTCGGAAATGCGCATGACATCAAGGTTCTGTCTCACAAAAAGACCGATAAAATTGACTCAGAGATGATTGCCCGTCTTGCGCTCCATGGGATGATCCAATCATCCCGTGTTTTTACACGGTCACATCGGGAATTCAGAAAACTGATGCGGTTACGCCATATGCTCGTTCAGAAACGTACCGACATAAAGAATCAGATTCACCATATACTGGATTCAGAATTACTTCAACTCTCCTCTGTGTTGTCTGATCTCTTCGGTGCCTCTGGTATGATCCTCCTCCAGGGAATGGTCAATGGGATACCTTTGGATGATCTCATCCCGATGCTTCCTCCACGAATTCAGAAACGAGGTGATGAATTAGTCCGTTCTGAGCACTACGCTCTCACCTGATGCTCTATTTCGCTTGAGTCTCTGTCTTCGTTTAATACGGGTTCTGGATGAACAAATTTTGACTATAACAGAATCCGCCAAAGTCTATGCACATGAGAATAAGGGCCGTCCACACCCCCAGTATCCTCGATTACTGACCCATCCCGGGCAGCGGATCATTGAAAAGATCATCGAGATCGAGGACGAGGTAGCCTTCCTCCCGAAGAGCACTTTTATCTTCGATCTCTCGTGCAGCCAGGAAAAACCGCTCATTGGTATATCGGGCATGCCGGACACGCGATGATTTCTTCCTGAGGGAGGCCAGGATCTTTTGCGATTCGCTGCGGGTCAATACCCCCCATTTGCATTCGCCAAAGAGAATGGTTGCTGAACGGTCATCATATGCGACGATATCGATCTCCTCTTCTCCGTACCACCATCGCCCGATCGTATAACCGGGAACGAGCTGTGGTACCACTTCCTGACGGATAAACACCTCGAACTGGCGACCAAAGTATGGTTCAAAGTCCACCCCGGAAACGGGGAGCAGATCAAGTTCGATCGCCTGACGGTTGGGAATGACGAAGTTGTACCAGAAGTCAAAAAGCCGGTCCCTGATACGGTATACACCTTTTTTTGTATTCACAAGGAGGGGAAGTTCCCGTTCGATGATCCCAAGACGGGTCATGCTTTCCAGGTACGGATACAGGTGACGGGAATCGGTCCCACAGAACTGGGCGATATGCCCCGGAGAGGTGTGGCCATATGCAACCGCCTGCAGGATCGATTGGTACATCTTCAGTTCCCGAAATTCCTGCGAGAGGATGAAGTAGGGTTCCCGGTAGAAATACCCGTACCGGTCAAAAAACTCGCGTCTTACAAAATCGTAAAAATTCGTGTAATCAGAGGCTTTCAACAGGTATTCCGGTACACCCCCGATGGAAAGATAGATCCTGAGTGCGTCGGACACCGGTATGGAGAGGAATTTCCTGGCGTCAGCGAACCTGAGTGCTTCGAGGAGCATATCCCTCGTCCTCCGTCCGTAGAGCGGCGACGTGATAGAGAGTGCGAGATCGCTCATGAGTCCGAGCATCGACCCGCAGAGGAGAATGCACCAGGAAGAACCTGCAAGTTCCGAGTCCCAGGTCTTCTGAAGGGCTGAGAGGATCGTAGCATCATTTCTTGCAAGGTAGGTGAATTCGTCGATGACAAGATATCCCCTCCCGGCAGGAGGGTGCCTTGCGATGTAGGTGAAGAGCTGCTCCCAGGAGCGAATATCGAGGGTTGCCAGGAACGAATCATCGAGGAATGCTGCAGAGGCCGCCTGCAGCTGACGCATCTGTACGTGAGGAGATGTGTCCTCCGCAAAATAAAGGACCCCCCGTTTTTCTTTTGTAAATTCCACAATGAGACGAGTTTTTCCAATCCTCCTCCTTCCATAGAGGATGATCAACCGGCCGCCCGGTTTTTCCCATTCCTCGTCAAGTATATCGAGTTCATGTTCCCGGTCAACGAACTCTCTAATCATGATTAGTACTAATCCTGATTAGGAGTATAAGAAGCTTCTTGAGACCAATCACCCCGGATATACCCAGCATGGTATGTATTGGTGTGGTATATGCTCCACAATGTGCATTAGTGCCATTTATTTCCAGTACCGAAAAGAATGAACAATCTATCACCGGTTTGTTTGTCTCGGTGTGGCCGGTTATCCAGCTCGCCGGTATCCGATGAAATTCTCCGGGTGTTCCAGAGTGCAGCCCGCTAACCCTTCTCCGCCTTCATACCCGCCTCCCTATGCATGCACGCAAGTTCTTCTGCATCAAGGCAGAGTACCCGATCCTCACTGTGCAGACAGCGCCTGAAGAATGATCGCGCGACAATCAGGTAATATTCCTGTCGAATTTCCCTGTTCCACGCTACAGACGCAGCCTTCTCTTTTAACTGCTCAAGGATGTCCTGTGCATGTACCCCATCCTGCCATTTGCATTCGCAGAACAGGATTGCTGTATCAGGTTCGGAGAACGCGACAAGGTCAATCTCCCTGCCCTTGTCCCACCAGCTCCCGATCTTTTCGAACCGGAAGGGTAAAAGGTTGCTCCTGTTGAATTCGATGAGGAGATCCTGCACCATTGATTCGAAATGCTTTCCCACATACCGGGAAAGATGCGGCCGGATGGATGAGGACAGCACCACGTCCCCTTCACCCCTCTCGATCAGGTCAACGGCAGGCTGCACAAACCGGAACCAGAAATCAAACAGGTTATCGGAGAGAAAATACAGACCTTTGCGGCTCCGGGAACTTTCTGTTACAGGAATCCTGCGGTTCACCAGCTGCAGGTCGATCAGTGTTGACAGGTACTTGGTGATGATCCCTTTCGGAAGACCGGTGTCGTTCATGATAAGCCCGATACGGTTGTTCCCCCTGGCGATCGAGAGCAGGATTGAAAAATAGTACCGGGGTTCGTTCAATTCCATCCGGAGGACAAATTCGACATCTTTCGAGAGAGCCGCATCGAATGACAGGATTTTCCGGCTGATATTCTCAAAGATGTCCCGGTCCCGGTCGATAGTCATGATATATGCGGGGGTGCCCCCAAAGACCGCATAGAATTCCACGGCCCGGGAGAAGTCCCCGACATAGTCCAGTACATCGCCGAATGAAAACCCTTTCAACAGGATCTGGCCCGTCCGCCGGCCATACAGCGGGCTTCCATGCCCCATGGTCAGTTCCTCCATCATCGAGATGCTGGAGCCGGAAAGGACGAGGAAGATGCGGGAATGCCGCAGGTGCGTATCCCAATAGTCCTGGATGATCGATGGAAGAGATGGATCTTCCTTGACCAGGTAGGGGAATTCGTCGATAGCTATCAGGATCCGTTGATCGGTTTTCTTCAAGAGATAGGAGAAGAAACTGTCCCAGTCAGCGAATGCCGTATTTTTTAAAAAATCATCAGAAAAAAAATGTGCACAGGACTCTGAAAATTTTTTCAGCTGGAGGTGTTTTGACTCTTCGCGTGCAAGGAGACGGATACCATGTGCCGATTGTAAAAACCGTTCAATAAGTTCGCTTTTTCCGATGCGTCTCCTCCCATAGAGGATGAGAAATTCTGCCGTATCACCCGCGTATCTTTCTCGCAGAGCTGCCAGTTCTCTCGTGCGGTCAATGAAGATACTCATGAGTAGTATACTTGAAAGTATATTATTTAAAACCTGTTGTTGCCAGTCCCCGGTCCGTCAAAATTTCTTATAGCTCGCGTATGCCCCTCCAATCGAGAGAAACCTACCCTCATTTTAACCATGCTAATCCATTAGATATGCATGGTTCTTGAAGAGCGGGTCATATTTGAGGTGGCAGAAGACGCAACCGAATTTGTTGCCTTTTTGAAAAAGAAAGACTGCCCATGCCGGAAGGAAGTCCAGATGATCACTTCTGACGAGACATGGCTATCCGGAACCCTTGACCAGGTGATCTCATGGCTCGGTGCCGAGGCCGCCCGGTGTCAGGAGAATGGAGAGGACGCGGATTCATTCTGGTTTGGGAAAGCCGGTGAATACCACCAGACTGTCCGGGACATTTCACAGAACATCATGGAAGAGAATGCCGAGGGCGATCTCGTGTCCACGCGTGACGAGCTGGTGGACGACATCGTGAATCTCATCACCGAAACCGATATTGAGCCGGGAGATGATACTCCGAGCAGTAATCCCCGCGACTCTGCCGCACATTCACTGGCACTTCTCACCCTTGCCCAGAATGGAGTGGTACACGAAGAACCGGACGGATTCAGGCTGGAACAGATCACTCCCGCAGGATCACTCCGCATCTCTCTCAATCTCTCGATCTTTCCCCCCATCGAGCTGGACGGGGAAATGGGGTTGACAAGGATACATGACCGCGATTTCAGGCTTATCCACGTGGTTGTCGCCGATCCCCTGATCCATATCACATGCGATCCGGGGGAGATACTTGACTTTTTGGATGAACTCTCGGTGCCGGATGATGTGCTGGATGCCCTTGAGGAGAGCCTTGCCAGTACAGCCCTCCTGATATCCCTCATCGTCCGGGAAGTCGGGCAGGCGGGTGTCACAGATGTCGCCACGCTGGCAGCGTCCCTCAACGGTGTGGAGGTTACAGGCCAGGAAGACGGAACCCCGGTCAGGATCGGATTGGATGAAGAGATCGTATCATCTGTCGTGTCAGTTCTCCGGAAACGCGACATCCTTGCCGGCACAGACCAGAAGATCCGGATGGCAGGAGGAAAGAAGCGCAGGAGGTGAACTGATGCGTCCAGGCAGTTTTCAGGGAATTTTTCAGTCGGAGAAATCGATGTACCCGGGCGATATTCCGGTATCAAACAATAAAACTGGCATTTTTTAATCCAAAACAAGATTCACTCGGTTATTCTTTTGTCACCGTTCGAAAAGCGTAATCCCGGACCGCAGCGCAGCCATGGCAACGGGATTCTGCAACTCGTCTTCCGTGTAGGCAAAGATATCGACCGATATGCCGATATCTCCCAGCACTTCTAAAAATCCGGGAATCCGCTCTGTTATTTCACGTTCATCTTCGTCGAGGACGATGAGTATATCCAGATCGCTACCAGGCACCTCCCTGCCCTCGGCAAAAGATCCGAACAACACAATTTTTTGTACGTGTGGATTTTCTGAGAGGAGATCTATGCGCCTTTGCAGACGCTCCTTGACCAGATCACGATCAATCCAGAAGATCCGCACAGAATTGAATGATCTTTCCCGAACGACTGATTGCACCATCTGCATCCTCCATGTTAAAATAATCGGCGGGTTTCCCTCTTTCAAACCCGTCGGGATATCGTGCAGGCACGTAAAACCGGTCCAGATTACGTCCGGCATTCAGGATATCCGCAGGGATCTCAAGTTTTTCCTGCAGCCCACCGAGCAGATCGGTGACCGAATGTCCCCACGCAACGGCGCCCATCTTCTGGTAGACTGCCTTAATGGCCTTTTCGGCCGCTTGTTGCGAGATGAAACACGCCCATTCAAAAAAGGTGTTTTTCCGGGCGGTCTCTGCCATCTGGAGATCTCTTTTTGCCTGCTCCATCCAGTCGGCGCTTCTTTCAGGCATACGTACAGTGTATTATATCGCAGCAATACTTGAAGATGCGCCATGATGATTCCTGAACGTGTATTATACACGAGATTCCATTCGTTCCTGTGTACCCCCAAAACCCCGATCACCTTTATCGCCTCTGTCGGAGATTCTCACCTATAGAGGAATACTCCATGTACATACGATACGCAATCCCACTCATCCTCATCCTCGTCGCACTCCCCGCATCGGCGGTCACCATCACCGAGCGGCCGGACAGCATCGCAAACGGCCACCCCATCTTCATCACGATCACCGGCCTTTCGGATGGATCACGGTTCGACCTCCTCATCGACTCGTCCTTCGAGATGCAGCGAAACTCCGGGTTCTCCGTCCAGATGAGCCAGTTTTCGATGCCGTTCGCCTTGAACGACGGCACCGTCACGGCAACGCTCGACGGGACATCCGAGAACCGGCTCGAGGTGATGAAGGGCGATACCATCGTCGCAGTCTCCGGGAGATCCGTCGACGGCCACTACACGACCACAAAGGAGTACGACATCACCCGGGGCACCTACGACTACTTCCGCTTGAGCGGCGTCTCGCTCCCGACGGCACGGGAAGTCCAGGCAAAGCTCCAGGTGAGCGGTGTCAAGGAGGGTGCCGACGACTCCGAGATCACCTTCGTGGTCGAGGGGATGCCGGAGGGGACGATCACCATCATCGCCCTGGTCGACGGAGTCCAGACCCTCTACAAGACCGTCACGGTGGGCGGGCAGACGGCGGGCAGCTCATCACCAGGAAGCACAGGTCCAACCGCGACCGTGACCCCCACCCCGACCGCGACACAGGCCTGGAAGGATTTCGCATCGGCCGACGGGAAGGCCCGCGTCCGGGCGTTCGGAGCGGACTTCGTGGGACTCGTCGCGGTCTCCCCGCAGGATGTGCCGGCAGGAATGCGGGTGGTGGCAGGCCCGTACAGCGTCATGCCGACAGACCTGGTCTTCGATCCGGCCGCAACTCTCTCATTCATCGCACCCGCTGGAATCCCTGTAGAGGACGTGCGGGTCTCTTCATACTCGGGAGGTCACTGGTCTCCCATGGCGTCAGAAATGGTAAGCGGAGAGCTGCAGGTGTCTATCCCTGCCGCCGGCGTCTATGCCCTGCTCGCTCCCGTGCCGCCCGAAACGACGGTGATGGAGACGTCCACCCCTGCAACAACCGCCTCGCCGACGACCGCACCAACCAAAGCGGGAATGGAGATGCTCACCGTGGTTCTGGGTGCAGCGGTCTCGCTCGGCCTGGCGGCTGGGAGAAGGAGATAATTTCTTTTTGAGCGTGAATCAGCCTCTCCAGTGATTTTCGCCTATCTCGTAACATACCACTGTTCTTGCTGCATCTTCGCTTTTCCAACAGGGGAAAAACCAGAATTTTCTCTCTAAAACTATCAGATCTCGTAGATTATCGGTTCTTCAAAAAATGTATTTACATTTCGTAAATATTTAAATATATACCGAATCTATTTACCTGTATGGCTGTGATGACGATCAGCATCGACGACGATATCGAAGCCCGGTTCAGGAAGGTCGCCAGGCAGGTGATCGGCGAGAAGAAGGGCTATCTTGGCCAGGCGGTCACGGAAGCCATCAGGCTCTGGCTGGACCAGAAAGACCAGGAGCGGGTCGCAGGAGACGCACTCATGATCATCGGCGAAGGGCATCACTTCGGCGAATATCACTATAAAGAGAGGAAAGACCTCCATGACCGCGACGCCGCCTCTCGTTGATACGAATGTTCTCGTGTACCTTTTCGACCTGGACCGGCCGGAAAAGAGGGAATGCGCAAAAACGCTCATAGAGGAGTGTTTCTCGGGGAGACGCCCGCTTTCCGTCTCGGTCCAGAACCTCGCCGAGTTTTCGGTTGTCGTGACGGAAAACGTGGAATATCCACTCCCGGGAGAGACGGTTTCGCGATTCGTCCATGATATCTGTAATTTCTCCGGCTGGAACGTGGTCGGATACGACGGTTGCTGCATCAGCGATGCTGTCGGTCTTGGGGCTGTCCATCATCTCCATTTCTGGGATGCACTTCTCCTGGCCACGATGAAAAGGCATGGAATCACCACGATCTATTCGGAAGATGAACACTTTTCAAAGGTTGCGGGTATCAGGGCAGTCAATCCTTTTGTTCGGACCTGAAGGGCGATTTTTTCTTCCTCTTCCTCATCAGGTCATGTGATTTAGTGGTATCCCGTGAAATGATCGACCAGGCCGCAAAGCAGATCTCTTCCGAACTCAAGGAACAATACTCACCTGTTGAATAAAAGATAGATTGCCTGAATGAGAGACCCGGCTCATCCATCATTCTTTTGGCGTTGACTGGGAAACCGTGGGAGATGTTTCCATGCATTCCGATCCCGCAGTTGAACAGGGATATTGACCTGACTATTGAATGCGACGAAAACACAGGCCAACCCAATCCGGGCTCTCCGGACCTTTGAAAATAAAACGGTCATCTTTTTTGTCATGCCCGGAATGCTTCCGGGCAGATTCACATCCGAACGGTGCAGCATCACCCAAACAATGCGATCATCGCAGCCCCGGCGATCATCACCATGGCACCAAAGATCCTGCCGCCGAGCTGCCGCTCGCCGAGGAGCAGCCCCCCATAGAGGACAGAGAAGAAGATAGCGAGCCGCTTTATCGTGATCACGTAGGGGACGATGGTCAGAGTATAGGCGATATTTATCGAGATAGACTCGAATACGAGAATTGCGCCGACGGCCGGGCAGGCCAGGAAGATCGGGATTTGACGTGATGTATCAGGCGAGGAGTCTCTCCTGTCCACGTCGCCACCCGCGCCGGCATCCACACCGTGCCCTTCACCGGAAGGCACTCTCCCGGTATCATCCCCACGTCTCTCATCAAGAGACGCTTTCCTGGTATCATCTCCGTGCCCCTCTCGCAAGGACACTTCGCTGTCATCCACACCGTGCCTCTCTCCTCCGCTATCGCGTCTCCCAGGATGATCAGAGGAAGTGCCCATACCAGGGTCGCACCGGTTCATGGTATCCCCACCCCCATGAACAGCGCGGTGATCATCCCGGATATCGCGAGCAGGACCGGCCGGAGATCCTCCCACGAGACCCGTCCAGCCGGATCTCCGGCCGGCAATCGCGGCTATAACCAGGAACGCGACGCCTAGAAGGAAGAACACGATAACCGAACCGAAGACCGGGTTCGAGTTCTCCACCACCTGCTTGTCGAAGTTGACCGAGATGCTGTACAGAAAGGAGACGAAAAGCATCGACCCGACCCCCCGGTCCCGAAAGAGCGTGCGGAACGGGGCGGAAAGCGAGATCGGCCTCCCATTCCTGTACTCCAGGTTCAGCAGGTATGCCCCGCATGCGACCATCAGGATGCCGGCCGCCCCGGCGATGGTGGGGAGTTCCCCGAGGATGAAAAACGAGGTGAGGATGAGGAAGACCGGAGTGAACGCAAGCATGGGGACAGAGAGTGAGAGATCGGTCGAGGAGAGTGCCCGGTAGAAGAGGATGGTTGCGACGATATTGATTGAGACGGTCACCGCCACGGCCGGGAAGAGGCCGGGCCCGAGGGGAGGGATTCCCCAGAAGATCGAGATGCACAGGAGTCCCAGTGATGCCGAGAGAAAGGAGACGCCTGCAAGTGTGTACGGCGAGACCCTCCGCAGGAGCACTTTTGCCGACATGCTATAGGTGGCCTGGGAGAGGGCACCGACCAGGGCGAAGACAATCCAGAGCACGGGCGATCACCCGGGTATTTGGAGTGGATGGGAGATTAAGCGTGCGCTATAGGCCGCTCTCTCGAGGAGATGGGCAGACCGCAGGATCGAAATCGGAGCAGTCTCACCCGGTCACGAAGATGCAATCGGATCAGGCCGCATATCGCTGCAGCAGCACCCGATCAGGGAGATGGCCGGGAGGTGCAAATCAATATCGGAGGGCAGAAGCCCGATACCTTTCATCGGTTATATTTAGACTTTATTCACAAAAAGAGGGTATTTTTGCGGTTTTTTCGGTCCGGACAATCTCCGAAACTATATTACCCTCCCGGCATATGCTATAACTGCGATATGGAGGTTGAGCGAAGATGAGGATACGAGAAACAGGCGTCCTTCTCCTTGCTGTCGTGCTGCTTGCGGCACTGGTCCCGGCGGCCACCGCAGGGGACGGCAACCTGGTGGAGTCTTCACGGGCAACACCCGTCACAGCGACCGACTGGAACCTGCTCGGCGGGACGTATTTGAACGAGGGCCGTTACGACCTCGCGATCGCGGCATTTGACGAAGCGATAGCGATGGAGCCGGGACACGCCCGGGCGTACTTCAACAGGGGGCAGGCACTCGCAAAACTTGGACGCCACAGCGAAGCGATCGCAGCGTACGAGACCGCAGTCGGACTGGACCCCGCGCTGAAGGGCGTGGTCGCAGGGTTCCTCTCGGCATCCGAAGCTGTCGTGTACCCGGGCATCCCGAGCGGATCGGTGCTCTCCGGCTACTTCCAGCCCGGCTGGAAATACCTGGAGATCGACAACCGGTACGGCAACCAGGACGTGGTCGTGGCGCTCACTCCGTTCTCGACGCGGACGGTGGCGACCACGGCAGTGTACGTGAAGAAGGGCTACTCCCACATGTTCTACCAGCTCATCCCGCCAGGGACCTACGAGTTCTACATCACGTTCGGATCGAGATGGAACTCCCAGGAGAAACGCTTCGACGAGAATGCCGGCTACCTGCGCTGGCAGCTTCCCCAGAGCTTTGATTCCATGTCCGGCTATACGATGACCTTCCTCTCACAGGAGGTCCAGCCGTCATGGTTCCAGAGGAACCTTGTGTTCATTGAGCCGGATAATTTCCCCAGGATTTGAAATACCCCTCTCCTTTTTTGTCTCCTCGCTGTTTCCTGTGGGCGGAATGAAATTCCCTGTTCTTCAGAGGTATCCAGACTTCGTCATTGATCCGTCGCCGGGGCGCCCTCGCATATCTCATACCCAATTGCTCAATATCTGAAGGTGACCGCAGGTCATCCCGGGTCGAGGGTGGAAAGCCTCGCGGTATCTTCGGGGGCGGCGGCATTCATCCTGTTGGGCGTACGGGGGCAAGAGCCTGCCTGGGTGTTTGCATGATGAAGGATCCTCACCCACACAGGATAGCGAAGAGCCCCTTTTTTCCTGCCCGAAAGACCCGGTTGAATTACACAACTCCTCTCCTGCCGGCTCCTGCACGTATGGATTTGACCTTTGCAAGGATTCCAAAACCCATTTGACCGCACGAGTGTTGCCGGGGACTGTCAACGGCTCTCAATGTCCATTTCCTGCCCGGAAGAAGAGAATGATTGATTGTTCCCCCGCAAAAACGGCCCATTCTCTCTTTTTTCAGGTTGCGACCTACCCGGCAAGCCTGTTGAATTACACAACTCCTCTCCTGCCGGCTCCTGCACGTATGGATTTGACCTTTGCAAGGATTCCAAAACCCATTTGACCGCACGAGTGTTGCCGGGGACTGTCAACGGCTCTCAATGTCCATTTCCTGCCCGGAAGAAGAGAATGATTGATCGTTCCCCCGCAAAAACGGCCCATTCTCTCTTTTTTCAGGTTGCGACCTACCCGGCAAGCTTGTTGAATTACACAACTCCTCTCCTGCCGGCTCCTGCACGTATGAGTGGACCTCTGCGGGGATTCCAGGACACCGTGTGACCGCACGAGTGTTGGCGGGCACAGTCAACAGTTATCAGATTTTATTTTTTTGTGCACGGAAAGGAGTGGACAATTGATGGCCCCTTGCAAAAAAGGAACAATACTTCGCAGGAAATACACTGCGAAGATCCCCCGGGTGGCGAGGAGAAAAGAGAGACCCCTGAATGTGCCCGCCTATTGAAATCCCTAACATACCCACACAACCGCCCGGGAGCACTCCCCGGCACCATCATGCCTGCAAGAGAAATCGAAAATAAAGGATAACCGGGGTCTAGTCAGAGATCTCCGCGACCCCGAACCGCCAGCCGGTGAGCGGGGACCTCTCGAACGTCACGGTATAGTGCTTTCCTTCCGAGTCATAGCTGGTCGTTCCGCTCTCCTGCTGCATGATGGCCCTGAATACCTCCTGTGCCGCCGGGGTCTCCTGGACCAGGGGATCCTGGCCGATCCGCTGCTCCTCGGAGTTTATGATGTATCTGCCCGAAGTGTCCAGGGCGAAGAAGAACATGTCGCCCGGCAAAGAGAGGGTCCGGGCCAGGTCCCGGCTCAGCACCTCGGAGTAGACCGATGCCCCGAGCACACCCGTCACCGTGTCCCCGTCTTTTACCGGAACCGCGACGATCGCGGTGGTCCGGCCAGTGGAGAGGCTCACGACGACGGGACCGATGGCACGCTCCCCTGCAAGGACGCCCGGGAAGTAGGAGCGGACCATGAGGTTGCCGGAGGCCAGGTCGTCCACGGTGGTATAGTACGATCCGTCCGGGCGGGCATACCAGAACCGGGCGGCACTCTCTCCGCGTTCCAGTTCGACGAGCAGTGGCTTGATCTGTTCCCAGTCCCCGGATTGGACGTCGCCGGTCAGGGCCAGCACCTCAAGGGTCCGGGCGATGCACGAGAGCCGGAGGTCGGTCAGGGCCACAAGGGAGGAGATGACGGGATCCTTCCTACCGGATGGAGCCGTCTCCCCGAAATAGCGGGCCATGATGGTATCGTAGGTCCCGTCGGCCTTCATGGCGTCAAGAGTCTTCTGCCAGCCCGCTACAAGATCCGGCGAGGTCTGGTTGTTGAACGCGATGAAGAGCTCCACGGTCTTTACCGGGTAGAGGGCAACGACTTCTCCAGGGGTATACCCCGCCTTCTCGATGCTTCCTGCAGCGATTGCGCTGCTCCCGAGCCACAGGGCTATGTCACCTGCCATGAGCGCCTGTACGCAGGACTCGTCGTCGGGGTAGGTGGCAACATCCACGACATTGTTCTCCTGCAGGAACTGGTGCCTGGCATCGTCTTTCACGACCCCGATTGTCCCGGCCTTCCGTGCCGCATCGAGGCTCTCGATCCGTATCGCGGAGCCGTTCTTCGCATAGATGACAAAGTCGCGGGAGCCCACCGGCCCGACCCATGAGAAGAGCGGCTCGCGTTCTGCGGTGCGTGCAGCAGAATACAGGACGGTATTTGGTGTCTCCAGTGTCCGCTGGTATCCGTCGGACCAGGAGACGAGACTGATCTCTGCCTTCTCACCCCGCCGGGACAGGATCTCCTGTATCACCTCTGTCGAGGACCCGGTGATCGCCCCGTCCGGCCCCAGGTAGTTGTATGGCGGGAGCTCCTCGGTGTAGATCTGCAGGCCAGCTCCGGTGTAATCGTCGCCGTCCTGCTCCATGCAGCCGGCAAGGCCGCAGAGGGCGAGTATTATGATAAACGGAAGTATCTTTCTCATCAGGTCACATCCCATTTGAATATCGCATTCGGGACTAAAATGGATTCTGGTTTGGAACCTGAACCCGAATTGAAGGAATATCCTGAACTGTAAAAAGGATGAAAAGAGGTGTATTTTCCCACTCTATTCAGTCGGAGAGGAGGGCTAATGCGTTGAACCCGACCAGGCCAACAACTCATTCTATGTGGAGGATTCGTGCTGGATGGGATATAGAGAGCTAATGCGTTGAACCCGACCAGGCCAAAAACTCATTCTATGCGGAGGATTCGTGCTGGATGGGATATAGAGAGCTAATGCGAAAAACCCGACCAGGCCAACAACTCATTCTATGCGGAGGATTCGTGCTGGATGGGATATGGGGAGCTAATGCGTTGAACCCGACCAGGACAACAACTCATTCTATGCGGAGGATTCGTGCTGGATGGGATTAGAGAGCTAATGCGTTGAACCCGACCAGGACAACAACTCATTCTATGCGGAGGATTCGTGCTGGATGGGATATAGAGAGCTAATGCGTTGAACCCGACCAGGACAACAACTCATTCTATGCGGAGGATTCGTGCTGGATGGGATTAGAGAGCTAATGCGAAAAACCCGGCCAGGACAACAACTCATTCTATGTGGAGGATTCGTGCTGGATGGGATATAGGGAGCTAATGCGTTGAACCCGACCAGGCCAACAACAAAGAAGGCACTGTTCAGGACGCTCTTTTTCCCCCTCGAAGACGGGTTGGCCCGGTACCCGTAGATGTGGATTGCCAGGGCCCCGCAGAGGGAGAGGCCGCAGGTGAAGAATGAGATCGCACCGGCACCCCCCATGAGAGGGCGGTCGTAGCAGGGCCATGATACCCCGATCGCCAGGTTCGCTCAACCCCACCTCCATCTGGAACTGCGGATGTTCCTGGCTCCAGCCTATCCGGGCCTGGTCGGATCGGTAATAGACGGTGTGCCGGAGCCAGCTCAATACTCCCACCACGCCGACCAGGAGCACCACCGCTATCCGCACTGCAAGATCCGTGTCAATGAAGAGGAAGAAGATACCCAGAAACACGCCCGCCATCGTGGCCAGTATCGTCGCTGCAAACAGGCGGGAGGCCACAGCCGGGGAGGCGGGATCTGCGGGGTGCATCAATCTGCTTTACTCCTCCGCACCCGGGAACGATTCCCCCCAGCCCTGCTCCACGTTCGGCATCGAGAAGTGGATCTGCTCGAAGAGCCACCTGCTGCCGGTGTTTTGCAGCAGCGCCGTCATCCGGCCCTGCATCGGTACGTGCTCGCCATCGATCACCACATCGAAGATACAGAAGGCAGTCACCCAGGCACACGGCATGGTTCCGTCGACATGGAAGACATAGAAGGTTATCTCGACACGCTCCGCCTGGGAGAGATCGCGGGCCACGCTCTCCTTGAAACCCGTGTAATCCGCGACTATCTCGTCCGGCCCGCTCCCGAACCCAGATATCCCCTTCGAGGTGATCGACAGGAGTTTCTCATAATTCTTCTCGCGGTAGTATTTCGCATAGAGATCGAGCATCTCAAAAACCTCGTCGGTCTGCTCGCCAGTCAGTGCCATAGTAATGGAAAAGTCTGCACGGGACTATTAAACGGTTGTGATTCTCTTGAAACCGGGCATTCCCGGGCACCGGGGACAGGCTACGGGATCCGGGTCACCAGCACTCCCCTGCAGGCACTCAGCAGTGAATCCCTCCGCAATACACCGCATCTGGACAATACCCGCGTTCTCCGGCAATCCTCATTCAGCGGTTCTTGTTCCAGAGCATACACTTTTATATCCACCGGAAAAATGAGAAGATATCTACCTGTCCGGTTCGTGACGGGAAATAATCGAGGAGAGAGATCAATGGTCCGGGTAAACGAGATACCAGAGGCTGACCGGTGGCACATGGCCACCAACGTGCTCACCAGGCTGGTGGTGGCTCTTGGCAGCGGAGATGAGAGCGGCAAAGATATCTCGTCCTTTCAGGAGAGGATATATTCGGAGATGGCGGATGCGATACGTGATATAGCCGGCCAGTTTGATATGCCGCGGGGTCACGCCGCCGATATCGTCCAGACTCTCGGTGCGGTCTCGGTCATCCTCTTCGGGCCCGAGTTCGAGACACGATACATCGAAGGGTTCCCCGAGGAGGCGGTGATCCGACTGGCAGAATGCCCGATGTTTTCAGAGGACGCCGCACGGGGGATCCCACCGGGAGCGGTGAACAGCGTCTGCCGGGAATATGTCACCAACGCTGTTGCGGCCTTAAACGATGATTTTACGATAAGGGTTACGAAGGCACGGTGCCTTGGCGACTCTTTCTGCGAGATGGTCATAGAGAGACGGAAGTCCTGATTGTTCCCTGCAGGACACGAATAACCGGGATTTGATGAGTGGACGCCATGAAGAGCGAGTTTGAACCGCGTGAGGCAGTCTCCTGGCACGCACTCCCGATAGACGAGGTCTACGAGAAACTGAGCTCAGGGCCTGGCGGTCTTTCATGCGAGGAAGCAGCCCACAGGCTGGAGCAGTTCGGCCCTAACGAGCTCCCTGCCAGGAGACCGCCGGGCATCATCACCATCTTCCTTCACCAGTTCAAGAGCCCGCTCATCTACATCCTGCTCGTCGCGGCAGTCATCTCGTTCGCACTGGGGGATTACAAGGACGCAGGCTTCATCCTGGCAGTCGTCTTCTTAAACGCGGTAATCGGGCTTGTGCAGGAATGGAAGGCGGAGAAGAGCGCAAGCCGCCTGCAGAGCCTGCTCCGGATAACCGCACACGTCAGGCGGGGCGGAAAGGACGAAGAGGTCGATTCGGCAACCATCGTCCCCGGAGACATCGTCCTCCTCGAGTCAGGGATTCGTGTCCCGGCAGACCTCCGCCTCATACACGCCGCTAATCTCACCGTCGACGAATCGCTGCTCACAGGTGAGTCGGTTGCCGTCAAGAAGAACCTTGCACTGGCCGATGCGGACGCATCGATCGGGGATCGGGGGAACGTGACCTTCGCCGGCACCACGGTCATGACCGGGCGGGGCATCGGCGTGGTGATCGCCACGGGCCAGAAGACCGAGGTCGGGACGATCGCAGAGGCGGTCGCGACGACCGGGTCCTCGAAGCCCCCGCTCCTTGTCAGGATGGAGAAATTTTCGCGAAACATCGGGTTCCTCGTCATCGGCGCATGCCTCCTGATGGCAGCCATCTCCCTCGCCCAGGGGACCCCGTACACGGAGGTCTTCTTCCTCGCCGTCGCCCTCGCGGTCTCGGCCATACCCGAAGGGCTCCCGGTGGCGATCACCGTCGCACTCTCCATTGCGACGTCGCGGATGGGGAACCGGAACGTTATCGTCCGCCGCCTTGCCGCAGTCGAGAGCCTCGGCAGCTGCACGATGATCGCGACCGACAAGACCGGAACCCTCACGGTCAACCAGCAGACCGTAAAGCGGCTCACACTCCCCAGGGGCGAGTCATTCGAGGTCACCGGTGCCGGCTACGAGGGCAGCGGCGGGGTGCTGACCGGCGGGGGCAGTGTCCCGGACCCTGCATCACTCGAACGCCTCAAAGAGCTCGCCTACGCGGCAGTCGTCTGCAATGAAGGGAGCCTGTACCGGGAGGACGACGAATGGGTGCATCACGGCGATGCCATGGACGTGGCGCTGCTCGCACTCGGGATGAAACTGGGAATCGATCCCGACCTGGAGAGGGGCGAGATCCATATCGACGGAACAGTCCCGTTCGAACCCGAACTCCGGTACTCGGTGGTATATTACCATGACACGGACGGGGCCATCCGTGTGGCGGCAAAAGGCGCCCTGGAAGCGCTTCTCCCCTTCTGCGGGACCATGCAGACCGCGGACGGACCCGTGCCCATCGACAGGGCCATGGCGGAGGGGCATCTCCACGACCTCACCCGTAGCGGATTTCGCGTCCTCGCAATCGCCGGCGGGACGATCGATTCGCTTCCGAAAGGGTCGCCGACCCTGGAGAACGCCAGCCCCACACTCTCCCTCCTCGGCCTTGCCGGGTTCATCGATCCAATCCGGCCGGACGTCCCCGGCGCCATCGCGCTCTGCAGGGATGCCGGTGTCGAGGTGGCCATGATAACCGGGGATCATCCCGAGACAGCGCTTGCCATCGGTGAGCAGATCGGCCTTACAACAGACGAATCAGAGGTGGTGACCGGCGCAGATCTCGATTCCATAGGCTCGCCCGACCTCCCCGAATACTTCGACCGCGTCCGCAGCGGGCGGATATTTGCCCGTGTCAGCCCGGTCCAGAAGCTCGAGATCGTCGATGCCATGGTCCGCGACGGACACTTCGTCGCCGTGACGGGCGACGGGGTGAACGACGCCCCGGCGCTCCGGCGGGCAAACATCGGCGTCGCGATGGGGTCCGGGACCGATGTGGCCAAGGACACCTCCTCGATGATCATCACGGACGACGACTTCTCCTCGATCGTGGCAGGTATCGAGGAGGGACGGTACGCATACGACAACATCCGGAAGGTGACCTGGCTGCTCGTATCCACGGGCTTTGCCGAGATCGTGCTCTTCACCCTGGCGCTCGTCTTCGGCTTTCCCCTCCCACTGCTCGCGGTGCAGCTGCTCTGGCTGAACCTCGTCACCAACGGAATCCAGGACGTCACGCTGGCCTTCGAGGCAGGCGAGCCCGAGGCGATGAAGCGGCGTCCCCGCGACCCGAAAGAGGGCGTCTTCAACCCGCTGATGGTCCAGGAGACGCTCATATCAGGCCTCCTGATGGGGCTCATCGCTTTTTCTGCGTACTTCTGGCTCAAGGGATCGGGCTGGGACGAGCTTGCGGCCCGGAACAGTATCGTGCTCCTCATGGTCCTCCTCGAGAACTTCCATGCCATAAACTGCCGGTCAGAGTACCGCTCCATATTCCGGGTCCCCCTGAAGAACAACTATTACCTGATATTCGGTATCCTGCTGGCCCAGGGGATCCACATCGCGGCGATGAACATTCCCTTCATGCAGGAGCTGCTCGGGATCGGTCCCGTGAGCCTGGAGACCTGGGCCGCACTCCTCGCACTGGCCTCCCTGGTCGTCGTCGGCATGGAGATCTTCAAGTGGGCCAGGTCCCGTGTCACGCATGACGAACTGGGACGCTACGGGAAGAGTGCATGACGAGAGAGAACGCAACCGTTTTTTAAGAGCGCAGCAGATGAGCATACCATAGAGAACAGGAGTGTATGGACAGCATGGAACAGTGGTCATCACGGAAAGGGTTCATCCTCGCGGCTGTCGGTTCAGCGGTCGGCATAGCCAACATCTGGCGTTTTTCGGCAGTGGTGGGGCAGAACGGCGGAGGAGCATACCTCATCCCGTACGTAATCTCCGTCTTCCTGTGCGGCCTGCCCCTCATGGTCCTCGAGCTGGCCGCCGGCAGGCACTTCCAGGGTACCGTCGTGAGCGCGTTCCGTTCAGTCAGGGAACGGTTCCGTGTCATCGGGTGGCTTCTCTGCGCGATCGTCTTCCTCATACTCTCCTACTACCTTGTGATCGCGGGATGGACGCTTGGATACACATTCTTCTCACTCGCCGGCAGCACCGTTCCCTTCTCCCTGTTCATCTCCGGATGGCTGCCGGTAGCCCTCTTCATCGTCACCGCCGTGATCACCGGGCTGGTGGTCTCCCGCGGTGTCCAGAAGGGGATCGAACGGATATCGATCAGCCTGATCCCGGTCTCAGTCGTGATCCTTGTCATACTCGCAGTATACGGCGTCACACTGCCAGGGTTTTCAGAGGCGATGGGATACTTCTTCACCCCTGACTTCTCGGTGCTTGGCGACCCCCTCCTGTGGGGTGCGGCCTTTGGACAGGCTTTCTTCTCCCTCTCGGTCGGGACCGGGATCCTGCTCACATATGGCGCGTACATGAGCCGCGACCAGGGGATCCCCTCGTCATCGCTGGTGATCACGGTTGCCGATCTCTCCATCGCCCTCCTGTCAGGCATCGTGATATTCCCGGTCGTCTTCTCATTCGGTCTCGTCCCGACAGTCGGCGCAGAGCTTGCGTTCACCACCCTCCCGACCGCCTTCGCCGCGATGCCGGGTGGCTTTATCTTTGCCACGGCGTTCTTCCTGGTCCTCTTCTTTGCCGCACTCACATCCTCCATCTCCATGCTCGAGGTGAGCGTTGCCGCCTTCCGCGAGTCGCTCGGCTGGACACGTGAACGCACGGTTGCCATACTCACCGGCGCGGTCCTCGTCGCCGGCCTTCCATCCGCCCTCTCCTACAGTGCAGCAGAATTGAATTTCGCCGGTATCAGGGTCCTTGATTTCATGGACGAGACCGTGGGGACCCTCGGCCTCCCGGTCACCGCGCTTCTCCTCGCGGTCGTCTTCACCTGGTTTTTGCCCCGCAGCGTTCTTGCCGACGAGATCGGGTCATCGCTTGCCAGGCTCATCCACCCCCTCTGCAGGTTTGTAATCCCGGGCGTCCTGCTCGTCACAACAGCCGCCCGACTGCTGTCCGGTCTCGACTTCCCTGGCATGCGCAACCTCCCGGGAAGCCGGTTTATCGGCACCCTCCTGCAGGTGGAGGGCTTCGCCGTGTTCGTCGGCATGGTCCTGCTGATCGCCATCTTCCTCTGCTGGTACCGGAGATGCCCGCTGGCAAAGCGGCTTCGGGAATGGAAGTAGGCAGGGTCCCTGACGGAAGACCATCCGGCGGCCGATACGCGCGAGCCATTCATTCCGGGGAAAGGGCCGGATCCTCCCAATACATTCATATTTTTTCCCGACTCCATTAGGAGGTAGATGGAGTCGGTATTTTTCCTGGAGATACTTGTCATCGTCACCCTCACCCTCTTTGTCCTCTTCATATGCAATTCTCTCAAAATCCCACTCATCATCGGGTATATCCTGTCGGGAGTGCTTGCCGGCCCCTTCGTGTTGAGGATGGTTGGAAACACCGAGATAATCGACCTGTTTGCAGAGATCGGGGTGATCTTTCTCCTGTTCACCATCGGGATCCAGTTCTCACTAAAGAGCCTCTTTCAGGTGAAGAGACTGGTCGTGCTGGGCGGATCGCTCCAGCTGGTCTTTACGACCGCCTGTGTCCTGGCCGCGGGCCTCTTTCTTGGAATACCCCTCAACCAGGCAATATTCCTCGGGTTTATCGTCTCCTTAAGCAGCACTGCCATCGTGATGAAGGTGCTGCAGGAGCGGGGCGAGCTCGAGAGTCCCCATGGGAGGACCGCTCTTGCCATCCTCATCTTCCAGGACCTCATGCTCATCCCCCTCATGTTCATCACGCCGTTTCTCGCAGGCCCGGAGCACTACCAGGCCCCCTCGATCGTGCTCATCTTCATCACCGGTCTCTCTATAATCGGTGTGGTCATTGTTGCAACCAGGTACATCGTGCCGCGACTGCTCTACTACTCGGCGAGGATGAAGAGCCAGGAGATCTTTTTGCTCTCCGTCGTCGCGATCTGTTTTGCCATCGCCTGGATCATCAGCCAGACCGGGATATCGCTCGCGCTCGGCGCATTCGTGGCCGGCCTGATGATCTCGGAGTCAGATTTTTCCGTTGCGGCATTGAGCCACATCATGCCCTTCCGTGACGTCTTCGTGGGCTTCTTCTTCATCTCGATCGGAATGCTCCTCGATATCGGGGTCTTCCTCTCCCGGCCACTGCTCATCATCGGCCTTGCACTCGGGATCATCGTCCTCAAGTTCTTCACCGGGCTCATCACAGGCGTCTTTTTGAACCTCTCCCGGAGGACCGCGCTCCTCTCCGGGCTTGCACTCTGCCAGATCGGGGAATTCTCCTTCATACTCGCAAAGGCAGGAGAGAGCTTCGGGCTTATCGCAGGCAGCGTCTACCAGGTGATACTCGACGTGACGTTGATCACCATGCTCGCCACCCCGTTCGTCATCGGCGGATCCCACCGGATCGCCGGGCAGATCTCCGACAGGATCGGGGATATCATGGGGCCGTCATGCGAGTTCGACCTGACCCGGGCCGGGGAGATGGCCGACCACCTCATCATCGTCGGGTTCGGCTTAAACGGGAAAAATGTCGCCCGGGTGGCACACTATGCGGGAATTCCCTACCGGATCATCGATATGAACCCCGACATCGTCAGGGAGGGGTGCGATCTTGGAGAACCGATCTTCTATGGCGACGCCACCCAGCAGGCCGTGCTCGAACTCGCCGGGGTGAAGACTGCCAGAATCATCGTCATCGCGATCGCCGATCGGGTCGGGGCGCAGCAGATCGTGCAGAGTGTCCGGTCGCTGAACCCGGAGATCCAGATCCTTGTAAGGACCCGTTTTGTCAGCGAAGTCCCACACCTGGTCGAGCTTGGCGCGGACGAGGTGATACCGGAGGAGTTCGAGACCTCCGTCGAGATCTTCACCCGGGTGCTGGCAGAATACCTCACCCCCGCCGAAGAGATCCAGCACCTCGTCGATGAGATGCGGGCTGAAAACTACGAGATGCTTCGTGAGATCACCGGTTCTCACCTTGCAGGGATACCGGTGCATCTCCCCGACCTCGATGTCGCATCATTCCATGTTTCGGCTGAAAGTCCCCTGGCAGGAACGATTCTCGGCGATACCCGGTGGCGCAGCGAGATGGGGATCAGCGTGATCGCCATCCAGCACGGCGACCAGACGCTGCTGAACCCCGGAGCGGACGCGACCATCGAGCCCGGCGACGTGGTCGTGGTCCTGGGGAGCGTGGACAGTATACGCGAGTTCATGTTCCGGTCCGGATTCCTGAAAGAGTCCCTGTTAAAGAAGGGAAAACACCTCAGGGAAGGTTGAAGGGCCGGTTGAGACAAGGATCCACTGCCTGTGCAGATCGTCTCCCTCACCGGGATCTTCGACCAGCGACTGCACCGGTCTGATCACCTGTCATGGAGACGGCTCTTCCAGGCCAGGAGTGGAGAAGGAGCAGATCCCGTCCCCTTTGCCCGGGAGATCTCCGGGATTGGATACCTCCGGCAGCAATGGTGAAGGACACCACGCCGGTTCGTGTGGAAAGACTCCCTGCAACCGGTATTTCCCTCTGCGAAATGTCACTCCTGGCACCGCCGGAGGGTGTGGAACCCGTGGATGGACCTGGGGAAAAGCCCTCACCATCACGCAGGGGAAGAAAAGGATTGCCCTGGGATTATATCCCGAGGACTTCGAAGGAGTAGAGGAGGCAGAGGATCAGGACTGCAACAACGGCCACGACTATCCCCCGCTTCATGCCGACCAGTTCAGGGATGGTCTCTGCGGGAAACTCTCCCCGTTTCAGGACTGTCCGGTCAAGAGCCGGGTAGAAGCGTGCGAATATCCCGGCACCGATCGCGATCCCGATCATCCCGATCGCGGCGTCGAGGGCACCGGAGCCGAACGCCCCGGCGGCGGTGCCCGGGCAGTACCCGAGGACGGCGAACCCTGCCCCGAATATGAGGCCTCCGATGACCGTGGCGCCGACCGATCCAGACCTGGTATGCAGGCTCACCATCCCTGCCCGGTTCATCAGGAACACCCCGATCATGCCGACGACGATCGCCGCGAGCATGACCTTGACCACGGTAAAATCGGTGAGGAGGAGCTGGCCAAGGATCACGCCGTACTCGGTGACACCCCCTTTCTGGAGAAGGAACCCGAAAGCGACCCCGAATACGAGGCCGAGAACGAGCTGGGCACGCGTGTTGGATCTCAGTTGTTTCAATGTCATCTTCTCCACCCTCACAGGATCGGGAACCCGTAGATCATGCCTGCGACCAGTATTCCTCCCGCAAAAAAGCAGACCGCTGCAATCCAGCTCGCAACCGAGAGCTGGAGGGTCCCGGAGATCCCGTGACCCGAGGTACACCCCCCTGCCCAGCGTGCCCCAAGGCCCATCAGGACGCCGCCGACGAGCGCCACGGCAAACCGGAGGGCTGCACCCGTACCGAATGTATCGGCAAAGAGCGGAGGCACGGCCTGCAGCGAGAACGTGCCCGACAGGTACGCTGAGATGAACGCCCCGATGACCACCCCGAGTACGAGCATCCACTGCCACTCGACCTTCGGGGCAAATTTCCTGTAATAGGGCATCTTTCCCACGTTCTTCTGTGACAGGACAGACTCCACCATCCCTGCGGTCCTCGCGTAGGCGGTCGAGCACCCGAGCGGGTGGTCGGAGAGGAGAAACGTCAGCCAGGAGAGAACGCCGATTCCCGCACCGACGATATATGGCGACCAGGACGCCATCGTGAAGCATTCGAACATATTCATCCTCAAAGGATATACAGGAAAACGACGTCCCTGGATATAACCCTCCGCATCAGGGTGCGAACCCTGCCCGCTGGTAGGCAGTAAACCCGCCTCCCAGGTTGCTGACGTGGTCGATCCCGTTCATCTTCAGGATGCTCGCCGCGATGCTCGCCCTCTGGCTGCCACGGCACATCGCGATGTAGTGCCGGCCCGGATCAAGTTCCGCATGCCGTGTCCTCAAGTCATGCCAGGGGATATGGATCGAGTTCTTCACAGCTGAAGCCTCTCTCTCCTCCGCGGACCGTACATCGATCAGGACCGCGTCGCCCGATCCGATACAATCGGCGGCCTCTGCAGGAGAGATCACCGGGACACGGCTGATCGGCAGAGCGGCTGTCCCCCAGGCGAGCATCCCCCCCTTCAGGTATGCCGCGACCTGGTCGAACCCGACCCGCCGGAGCTGGAGCGCCGCCACGTTCGCCTGCCTCACGTCCTCGGTGACGAGCAGGATCTCCTTTCCTGGCGGGAGTACCCACCCCGACTGGGTGGAAAAACTGCCGGAGATATCGATATGCCAGGTACCTGGTATATGCATCCCGGAGAATGCCTGGTAGCTCCGGACGTCAAGAAGGACGGTACCAGGTGACCCGGTCCGGTCTGCGAAAGGTTTCGGTTCCACCGGCTCCGGGTCCGGGAGGGTGCTCATCAGTGCCGGCCCGGCCCTGTTGATCTCCGAACACCGGGAGAAGTGATCAGGTGCGGCCGGCATGTCGGAGGTGAGTGCCCTGGTGAACTCGTCGCGGTCAGCGATCTGCAGGGCATAGTTGTACTTCTTCTCGTAGCCGACCGTGCTCGTCCTCTTCGCGGCCATCGCCCGCCCGCATAGCGATCCTGCCCCGTGGGCCGGATAGACCTCGCATTCGTCGGGGAGGGTCATGATCTTGGTGTGCAGGTTGTCATAGAGCGAAGACGCGAGCTCCTTTGCCCTGCCCGGAAAGAGATCGGGGCGACCGACGTCGCCCACGAAGAGCGTGTCTCCGGAGAAGAGGGCGACAGGCGTATCCCCCCTCGAGGTATCGGTCGCGATGTAGCAGATGTGCTCCGGGGTGTGGCCGGCAGTCTCGATGACCGAGAACCTGATATGCTCGAGCTGTATCCCGTCCCCCTCGGAGAGGGCGACATGGGGAAACGCACAGTTCCCCGATTTTGGCGCGTAAATCTCAGCCCCCGTCGATTCGGCAAGGTCGAGATGGCCCGATACGAAGTCTGCATGCAGGTGCGTCTCGAGGATATGGGTGATGGAGAGCCCCATCTGCTGTGCGGCATCCAGGTAGCGCCCGATGTCGCGCTCGGGGTCGATGACCGCACACCCCCTGTTCCCGGCAACGATGTAGGAACTGTGGGCGATGCCGGGGACGAAAAACTGCTGGATTATCATATGGTGTCTATCAGACGAGGAGGTAAATCAGCGTTGTGGCAATGACGATAAAGATGACCGTCAGGACTCCCCCGGGCTTTGCATAGTCCCGCGGAGAATACCCCCCCGGGCCCATGAGAAGGGCGTTGACCTGGTGTGTCGGGAGTATGAAGGAGTTCTGCGCCGAGACCGCGACGAGGAGGGCGGCGGCACGGGGATCGATCCCCATACCGGCACCGGTGAGCATCACGAGCGGGACGAGCAGCACCGTTGCCGCGACATTCGATATGACGAGCGAGAGCCCGGTTGCGAGGACGGCGAATGCGGCCAGTATGAAGATCGGGGGGGCGCCGGCAAGGGTTTCTGCCAGGAACCCCGCAATGAGCGCCGCCATCCCGCTCTTCTCCATCGCGATCCCGATCGGGATGAGACCGGCGATCAGGATGATCGTGCGCCAGTCGACGGCACGGTACGCCTCGTCGGCAGTCACGATGCCCGCAAGAACCATCAGCGCCGCGCCGGTCAGCAGTGCGAGCGAGATCGGTACGCCGGTGAAGGCGAGCGCAAGGGACCCGGCAAAGATAAGGACTGCTGCAAGCCCCATCCGGTCACGGACCCCCTCCCCTTCAGGGGATGTGAGCAGGAGGAGATCCGGGTGCCCTGAAAAGAGGGCAAACGTATCCCACGATCCGAAGGCGACGATGGTGTCGCCTGCCACGAGTGGTAGATCTGAGAAGTCTGCCCGTGACTCTGACTCCCCCCTCAAAAAGATGATCGGCTCGATGGAGAACCTCTGGCGGAACCGCACCTCCCGCAGGGTCTTTCCCGCGATGGACGCCCTTGGCCGGACGATGAGCTCTGCAAATCCGTACCCCTCGCTGTCGAGGATCCGGGCCAGGGCACTCTCCCTGCCCGTGGGAATGCACCCCGAATCCCTGATAAAGCGGTTGAAATCTTCCTCGGGGCCGAGGAACGCCAGTTCCTGTCCGGCTTCGAGGCGGGTGTACCGCGAGGGGGCAATCGTCATCTCGCCGCCATCCCGCATGGCGAGGAGATGGAGACCGTACAGGGCCTTGAATGACGTCTCGTCACGGGTTTTTCCAGCAAGCGGCGATGATGCAGGGAGCACGCAGGTCCTGACCGCGTTTTCGATACCCCATATCTCGGCGACTGTCGGCCCCGCCTCTTCCGTCTCTTTCCGGGGGAGGATCCGGTCACCGAAGAAGGCGAAGAGGAATACTCCTGTCAGGAGCAGGGGGATTCCTACAGGGGTTACCGCGAAGAGTGAAAACGGCTTCTCCCCTGCCTGGACAAGGAGATCATTGACCACGATCAGCGGCCCTGATGCGATCATCGTCACGGTCCCGCCAAGGATGGCACAAAACCCCATGGGCATGATCAGCCGGGAGACGGGGATGCCTGCCTGCTTCCCGATCCTCCTCGTCGCCGGGAGGAAGAGGGCAGCCGCCCCGATGTTCTGTATCATGGCCGAGAGGAGCCCGACGGTCCCGGATATCGTCGCAATTATCCTTCGTTCGTTTGTTCCCGCGTACTTCACGATGGCCCGTGCAAGGCGCGACGCGATACCGGTCCTCTCGATCCCGTATGCAAGGACCATCACCGATGCCATCGCGACGACGGCGTTCGAGGCAAAGCCAGATATCGCCTCGACGGGTGTGATGAGCCCGAGCCAGGCGAGCGAGAGCGTCGCCAGGATCGCAACGAGATCTATCCGGAGCCTGTTGCTGACGAGGAGTACGATCGTTGCCGCAAGCACGATCCCGACGAGGAGGATATCGGTGTCCATTGGAGCAATAGGCTATACGGGGCACGGGGAAAAAAGGTTGTCCATGCTGGATGGACCGGTCGGGGGGCCGGTCTTTCATCTGCCATGTTCATTTTGTATCGTGTGTCTTGATGAGGATCGCGCGAAAGAAAAAACCCGGGCTCGTCCATCCTGCCTGAACGAAGAGATTCGTCCAGCTTTGGAAAAGGTGGTGTATCCGGGTGCAATCGGCGTCTCCCGGACCCGGTGGATGTGTTCCGGGGAATTTTTCCTGTCAGGCTCTCATGAAACGACAAAAAGAAGGCCGATCCCACGGATTCGAAGAGAGGTATCTTCGGCCGACCGGGGGATGGGAAAGGGACGGCGTCTCCCGGATCCGGTGGATATGTTCCGGGGAATTTTTCCTGTCAGGCTCTCATGAAACGACAAAAAGAAGGCCGATCCCACGGGTCCGAAGAGCGAAAAATCCAGCCCATGACCCGGGGAGGTGTATCGGGTGATCATGTTTTTCTTCTCCGGCCCGATACAGAGTAGCTGGTAGAATCAGGTAGCGTGATGATCTCATGATTCGAAAGATTGTGACAGGAATGGTCCTCCTCCTTCTCCTCTCCGCCACGGGCGTCCCCGTCATGGCGGCCGGCGGAAACGGTGACGGTTCGGGGGGACCGGGAAACGGTGGCGACGATTCGGCAGGAAATGCCGGCAACGGCAGCGGCGCGCCTTCAGGGAATGCGGGAGACGGCGGGCAGGCCACTCCCGGACCGGAGGGTCCGCAGGCGCAGCCACTGCAGGAAGAACAGAAACGCCAACAGCAGGAGACGGTCGATCAACCCGGCGTCCAGGTAAACCAGCAGGACCGGGACCAGGACCAGGGCAGGACCGGGGTCGATACAACTGCCGAACCGGCAACACCGGGTGCCGGACCGCAGGGCAACCGGGACCTCTTCCTCGAACGGGTCAGCGTGCAGGAAGAGCGTATCACCCAGGCACAGGACCGGCAAAAGGCTCAGGTGGATGTGGCACTCTACGCATTTTCCAGTGCGGGGGATGTGACCGCGGGCGCCGGCCCCGAATTCAACCGGCTTGCAGGAGTTATCAATGCATCCCGTGCCGCAACCAACCAGGCGGAATACCATGTCCAGACCCGGAGCTCCTTTTCGCGGATGCTCTTTGGTGGAGACCAGGACGCTGCCGGGCAGCTCATCCAGCACGCAGACCAGAACCGGCAGCATATCGCGCTTATGGAACAGCTCGTGGCAAACTGCTCGGCATGTGACCCGCAGGTGAAGAATACGCTCATGGAGCAGGTGCAGGTGCTTTCGCAGGAGCAGAACAGGCTCACCGCCATCGGACGGCAGGAACAGGCTGATCGGGGGCTCTTCGGGTGGTTATTGGCCGGATCGGGCAGCACACCCGGCACCGGGCAGGCCGTCGCCCTGACCGATGACGAGCGGTACTGGATGACGTTCATGCGGGAGGAAGAGAAACTCGCCCGGGACGTCTATCTCGTTCTTGGGGCGAAGTGGAACCTGCCTGTCTTTACCAACATCGCCAGAAGCGAGCAGACCCACATGGATTCGGTACAGACCCTCCTTGACCGGTACGGGGTTGACGACCCTGCAGAAGGCCGGGCACCGGGCGAATTCGAGAACCCGGACCTCCAGGCACTGTACGATGACCTGGTCGCACGGGGAAGTGTCTCACCGGAAGAAGCGCTGAAAGTTGGGGTTCTAATCGAGGAGATTGACATCGATGACCTGAACACGGCGATCGCCACGACAGAAAAAAATGATATATTGAACGTGTATACCAACCTGCTGCAGGGATCACAGTCCCACCTCAAAGCGTTCCAGCAGAACCTGGCGAGGTATTGAGAACCAATTATCATTTTCCCATGAAAATGGCTATGGCCATCCTCTTTTTTTCTGCGCCTTTAAAGTGAATCAGGTCACTCCATGAAAGAAAAATTCTGGCTCTTCCCTATCTTGTGTGGGTGGCGATCCCTCATCATGCAGACACCGGGGTGGCTCCCAAAAGGATGGATGCCGCCGCCCCCGGAGGGCGCCCAGGCGGCGGATCAATGACTGAGTCCGGATTCCTCTGAAGAACAGGTAATTTTATTCCCCCACAGGAAACAGCGAGTAGACAAAATTTTTGATGCCCCCCTTCTGCTGTGAAAAGCCCGACAAAAGAGTGCGGATGACTGACGGATTAAATATTTCACAGCGCCAATAGAGTAGAGGACAAATCTTTTTTTGTCCGTATTGTCCATATAAGAACCCATCAGGCACCCCCGTAGTGTAGTGGTCAATCATACAGGACTTTGGATCCGGTGACGGCGGTTCGAATCCGCCCGGGGGTATGCAGCATTCAAGTTCGAATCCGGTATAATCAAGCGGCTGCTTTTGCGAACTTAGGAAAATAGGAAGAAGCCGTCGATGCATTCGGCATAGCCTCCAAAAAACCTAATCTTTCATCAAATACTCACGATATGGCACATACCAGCCGGATACAACGTATTTTGTGACATCATAACCGCGGTCGAGGTATATGGCAGCGATGATCGCCTCGAGTGTTTCTGCGATCACATTCGGCTGCTCGTGGTGTTTCTGTTGTTCTGCACCCTTCCCGGGCAGAATAGCAACGGAAAGACCCAATTGCTTCCCCAATTCAGCGAGGAACTTACGTTTCTCAGCCTCGCTTTTGATGGTTGTGATCTCTCCTTTCGTATTGAATCCCTGGTGGAAGAGCCAGTCGCAGAGGATAGCCTTCAGCACTGCATCGCCGAGTGTGCGGAATGGATCTTGGTCTTCGCAGTCATGCCCCTCTTCATTCGAGCGTGATTTGTGAGTCAAAGCTCGTTTCAGATGGTTCTTATCGTGAAAGACATATCCAATCCGCTTCTCCAGATCATTTCGTTTCAGCTCGAACTCTTGATCGAGTGAATTGTCTATTTGGCCGATATTTCCCGTGGTATCCATTACCTGAGAACATGGATGACGCAGCAATAAGGATGTGCCTTTCTACGAAATAATTGTGGCTGCTAAATTGGCCTGTTTGAGTCTGTGTCGTATTAAATCACGCTGTGAATGTGTGGCAATAGTGAAATTATCCGGAATCTGTTGAGAGAGTGAGAAATGTACATAAGACGGCTCAATACCCGAACCTGCGATCATATTCGGTGCGATCCAGCCATTCGATGATCACTGCGATAGTGTAACCGTCACTGGCGACAGTGTACATCTGCCGCCATTTCCGGGATAGGTTGAACTTCCAGAGGTTATGGAGCGGGCCGTATTTTTGATGGTATTCCTTGGGAATCAGGTATTTCGGTACCTGAACCCCACAAAAGGCATTCTCCGCAATACGGTCAATCGCCCGATCCAGCAAGGCCGAAAGCTGGCGTTCTTCACCCCTCTGCGAATCCCTGAGCGCCTCAAAAGCCTCCCGGACTTTCTCATCGGCAAAATAGATGCAGCATCTCATCGGACCCGGAGATTCTCACGCATCGCGTATCTTCTCACCAGATCCGGGTTGTGAATCCAGCAGATCTTTCCCTCTCTATCTGCGGCAATTTTCCCGGACTCCTCCAGGTAGTCGAGGATGGTCTTGAACGTCTGATACATCATCTTCTTCGGCAAATTCTCCCAGAGGGCCCGGCGCTTGTATTCCCCGCTGTGTTCCAGGATACAGTGCTCGACCATGAGGATTGTGTCCAGCTGCGGTGAGTGGGAAGATTTGCTGCACGAAGGCATGAGGTGCATTTTGCTGTATAAGTATATATAACTAGTGATCCAGATAATCCACGTTTTCATTCAACCAAATGTTCATCAACCGCTAAAAAAGCGTTTTTCGTTTGCGAACAAAAAGATCGTAATCGTGGCTTTTCGAGGTGCTCACATCAGAAGAGCGGATACTCGTTCCCTGCTACGTCTGCCTCCACGCCTTGGGTTACCCTCCGGTCAGTTCAAACATTTACTCCCGGATGCGGTCGAATAATCCCATGTCAGCCCTGGCGGCCTCCACGAGTGGGAAAGATGGCCACCTTACCCCTTATCACTCTTTTTTCCCGCCGTACGCCCTTACATGCTCCCATGCGCGGTGATATAGCGGATGCTTCTTTTTATCGGTGTAGAGCGAGGGATCCTCCCGTCCGAAAACCTCCCGGTCTTTCCCGACAGGGCATACCTTGATGCAGATACCGCATGGCGAGATGTAGCGTCTCCCGAGCGCGAGATTGTGGGAGAGGCAGGCCATCTTGTCGGTCAGCCCCTCCGGGTAGTCGGCCCCGTCGAGGGCTCCCGCCGGGCACATCTCGACACACTTCATGCACCGGGTGCAGAGATCCTCTTTGATGAGGGGATCGGGAGGCAAAACTGCCGTCGAGAAGACCGAGCCGAAGCGTACCCTTGGGCCGTATTCGGGGGTAAGGAGCGTATTGTTCACACCGAACGTCCCGAGGCCCGCGAGGAGCGCTGCATGCCGGTGCGAGAAGAACGCCACCGGGTTCTCCCGGAGCACCTCCCCTGCACCGTACCCGTCCCGTGGGATGAAGATCGACGGGTACCCGAGTTCCGTGAGGTACTTCGCCAGCCGGTAGGTATACTGGTCAAGCAGGATGTTTACCGTGGTGTAGAGCTCGTGGTAGTGGATCGAAGGCGCACTCTCGAGGACGGGGAGTGATATCGGCAGCCCGATGACGATGACCGATCTCGCCTCAGGGTAGATGGAGCGGGGATAGAACTCTTCAGGCATCCAGGGCAAAAAAGGGGGTTCTTCCCACCGGTCGACCGATGCAACCCCCACGAGGGGGATCTCCATCTCCCGGCATCTGTCGAGGAGGATCTCTTTTAATTCCCGGTTCATGGTTTCCTGAAGAAAAGAATGCGTGTGCGCGATAATAAATGCAATCCAGGTCGGATCGATGTGGTGGAATCCACGAAAAAGGCGCCTTTATCGCGATCCCCCTGTTCCGGTTCATCAACCTGTGGTATTCTCGGTGTGCCTGCGGTTTCGTGCGTGGTGAACCCGGTATCGCCCGGTACCGGTGGAAGGAAGGTTCAGAAGAAGAATCCTCTTCACATACCGGATATTCAAACAGGATTGCCGGGATTGATGGACGCGGAGTTTTTTAGTCCCCACGGGATCGTATCCACCAGAGGACCAGTATTATTACGAGAATAACGAGGTTTACCGTGCCGAGGGTGGTGAATACCGGGTCATTGAAATAATTCCCGGGGAGCATGCCGATGGGAAACAGCATGAGGGATATCCCTGCGGAGAGAACCGACACCAGGCAGAAAGCAGGAAATGACGGGGAATAGCCCGGTGCGGCAAAATTGGCATAGAGGGGCTGGGCCAGGGACCAGGTTCCATACGCTATGACAAGGACGGATGCTGTAAACGCAACTGTCACCGGCACCGCCAGTCTCCCGAGTGCATCCCACCGAATCAGGAGGTAGAGAAGGGCGACCGGCGATAAGCCCACGAATGCCGAGATCCAGGTTGTTGCTCCTGCCATGAGGCCATACGGCGGATCGAAACCGGCAAGGACGAGCGATCCGGGCATGGTTATGAAGAGGAGAACACAGACTACCAGGCAAAACTCGATCGTAAGCCTTCGTCCGCAGGGAGAGATCGTCATACTGTTGTCATGGAACAGGTTTGCGGTCAGGTCTGATAATATCCTTCCCGCGAAAGAGCCCCGGGAAATGTTCAAACCGGATAAAGTCAAAGGGGTGTACAATGGAACTGCTTGTCTGCCCACGGTGCGGAGGGGAATTTTACCTGTACACCGGCTGTTCCTGCTGCGGCCCGCCGTCCGGCCTGCATTACTGCCCCGAGTGCGGAGCGGTCCTTCAGGGCATGAAGCGATCCTGCAGTTACATGGATGGCTGGGAATTCGATTAGATCAGGATTCCAAACTCCCTGGATCCGCAGCGAAACAGTTTTTTCCCATTCGGGACAAATTCCCTGTAGGAGGCAGGCATTTGAGCAAATACCGGCTGGTCGATGCAGAGACCGGGATGACGCTCCGCCATTATGTCCGGACGCTTCAGGAGGCGGATCGGGAACGGGAGTGGTACGAGCAGGAGACAGGGAAGGAGATCCGGATCGTCAAGATATTCGATGCCGGGCTTTTTCATGAGGCATCTGGAAGGGAAAAGTCTGATTGAGGTTGCCTTTTTCTCCAGGCCTGCTGGTAATCGGACGATGAAGGCAGGAGTCTCGGATGCATCTTTTCCCATCCCCTGACCGGCCGGCGGTTCTCAAGACTTCTCCTGTATCGTCGTGATATCAAGCGGCGTTCCCCACTGCTGGATGGTATACATATCCTCCCGGATTACTCCCTCGAAGACCACCGAAATACCGTTCTCCTGGTATTCTTCCGGGAGGTTGAGCGGCAGGTACTCCGAGCCGTCACTGGCTATGATCCCGTAGAAGCCGCCTTCGAGGTCGATATAGACCACCGTGCCGGCTCCGCTGACCTCATTTGGGTTCTCCGCAGGAATTGTGCATCCGCTTGCGAGGATGAACGCGATACTTGCGAAGCAGACGATGATTGCGATCGGTTTCATCACCTGTTGATTCTTCCCGGGCCTCATCAATGTTTGGGGGATTGCAGGGAGGCAATCCTGAACTTTTATGCCCTGACACAAACTCGTGATTGGAGAAGAGATATGGCCCGATGGTCTCCGGGCTGCTCTACGGTAACCCGGGTTATTCGCGGCCCAGCTCATCAGTGCGGCAGTGGTGTTATCATGGGCGGTTTGCCTCGGGTACATCCTGTTCCGGGTGCTCGACCGGACTGTCGGGATCCGGGTCACGCCTGAAGAAGAACTGCAGGGGCTTGATATCGGTGAGCACGGAGTTGCGGCATACCCAAACTTCGTATTGACCGGGCCCGCTATTGACGGAGAGATACCATGAAAAAGATTGAAGCGATAATCAGGACCGTGAAATTTGAAGTGGTCAGGACAGCCCTCGAGAGGGAGGGAATCGAATCGATGACCGTGAGCGAGGTGAAGGGCCGGGGAAAACAGAAAGGGATCACCCAGCAGTGGAGGGGTGCCGAGTATGTTGTCGATATGATCCCAAAGACCAAGATAGAGATAGTCGTCGACGACATGGTTGCGGGGAAGGTCGTCGACCTCATATGTGACGTGGCCGCCACCGGCTCCATCAGGGACAAAAAAGATCTTTGTCATCCCCGTGGAGGATGCAATCAGGGTCCGCACGCGGGAGCACGGTCCAGGTGTCCTGTAACCCCCGGAAATTTCATGCAACGCCTCTCGTAGCGGGTTGGGAGAATATCTCCTCTCCCCTCCCGTTCGCCTCGAACCCGGAATAACCAAGAGATCCATTCGCGTCTTCCGATATTCCGTGCAGTATCCTGATCCACCGGACATATGTTCAATACCAATTGCAGACCAGCTGAATGGTATATGGAACATGATATGACAGACCTGGTCAGGGGCTTTCTCTTCGCTCCCGTCGAGACCTTCGGGACGGTGAAGGGTACCGGCATCGGCGATGCCCTGAAGTACTTTCTCGTCATTCTGCTCATCAACATCATCCTCTCATCCATCGTCACCCTCGTCATCGCCAGTACAGCATTCACGGTGATTGAACAGGTGTTTTCCGGTCTTGGAATCGCCATGCCGCTGGCCGCAGGGGCGGGGATCATCATCTGGGCCGTCATCATGGTCGTGCTGATGATCCTTTTCGCCTTCATCGCAGGCGCCTGGCTCCACCTCTGGGTATACGTGCTCGGCGGGAGGAGAGGATACGCCGGGACGATGAAGGCCGTGCTGTACGGTGCCACCCCGTACATGTGTATCGGGTGGATACCAATCATCGGCCCGTTCGTCGGTGGTCTCTGGTCGGTCGTTGTGGAGATCCTCGGTATCCGCGAGTTGCATGGCATCTCCACCGGGAGGGCTGTCGCCGCCTACCTCGCAGCAGTCATCGTACTCTTCATCATACTCGTCCTGATTGCGTCTTATTTTGTCATCGCAACGGTGACCGTGACCCCTGCAGGGCCGGCGTGACACTCTTTTTTTGCCCTTCGCTATCTTGTGTGGGGAGGATCCCTCATTATGCAATCACCGGGTTTGTTCGTGCCCCCGTACCCCCGACAGGATGAGTGCCACCGCCCGAAATAATACCGCGAGGCTGATTCACAGTCACAGTTGAGCAATTGGGTATGAGTAATGTGAGGGCGCCCCGGCGGCGGATCATATGATGAAGTCTGGATGCCACTGAAGAACAGGTAATTTCATTCCTTCTACAGGAAACAGCGAGGAGGCCTTTTTTGTGCAGAGATGGCTCTGCCATCCGCATCAACGAATATGCACGGGTCATCGTGGAAAAGTCGTCAGCATACCCTGTTGCACGTGCAAATGGCCACATCATTTTCATTTTTCCCACAATTCGCATTAAAAATTGTAAAATAAGAAATTACTCGACCGCAAGATCTTTGTACCTTGGATTAGAAACCTAAAATATGCCCCTGATAGATGGATTTGACGATGAATCCATCCTCACCGTAGGACATCTTGGAATCGTTTCCGGCGCGTATGACACGCTAGGAATTGGGAACGTAATCGATCGAGCCATACCCAAGACCCGTCACCATCACCTGACCCATTCAGACACAGTCAAGCTGATGGTCCTGAATGGACTGGGATTCATCGAACGTCGCCTCTATCTATTCCCGGAATTCTTTGATGACATTGCTTTAGGTCGACTTTTTGGCGAAGGAATAACCCGAGATCACCTGAATGATGATGTGTTCGGCAGAACCTTGGACG
>Ga0209269_1000278_pt1 | contig 60112 bp, 88 predicted proteins | sample MTBAKMMethaMetaG_FD_187455 | JGI IMG/M metagenome (GOLD analysis project Ga0209269, IMG submission 187455) | Enrichment culture microbial communities from Arthur Kill intertidal strait, New Jersey, USA, that are MTBE-degrading - MTBE-AKM (Arthur... | ecosystem: Environmental > Aquatic > Marine >... | reverse complement strand
AGGTAATCGCCGAAAGGGCGTTACGTTCATCGAGAGTAAGAGTCACGATGTACTTTCTCATTGCCGAAGAAGTCTATCGCTCATTACATATTATAATTACGACATATCATGATTGACATGCCACTAGTTCTGCCGCACAAGCCTGTGGGTGATGGCGACGAGCGGGTGGCGGGCATAGTCCATAACCTTGATGTCGTCGAGGGTTCGGAGGTTCTGCGCCTGTGCCGTTCGTTCCATGCCGAGTTCCAGGTTCTCCGCGATCATGATGATATAGGCGTCGAGGGTTTTGTATCCGAGCCGCTTCGCCGCGATCGCCCGGTGGTGACCGTCGACCAGAATATATCGGCCCGGCCGCTTCACAACAATCAGCGGCTCGGCGAGCCCCTTCTTGATCTCGTAGATCCGGCCCTCGAGCTCGTCCTCGTAGATCCGCGCCTGTGTGGGGAGGAGTTCGTCGATCGGGACATATCCCCGTTTGACCGTCGGCTCGATCCCATGAAGGCGGCGGAGGGTGTCCATGAAGTTGTACACCTTTTCAGGGGAGACATGCTCGATCTGCGACCTGATCACGTCGGCGTTCGAGATGATCCCGATAAGACGGTTGTCCTCGTCCACTACCGGCAGTTTCTGGATGCCCGACCTGAAGATCACCCGTGCGGCGTCGTTGATGCTCATCTCCGGGTCGGCGACGATGAGGTGGCGACTCATGATCCGCTCTACCGGTGTCCCTGGATGGACGGTCAGAAGGTCTCGTGCCGAAATATATCCAACGACCTCTTTCAGGTCGGTGATCACCGGAAAACCGTCATGCTTTGTTTTCTGGATCTTTTCAATGACATCGCGCACGGTCGCCTCCACACCCACCGTAACAACGTCGTAGGTCATGTAGTCCTTGACCCGCTTTTTGTCCATCATCATCTCTTTTGACCAACGCTACTTGAAGGATTCGATACATATAAGCTTTTTGAAAAACGGAAAGGTTAACCGGATAAAATTAACGGGCGGGCCGGGCAGCCCTGAAAGAAAAAAAGAGGTTTAACCTCACTCGATAGAGATGACCGATCCTTTCTGGGCCTCGGCCTTCTTCAAGCGGACTTCAAGAACGCCGTTCTTGAAGGTGGCATGCGCCTCTTCCTCCTTCACTTCCACCGGCAGGGCGATCACCCGCTTTATCTGGCCGTACGTCCGCTCGCGGACATAATAGCCCTCTTCCGACGCTTCCTTCTCTCCCCTCTGTACGGCAGAAATTTCGAGCATCCGCGGGGTGACAAGCCGCAGAGAAATATCCCCCTTCTCGGCGCCGGGCAGATCTGCGGCCACAACCACCTCGTCCTCATGGGTGCAGACATCCACCCGCGGCCCTTCGGTGCGGAGCGCGGGGAGATACCTGCTCCCCCCGGCATCGGCCAGCAGGGACTGGAACCGACCCTCCATCTCGGCCCGCATTTCGTTCATCATCTCGTCAAAATCGCTCCAGAACGAATGAAATCCTCCTCTCCGTACCATTTCAGTCTCATCTCCCCGCGTCCGGTATCGGACACTAACGAACAGATAGCACATCCAGCATATAAAATCTACCAGTACCCCCCAACCAGAGTCCTTATTGGTTCAGGATGCCATTGAGTACATAATGGTTGCAAAGCCTCAGAAACGCACCCCCGAAACGAAGAATTCGGGAAAGAAAACGAAGACCCAGATTGCTATGCTGGTCTTCGGCGTCCTCTTTGCCGTCGCCATGGTGGCCTCGTACCTCAGCCCGGCAATGAGCGCATTCAAGAGCGTACAGTCGGGAGATTCCGTTACCATCGACTACACCATCCGGGACGCCGCCGGTGTGCCGGTGATCACCACAAGCCAGAACGTCCTCGTCGACACCTACAACAGCGGCGAAGTGAGCTTTCTGACCTCCCAGATGACCCTCGTCGCCGGGGCGAACGCCTCCTCCCGGGTGACGCCTGTTCCCATCTACCTTCTGGACGGGACAACCGCCGAGTTCGCCCTCCTCGAAGCGGACGTGAGCGACCTGACGACGGGCATCCTCGGCATGCATGAGCGCGAGTCGAAGACGATCCCGCTCACCCTCTCCGACCTTCCCGAGGAGATCGACGCCACCGGTGCCAACCAGATGGGCATCAACTTCACCGAGGCGCAGATAGGCGACCGCTTCACCATCGCCATGACGATCACAGAAGATCCGACGATCTTCACCGACCCGGCGAACGAGATCTCCTATGTCCGCGTCGGTACGATCACCGGAAAGACGAACGACACGCTGTCGGTCAATTTCGGATATTCAACCGCCGAAGTGACTGTTACAAGCATAACCCAGGCGTAAGCCCGGTGGGTATTTATACCGCCCCTTCTTCTTTTTACCCATGCCAGTACGGATCCTCTGCTACGATCAGGAAGGCTGCATGGGGTGCATTGAGCAAGAACCCATCAACCGGCAGGTGGAAGATGAACTCGGGGTCACCATCGAGGAACTGGACGCCCTCGAGCATCCCGACGATATCGCCACCTACGGCCTGAAGGTGACCCCGACCATCCTCATCATCGTCGATGGCGTCGTCAGGGAACGGTTCGAGGGCGTCATGCACCGGGAACTTCTTGAAGAAGCGATTAAAAAATATTTATAAGCGGTTTCCGTAAATCCGCTTGATCTTTTTTGCTACGGTCTTCCATCCTTCCTTCCTGAGCACCTGCCCCTCCCGCATCTTGATATGGGAGATCCTGAAGCGGACATTTCCGAAGGTGTACACGCCGTCGACGGCAAAGGGTTCCTCGCCGTCACAGAGTTTGTACAGGGGATAGGTCTTCCAGCCCTTATGAACCGACGCACGGACGACGACCTCCTCGATCACCCTTGTCCAGAGGGCGGATATTTCAGGCGCAGAAGCCCGTTCAACTCTTTTATCCCCGGACTCGATCGAGGTCACCTCAACGGACAGCCCTTCGTCGCCGCAGTCCGCCACCATATAGTCGCCCACCGAGACGATATCCTCCTCCAGGAGTTCGACGGTGCATACTTCGGACGAGGCTTCGCGGCTCACGATCGCTTTCACGGTCAGGATAGTTTCTTTCGGTATCGGGACATGATGGACGGCCCCGCATGCGGTGCAGCGGACCAGAAGGTCGCCGGCCTCCTTGAGCACCTCATGATCGGTCTCTTCACCGCACTGCGGGCAGATGGTGGTGATGTACATTGTATAGAATAGCGCACATAATTATTTAAGATGAAGGCACGGGACGTCATCCACTGTTTCGGCCACCCGAATGTGCGGGCCCTCCACCCCACCACCTTCGAGGTGACAACGGAGCCCTCACTCTCACCTGCCGGCGACTGCATCATCGGGGTGTGTGCGGACAAGGGAGCTGCCGACCTCGATCCTGACCTGAAAACCCTGCTCGCCGACGACCGCACGGTCGTCACCACGCGCCTGCGCGTAAACGGGATCGAAACGGTCGTCATATCCCGGGGCAGCGCCGGGCTCACCCTCGACCACCCCACCGACCTGGTCTGGCGGCGGAGCCCCTTCGTATGCGGGAGGACGGTCGCCGTCGGCTCCGACACCGTGGCTCGGACCATCGATCGCCGCCTGGTCGAACTCCTCGCCGGGGGGGCCGAACTTGTCGTCGAGATAGAGGCCTCTATTCCTGAGTGAGGGTGGCGATCGTCAGTTCGGCCTCGGCGAGGAGGCGTTCGCATTCACGGATCAGCGCTTCACCCCTCTTGAAGAGAGCGATACTCTCCTCAAGCCCGGTGTCGTTGTCTTCGATCGTCCTCAAGATCTCTTTCAGTTCGGCTATCAATTCCTCATAGGTCTTCTGCATCGTACACATCCTCCACAACAACCGTGCATTCGCCGTCGGCAACCCTCAGTGCGATCCGGTCGCCCGGCGAGAGATTACGCACCGACCTGACCACCGCCCCGCTCTTTGTGGCAAGGGCGTAGCCGCGCTGCAGGGGGGCGAGGGGATCGTCCGCCCTGAGCCGGGCCTTCATTTCGGAGAGGGCGAGGCCGCGCCGCTCGACGCCCTGCATACACCCCCGCACGATCCGCTCCTCAAGGTCGGCAAGCCCCTGTCGCTGCTCCGAGATCCGTCGGCGGCAACGGTCGGGCCTCAGGCGCAGGCGAAGATTTTCGAGTTCGTCCCGTCGACGCTCGATCTGCCGGAAAATGCCGTCGGAAAGCCGTGCCCTGTCACGGGCAAGCCCGGCAAGGAGGTCGGCCCGGTCCGGGACGGCGAGCTCCGCGGCGGCCGAGGGCGTCGGCGCCCGCAGATCGGCGGCGAGATCGGCGAGGGTGGTGTCCACCTCATGGCCGACGGCGCTGATCACCGGCGTCGTACAGGCGGCGATCGCCCGCACCACCTCAGGGCGGTTGAACGGGAAGAGGTCCTCGAAGCTCCCCCCGCCGCGCCCGACGATCATCACGTCGGCCCTCCCGTCGGCGCGCCGGATCGCCGCCGCGATCTCGACATGGGCGAGATCGCCCTGCACAGCCGTCGGCGAGAGGAGGATCTCCACCGGGTACCGGCGGGAGAGGACATTTTTGATGTCGTGCAGCACAGCGCCCGTCGCCGACGTGACCACCGCGACACGCCGCGGAAACTGGGGCACATCCTTTTTTCTGCCGGGATCGAAGAGCCCCTCGGCGGCGAGCTCCTTTTTCCAGCGCTCGACCAGGAGATGCTTTTCACCCTCGCCGGCGCGGCGCAGGTCCTCGACATAGATCTGGCACTTCCCCTGTGCCTCGTAAAAGTCCACCGTCCCGAAGGCCAGCACGTCCATGCCGTCGGCAGGGTCGAACGAGAGCGCGGCGGCGCTGCCCCTGAACATCACCGCCGGAATGACCGCACTCCTCCCGCCCCTTGTCTCGGAGAGGGAAAAGAAAAAATGGCCGGCCCCACTCCGTTTGCAGCCGGTGATCTCCCCGCGCACCCAGCAGCCCGCAAGGGCCGGGATGTCGAGCGCACCCCTGATGATCGCCGTCACCTCGGCGACGCTGAGGACCGCCGACCCCCCTTCGGCCGGCAGGCCCGGGAACAGACCCATTGAATTTATCGTGCGTCGGCGTCCTATATCAACCTGATACCATGGTCCGTCTGGCCGTATCGAGTATGTTCTTCCATGAATACCCGATAGACGAAATATTCGCATCAGTCGACGAAGCAGGGCTCACCGGGATAGAATTCTGGGTAGAGACACCCCATTTCTGGCTCAGAAACCTGCCGGTCGGCGATCTCGCCGCCGCCGTGCACGCCCACCCCTCCCTCACTCCGATCACCGTCCATGCGCCGGCCCTCGATCTCAACCCCTGCTCCATCAACCCGCGGGTGGCCGCCGCCTCCCAGCAGTACGCCGTCGAGGCCGTCGCCCTCGCCGAAGAGGCGGGCGCGGAGGTGGTGACGGTTCACCCGGGTCGGAGAACCGCAAAGAGAACCCCGAGCGCGTACGACTACGAACGCTTCGAGGCCTACCTCGCAAGGCTCCATGAGGCCGCAAAAGGCAGGCGGGTGAAGGTGGCGATCGAAAACATGGAGCCGAAGGTGAACTCCCTCCTCTGCACGCCCGAAGGGATGCGGGAGGTGCTCGACGCAAACCCCTGGCTCCATTTCACCCTCGACGTCTCCCATGCCATGAGCGCCGCCGCAGGAGAGGTATGCCGGTACATCGATCTCTGCGCCGACCGTCTTGCAAACGTCCATCTGAGCGTGATGCAGAACGGGCGGATGCATCTCCCGGTGAGGGGAAACCGGGAGGCCGCCGCCGTCGTCCGCGCCCTCCTGGATACCGGCTACGGCGGATGCCTCACCCTCGAGATCGAGGACCGGAACTTCGCGCACCCCCTCTCCCTCGAGGAGAAGATCAGCGTGCTGGAGGGTGAGCGTACATTCCTCGAAGACTGCCTCTCCTGAACGCTGGATTTAATACCTCTCAACACAAACCGCTTTTCAGTACAACCATTTATGAATGATAGTTGGAATATAAGCCGGAGTCCGGCGTGGCGGCGATGACACCAGACGAGATCCTTCTTATTGGCCTGTTCATCGTCTGTCTGGCCCTTTCAGGTTTTTTCTCAAGTTCTGAAGTCGCCCTTATATCGATCACCAGGGCGAAGGTCAGAACTCTCGTTAACGAGGGAAGAAAGGGGGCCGAAGCGCTTGCAAAACTGAAAGAATATCCCGAACACATCCTGATCACCATTCTCATCGGCAACAATGTCGTCAACGTCGCAGCGGCATCGATAGCCACCGCGATCGCCATCGAGAAATTCGGTGACGCAGGCGTCGGCATCGCCACCGGTCTGGTCGTGATCCTGATGCTGATCTTCGGCGAGATCGGGCCGAAGACCTACGCATCACGCTACACCGACCGGCTCGCCCTCTTCACCGCCCCGGTGATCCTGACCCTGACAAAGGCGCTCATGCCCCTCCTCTGGGCCTACGACCGCCTCGGCGAACATTTCTCCCTCAGGACCGGCGTCGCCGAGCCATCGATCACCGAGGAAGAGATCAAAGAGTGGATCGATGTCGGTGAAGAGGAGGGGACGATCGAGGAGGAAGAGCGGCAGATGCTCTATTCGGTCTTCAAGTTCGGCGAGACCACCGCACGGGAGATCATGACGCCCCGCGTGGACGTGGTGATGATCGAGGACACCAGTTCGCTGGAAAATGCGATCACCCTCTTCAACGAGACCGGACTCTCCCGACTCCCGGTCTATCACGACCAGATCGACAACGTCGTCGGCGTCCTCAACATCAAGGACGTCTTCGCCGCAGAGTTCTCGAAGAAGAAGACCACGATCAGGGAGATGATGTACGACGCCTATTTCATCCCCGAGTCCAAGATGATCGACGAACTCCTCAAGGAGATGCAGTTGCGCAAGGTGCATATGGTCATCGTCCTCGACGAGTACGGTGGGTTTGCCGGCGTGGTCACGGTCGAAGACATCCTGGAAGAGCTGGTCGGCGAGATCCTGGATGAGTTCGACGAGGAGGAGCCCACCATCGAGAAACTCGGCGAGGGCGTGTACATGGTCGACGCACACGTCTGGGTCGAGCACCTCAACGAGGAGCTCGGGACCGCCCTCCCGACCGGTGAATCCTACGAAACCATCGGCGGCCTGCTCTTCACCATGCTCGGCCATATCCCGCTCAGGGGCGAGGTCGTCAAGCTTGCAAACGACATTACCCTCGCCGTGATGCAGATGCGGGGGCGGAGGATCATCAAGGTGAAACTGATCCTGCCGCCGACCCTGGGCTGAGCATGAGAGAATCGTTAATACTGTGCCGAACCGACGTGTGAGCATGAAGCGCATCGCAGTGCTGGCATCAGGCAGGGGATCAAATTTTCAGGCCGTGATCGACGCCATTGAGGCAGGTACGCTCGAAGCCGGGTGTGTCCGTCTGATCACCGACAACCCGGACGCCTATGCAATCACGCGGGCAGAGCGCGCGGGGGTGCCGGTGACGGTCCTCGCCTACGCCTCGTACCCCTCGAAGGGGGAGTACGAAGCCGACCTGCTTGCGGCAATGAAGGACTGCCGCGCCGACCTCTTTGTGCTCGCAGGCTACATGCGGATCATCGGACAGGCGATCACAGACGCCTTCGCCGGCAGGATGATCAACATCCACCCGGCCCTCCTTCCGGCCTTTGCCGGCCTTCACGCCCAGAGGCAGGCGATCGATTACGGCGTGAAGGTGGCCGGGTGCACGGCCCATCTCGTTGACGGCGGCATGGACAGCGGCCCGATCATCCTTCAGGCCTGCGTCCCGGTCCTCGAAAACGACGACGAAGAAAGCCTTGCAGAGCGCATCCTCGCCGAAGAACACCGGGTTCTGCCGGCGGCAGCCGCCCTTTTCTGCGAAGGAAGGCTTGCGGTCGAAGGGCGGCGCGTACGGATCCTCCCGGCCCGGGACTGATATGGCAAAGACGAAACGACGGGGAAATGCGCGCAGCCCCGACGCGAACAGGATCGCAGAGGAGCGGATCGCGCGTCTCTTCGCCCTCGCAGATGAGGCTTTCAAGACGGATCCGTCTCGATCAAAGCGGTACGTGGCACTTGCCCGCCGCATCGGGATGCGCCAGCGCGTCCGCATCCCGGCGGATCTGCGGTTTCGGTTCTGCAGGCGCTGCTCGGCATACCTTGTGCCGGGCGCCAGCGCCAGAGTACGGGTGCAGCACGGAAAGGTGATCGTCACCTGCCTCGTCTGCGGTCATCAAAAACGCTATCCGGTGGTGAATAAACATCGAAAAGAATGAGTTGTTCCAGGAGATCAAACCGACAATATGGATCGGGAAACGGGGTTATTCAGAGACGCTGATCGATGAGATCAGGGCCCAGTTGAAAGTGCGCAGGTATGTGAAGATCAAGTGGCTCCGCACCGTCGAGATCGACCCCGAAGAGATCGCACGCCATGCCGGCGCCGACCTCATCGGGGTGCGCGGGCGGACGATGGTGCTTGCCGAGCGGGGCAGCGGCGGCCGGAAGGCCTGATCCCATCCTCTCTTTTACGCTGCATTTCCAGCCTGATTGCACGAAAAACGTCAGGTTTCGTTGCTCGAAATATATAATAACCTCCATGTCAAATAGATAAAGACTGGTAACATCGATCGTTACAGTGAGGTTAACCAATGACAACTGTATATGACATCCCGGCAGAGATGCTGATCCCGCAGGTAGCCCGTGAACTGAAGGAGCTCCCTGCAATCCGGCCTCCTGAATGGGCGGCTTTTGCCAAGACCGGGATCCACAAAGAGATGCCCCCTGAAGACCCCGACTGGTGGTATCTCAGGGCCGCGTCCATCCTCCGCCGCATCTATATCGACGGCCCGGTTGGCGTGGAAAGACTGAGGACTGCATACGGCGGAAACCGCGACCGCGGCGCGAACCCGAACAGGTTCAAGAAGGGAAGCGGCTCAATCCTGAGAAAGGCGCTCCAGCAGCTCGAGACCGAAGGCCTTGTCGAAAAGGTCAAAAGCGGCAGGCAGGTCTCTGCAAAGGGCCGGTCATTCCTCGACGGCGTGGCGCACACCCTCAGAGATGCGGCGACCGAGTCTACCCCTGCACTCGCGCAGTACTGATGCACGTGAGGGATACCGATGGGTGACGACGAACTCTCTGATATCAGACGGAGGAGAATGGAGCAGCTCCAGCGGCAGGCGGCCGAACAGCAGGCCATGCAGGACGATATGGAGCAGCAGAAAAAACGCGCTGAATCAGAGTTGCAGCTCGCGCTCATGCAGATCCTGGAGCCTGAAGCGCGGGAGCGACTGAATACGATCAAACTCACAAAGCCGGAGTTCGCCAAGGCAATCGAGCAGCAACTTGTGCAGCTCGCCCAGAGCGGCAGGATCCGGCAGAAGATCACGGACGAGCAATTGAAAGCTCTGCTCCTGCAGGTCGCCCCGCAGAAAAAAGAGTTTCGTATAACACGGAAATAGATGAAAGCCGGTCTTCTCTTCAGCGGAGGAAAGGACAGCGCACTTGCTGCGGTGATGCTTGCCCGCGACTACGAGGTCGAACTCAATACCTTTGTATTCGACCCCGCGCGGGATGTGCCATCGGTCAGGGCGGCAGCCGAGACACTGGGGCTGCCCTGGCAGAAACGGTCGTTCGGTCCGAACCTCCTCGATGAGGCGGTCCGAACGGTGATCGCGTCGGGCTATCCGAACGACGCCATCACCATGGTCCACCGTCAGGCGGTTCACCTGCTGGCGCAGGAGTACCGCGTGGTCGGGGACGGGACACGATTCAACGACCGCGTGCCGATGCTGACGAGGAGCGATGTGCTGAGCATCGCCGACCGCTACGGCTGTTCATATGTCCGTCCCCTGCTGGGGTACGGTAAGGCCGAGGTGGAGCGGCTGGCGAGGCTGCACCTCGTCGTTGCCTACGGCGAGACCGGGACCATCGAAAACGGGGATTATGAGTACGAGATCAGGGCCGCCGTGGAGCGCTCCGGCAGGAGCTGCGCAGGGCTATTTCCCGCACACCACGAGCAGTCCCTGGTCACAGGTGCAACCGGCACCTGAGAACAACCCACGGTGATAATCATGAGCAAGCTGACAAAGGGCCGGAAAATCCGGCTGGCAAAGGCATGCATGCAGAACCGCCGCGTGCCTGGATGGGTAATGATTCGGACGAAGCGCCAGGTGGTATCTCACCCGAAGAGGCGCATGTGGAGAAGAAGCACGCTGAAGGTGTAGAGCAATGGTAGAGGTACTCAAAGAACAGATCTATAATGTGCCCCTCCGCAACACGAAGCGCGCCCCCCGGTGGAAGCGCTGCAATGCTGCGGTCAAGGATATCAGGGCGTACCTGGTTCGTCACATGAAAAGCGAAAACATCAAACTCGACAGCAGCATCAACGAGAAGGTCTGGGAGCACGGCAGCCAGAAACCTCCGGCGCAGATCAGGATCCGCGCCATGAAGTTCGAGGACGGGCAGGTCCAGGCCGAACTCGCAGAGGAATGAGATGAAGAGAACGATCGACTTTACCTCAGATCCGCATATCGGCGTTTTCGCCCGCGCGTTTGAGGAGTTTGCCGTCGTCCCCCCTACAGCATCTGAAGAGTTCACTGCAGCCGTAGCCGAAGCGCTGGATGTCGAAGTGGTGAAGACGACGATCCAGGGTTCATCGATCATCGGCTCGCTCCTTGCCGGCAACGCAAACGGCATGGTAGTGAGCGGCCTTGTTACGGACGATGAACTCGCCGTGCTCCGCGAGTACGGCGAGGTGATGACCCTGGGGACCTCAATGAATGCAGCCGGGAATGTGATCCTCGCAAACGACACGTTTGCAGGGGTGCACCCCGAGATGCCGATCGAAGAGGCAGAGGAGATCGGGACATTCCTCGGGGTGCCGGTACGGCGTCTCACTTTCGGCGGCATCAAGACCGTCGGGATGGCGGCGGTGGCGACCAACAACGGGGTGTTCATCCACCCGCGGAGCAGCGACACCGAGATCGAGCGTCTCGCCGGATGTGCGGGCGGTCTCCAGATCGGGGCCGGAACCGTGAACATGGGCGGGGGGCTCGTCGGGACCGGCGTGCTCGCAAACAGCAAAGGATATATCGCCGGGATCAGGACCACCGGTTTTGAACTCGGGCGGATAGAAGAAATATTCGGTTTTCTGGAGTGAGTGGAATGGAGAATCAGCAGTATGAAGTAACGGGCGCCTGCCAGATCGGCGGCGTGTGGCAGCCCTTCACGAAGGTCATTGGGGCCCCGAATGAGAGGATTGCAAGAGAACACGTCTACACCGACATCGGCAGCAAACACCGCCTTAAGAGAAATTATATCACAATCAAGGGCGTTACGGTAGTAGGTGAGTAAAGTCCATGAGTGAGGCCGACCCGAGGGAGCTGCAGTCGCTCCAGTATTATCTGAACGAATACGGACAGCAGGCAGAGATTTTCTCCCGGCAGCTGGAGATGCTGGAGCAACAGAGGGTCGAGTCAATGGCAGCGATCGAGACTCTCCAGGCCCTCGGTTCCGCACAGGACGGGACGGTCCTCCTCCCGCTCGGCGGCGGGGTCAGCGTTCAGGCCAGGATCCCGGATCCCGAACACGTGCTTGTCGCCATCGGGGCAGGCGTCACCGTCGGGCGGGACAACGCCGGCGCCGTCTCGTACCTCGAAGACCGGGCACGGGAACTCGAGGCCTCGGAAAAGAAAATCTCTGAGACGATCGAGAACATCCGGGCTCAGATGAACGATATCGCTGCCCGGCTCGATGCTGCCTACCGCGGGCAGCAGCAGGTTCCGGGCAGGTAATCGCCATGTTCGAGGGCCTCAAGAGCAAACTGCAAAATATCCAGAAGAAGTTCGGGCGCTCGATCCAGGAGGCGGCAGGCCCAGAGGTGGTGGTCGAGGCACCCGTAGCAGTGTCGCAGCCAGAAGCCGTCGGGCCGATCGCCGCACCGGAGAAAACTCCCGTCGTTTCTGTCCCGAAACCTGAGAAAAAGGTAGAGGGACTCGTATCCAGGGTGAAAAGTCTTGTAATCGAGCGAGAACTGATCGTCTCGGAAAAAGACATCAGGGAACCCCTTGAGGAACTCGAGATGGCGCTTCTGGAGAACGACGTCGCTCTTGACGTCTCGGACGCCATCATCGGCTACATGAAAGATGACCTCGTCGGGAGTCACCGGAAGATCGGCACCTCCGTCGATACGGTCGTCGCCTCGGCCCTCAGGGGCGCACTCCTCCGGGTCCTCGGCAAAGGCTTCGACCCGGTCGCATATATACAGGCCCACGAACGTCCGGTGAAGATCCTGATCACCGGGGTGAACGGCACCGGAAAGACAACGTCCATCGCCAAGATGGCGCATTATTTTAAGAAAAACGGTTTTTCCGTGGTGCTTGGTGCAGGAGACACCTTCAGGGCCGGGGCGATCGATCAGATCGCAGAGCACGCCAGAAGGCTTGAAGTCAAGGTGATCCAGCACCAGGAGGGCTCCGACCCTGCGGCGGTCCTCTACGACACGGTGGAATATGCAAAAGCCCACGGCATCGACGTGGTGCTCGCCGACACCGCAGGTCGTTTCCACAACAGGAAGAACCTGATGAGCCAGCTCGACAAGATCAGGCGGGTAATGAAGCCCGACCTCGTTGTCTATGTCGACGAGGCGGTGGCCGGCAACGACGCCGTCGTGCGTGCGAAAGACTTCAACGACCTCGTCGGGACCGACGCCGTCATGCTGACGAAGGCGGACATGGACCCGAGAGGCGGGGCCGCCATATCCATCGCCCAGACGATCGGCAAACCGATCCTCTTCCTGGGCACCGGGCAGGGCTACGACGACATCGTACCGTTCCGCCCTGAGACGATCGTGGACGAACTCGTCGGTTTGGAGGGATAAAAAAATGCTTGATTCGCTCGGTTCGTCGCTCAAGGACGCACTCAAGAAGATCGCCGGCAAGACGGTCGTCGACCGCGCGGCCGTGGAGGAGCTCGTGCGGAGCCTGCAGCGCGCCCTCCTGCAGGCCGACGTGAACGTGAAGCTCGTCATGCAGCTCTCCCAGTCCATCAAGAGGCGGGCCCTTGAAGAGGAGCCGCCGAAAGGGATGAACGTCAGGGAGCACGTCCTGCGCATTGTCTACCAGGAACTCGTCGCCCTGATGGGCGGCGCGGGAAAGGCGGACCTCTCCCAGCAGACGATCCTGATGGCCGGGCTGCAGGGCAGCGGCAAGACGACGACGACGGCGAAGCTTGCCCGTTACTTCCAGAGGAAAGGGCTGAAGGTCGGCGTGATCTGCGCCGACACCTTCAGGCCGGGCGCGTACAAGCAGCTCTCAACCCTCTGCACAAAGATCAACGTCCCGATCTTCGGTGATCCCGCCGAAAAAGACGCCCTTTTAATCGTGCGGGAAGGGATCAAGCGGTTTGCGGAGACCGAGATCGTCATCATCGATACCCAGGGGCGCCACGCTCTCGAAGATGAGTTGATCCAGGAGATCATCGACATCAACGAGATCGCCTCGCCCGATCACCGCTGGCTCGTCATCGACGCGGCCCTCGGCCAGCAGGCGGCCGAACAGGCCCGCAAGTTCAACGAAGCGATCGGGATCGATGGCGTCCTGATCACCAAGATGGACGGCACGGCAAAGGGAGGCGGCGCCCTTTCCGCGGTCTCGGAGACGAAGAGCGGGATCGTGTTCATCGGCGCCGGCGAGACGATCGACGACCTCGAACGCTTCGACCCCGACGGCTTTATCTCACGTCTCCTCGGCATGGGGGATCTCAAGGCCCTTGCCGAGCGGGCAGAGGAGGTGATGGCCGACGAGGAGATGGACGTCAACGCCATGCTGAGAGGGAAGTTCACCCTCAGAGACATGTACAAGCAGCTCGAAGCGGTGAACAAGATGGGGCCGCTCAAGCAGGTGATGTCCATGCTCCCCCTCGGCGGGATGCAGATCCCGGACGACGCCTATGATGTCACCTCCACCAAGATGGAGCGTTACAAGGTGGTCATGAACTCGATGACAAGCGCGGAACTCGACGATCCGCAGATCATCTCAGGACCCCGTGTGCACCGCATCTCGCGGGGCGCCGGCGTGTCTCCCGAGGACGTGCGCGATCTCCTCAAGTATCACCGGGTCATGCAACGGGCGCTGAAGGGAATGCGGGGCAGCAAGTACTCGATGCAGCGCATGATGAAGCGGTTCGGGAAGAGCCAGTAGATGAAACGCTTTGTCGTGGTGGGCCACCTGGCAAGCACCGAACCCGATTTTTCCCTGAACAACCTCCCGGGCGCAGGCAGGATCGACGAACTCTGCCGGTGCGTCGCCGCATCCCTCTGCCTCTCGCACGGGATGCGCCGGGACACCGAGTGCCTGCTGGTCCTCCTCGGCGGCCCGAAAGCCCCGAAGACCATCCGTTTTTCAGGCGAGAGCGTCCGCAGCCTCAGCCCCGACGAAAGAAACATCGCCGGGCTGATCAAAAAAGCGCTCGCCCTGCCCTGCGGCATCGTCTTCAGGGAGTCGAGCCCGGGGGTCTCGGTACGAAAAGGGGGGCTTGCAGAGGTGCTCGCAGAATGCGGGTGTGCCGTTCTGGATGAAGGAGGAGATGATGTACGAGGCGTTGAAACGATGCCGGAGACCTTCATCCTCTCCGACCACCAGGACTTTTCAGAGGAGGAGCGGGGGATGGTGCAGGACCTCCCCGCCTACTCCCTCGGCCCCAGCGTCCTGCATGCCGACATGGCGATCACGGTCCTGCACAATGAACTGGACAGGAGAGAGAGCGGATGGATCTGACAGAAAAGATCGGGGCGATTCTGGACTATGGCCCGATATGCGACCATTGCCTCGGACGCTTCTTTGGAAAGCGCTCGTTCGGACTGACCAATGCCGAACGAGGGCGGGCCCTCAGGACGGCCCATGCCCTTGCGAACAATGAGCCATATACCGGCGAGCCTGACGAATGCTGGATCTGCAACCGCCTCTTTGACGGGATCGATCTCTGGGCCCGGCGGGTCGTGGAGGCCCTGGAGGGAAGGGGATACGCCACGTTCCTGGTGGGAACAAGGGTGCCGCCGCTCATCGCCGAAAGCGAAGAGATGGTGTGGAGCGACCTCTCCCTTACCGACCCCGAGCCGATCAAATCCGAGATGAACCGCGAAACCGGCAAGGCAGTCTCGGCCCTGACCGGAAAAGTGGTGGACTTCAAGCGCCCCGACATCGTCGCCGTGCTCAACCTTGCCGAAGACCGGGTTGAGATCGAGGTGAACCCGGTCTATTTCAGGGGGCGGTACATGAAGTACGAGCGGGGCATTCCCCAGACGCACTGGGACTGCCGCGTCTGCCACGGCAAGGGATGCGAACGGTGCAACTACACCGGCAAGATGTACTCCGACTCCGTTGAGGAGTTGATCGCGAGACCGGCGATCGAGGTCTTCGGTGCGGAAAATGCCATTCTCCACGGCTCAGGCCGGGAGGACATCGACGCACGGATGCTCGGGACAGGCCGCCCCTTCGTCATGGAGATGATAAATCCCCTGCGACGGGAGATCGACCTTGTCGGACTCGAAGAGGCGATCAATGCCAGTGCAGAAGGTCGGGTAGAGGTGAAAATCACCGGCTGGAGTTCGCACGCCGAGGTGGAAACCCTTAAATCGAACAAAGCGCATAAAAAATACAGGATTCTCGTTGAGGTCGACGGTACGATCACTCTGGACGAACTCAGATCCGCTCTCGCCTTCCTGAACGGCGTGATGATTCATCAGCGCACACCGCAGAGGGTCGCACACCGGAGAGCCGACCGGATCAGAGAACGCAGGGTAATCGAAATCCAGTCACCCGGGATGCAGGATGGGAAGTTCGTTGTCGATGTCGTCGGTGAAGCCGGCCTCTATATCAAGGAACTGGTCTCGGGCGACAACGGGAGAACGAAACCGAGTCTTGCAGAAATCCTGGGTAAAGACGCTCATGTCACCAGCCTCGATGTAGTGCTGGTGGAGGAACCAGGGAGTGGTGAATCAAATGGCTCATCATAACGGTCCACGGAAAAAAACACGCTATAAGTTCAAGAAAGATCTCAGACGCCGCGGCATCCTGCCGGTTACCGCTGCTATCAGAAACTTTGAGATGGGACAGAAGGTCCACATCGTCTGCGAGCCGAGCATCCAGAAAGGGATGCCGCACAGGCGGTTCCACGGAAAGACTGGCACCGTCGTCGGACAGCGCGGCCGCGCCTGGCTCGTCGAAATTCCGGACGGAAATGCCACAAAAATCGTCATATCCAGAACGCAACATCTAAAACCTCAGAAAGTATAATTCCAACCGGGTGATTGGCATGAAGGTAAAAGGATTAATCAGCGAGGAGCGTACGACCCTCCCTGAAATGAGGGAGCAGCTCGCGCAGGTCGAAACACAGCGCCGTGAGGCAGAGCAGGAAATGTCCTATGAGCTCCGCCAGAGTATTGAACATGCCAATCACCTCTCCAAGACCACTGCCGAGAAGGCCCGCGCCCTTGTGAACGAACTTCTCACGCTGGAGAAGATGAAACCTGACATCGCGTTCAGGATCGCCAATATCATGCCCCAGTCGAGGGACGAACTCAGGGCAATCTACGCCAAGGAGCGCTACACGCTCACCGGCGAAGAACTGGATGCTATTCTTGAGATGGTGATTACCCACCTCTGAGGGATTGCGATGAAGACGGAGAAAAAGGAGATCTACGCAGTAGTTGTGGATGTGCTTCTCCAGGGGCGCGCGGACGACACGAAGCCTGTCTTCAAGCGCGAACCTATCGTTCAGGCGGTCGGAAAGGATCAGTTCAAACTTCTCGAACTGATCCCGAAGAAGGGCGCCGACATCCAGATTCATGATACGATCTACATCGGTGATGAAGAGCGTAAGCAGATCGAACGGGTGAAAAGGCGGATTGGATACGGCGAACTGACGAACACCGGCAGGGTCGAGCTTCCCTTTGCAATCGAATCGGTTGTAAAGGAGAACGAGGCCAGGTACGTGGGGTTCTTCAATAAAGCCGTTCCGATCACACCGAAACTCCACACGTTCCACCTCCTTCCCGGCATCGGCAAGAAGTTGATGTGGGAACTGCTGGAGGAGCGACAGAAGAAGCCTTTCGAGAGTTTCGAGGACATTTCCCTGCGTATCAAGTCTCTGCCGAGTCCGGTGAAGCTGATCGTCGGGCGTGTGCTCGAAGAACTTGAGGATCCCGAGATCAAGTATCGTCTGTTCACAGCACGATGAAAGCACGGCACGACCAGCACTTCCTCAGGGATCAACGGGCAATCGAACGGATCGTCGCTCTTTCGGATATCACCGAAAAGCGCGTCCTTGAGATCGGGCCGGGAGAGGGCGTGCTGACAGCAGCCCTTCTCCAGGGGGGTGCAAACGTCACGGCGATCGAACTCGATCCCTCTCTTGTCGAGGCGCTTGAAGAGCGGTTCGCCGACGAGATCAGGGCCGGGCAGTTCATCCTCATCCATGGCGATGCGGTGAAGGTGCCCTACCCCACTTTCGAGATCGTCGTCGCAAATCTTCCCTATTCTGCGTCTTCACCGATCACGTTCAGACTTCTCGACATCGGGTTCGAGCAGGCGGTGCTGATGTACCAGCGCGAGTTTGCCGAGCGGATGGCGGCGCGGGTCGGGACGCCAGAGTGCGGCCGTCTGTCGGTGATGGTCCAGACCTATGCGGACGTGGAGCTCTGCTTCAACCTCCCGCCCGGCGCATTTTCGCCGCCGCCACAGGTCGCCTCGACAGTCGTCCGCCTCACCCCGCATGAGCCGCCGTATTACCTCGCCGACCGGCAGGTGTACGCGGCAGTGGTGCGGGAACTCTTCTCCCACCGGCGGAAGACGGTGCGGAACGGGCTGCGCGGGGCGCGGGGGGCGCTCGGCCCGGAGAACGTTGACCGGGCGATCGCCGGGCTTCCCGAAGAGATCCTGGCCATGCGGCCGGAAGAATTGTCCCTGATGCTGTTTGCGATGATCGCAAACCTGTGTACGCCGTCAGCCTGATCCTGCGGTGGAGCCATCACGGTGAGATGTGGTTTCGGGCGTGTCGCCTGCGTTCAGGATTGCAAGAGTGTTCGCGGCTTCGTGGGTAAGCTGATACGTTTTTATCTTTCCGCTTCTGTCGGACCGGACGATCCCGTCGGCGACGAGCCTCTTCATGTGCCAGGAGATGCTGGAACTCGTGGTGCCGGTCGCCGCCATCAGGTCCCGGTGCGATCTCCCGTCTGACCCGGAAAGCAGGTCGATGATCCGACGGTCGTTTTCGTTGTGAAGGTGCGTGAGGAGAAGATGCTCGGAACGGCCGTACTCCCCGTTGTTGACGTAATAACGCGTGAAGCCGTACCGGCAATGAGATGCGATCAGACCGTGACGCATCAGCAGGTCGAGATGGTAACGCGCCGTTCCCTCAGCCATGCCTATTTTCTCCCGGAGGGAACGAAGACTGATGCCGGGGCTATCGCCGACCGTCTCGTAGATCACGCGCCTCTGCTCGTGATCGAGGACGGTCTGCCGCGTGACCCGGCGAAAACCGAGAGACGAGATGAAAAACAGCGAGTAGAGGATTTCTGCAGGAACGACGAGGGCGGGTGAGAAGAAAAGGGCCAGTTCTATGAGCATCATCCTGGGCGACTCTTCGAAGAAAGAGATCTCCTCGAAGTCATGATACTCCTGGCCCGGGATGTCTGCAGCCGGGGCGACGGTGTAGCCGCCGAGTGCGGCGACCGGAAATACGGTCAGGATACCTGAGATGATGAGGATGAATAAAATGGATCTCGGGTCCATGAGATCCCGAAGGGTATGAGATGCGATAAAATCATCGATTTATATCCAGCCGATCGTATAATCCTCCTCCCCTGACACCTGCTCTCCATAGACGAGAAATTCCCATGTCCCGGGTTCGATGCAGGGACTCCTGCTGACGGTGATGTGGATCCGGCCGTCGGTGACACCGTCGTCGGCGTCATGGAACGTTCCTACAACGGTTGAAGGAGCGGCGATCGTCAGGGAGAGTGAACTGACGGTATTTCCCCAGTCCAGATCGACGGTCAACTGCGATGTACCGGGCTGGACGGCGTGCGAGTAGCGATCGCTTTCTCCCTGATATATGGTGGCATCGTTTCTCAGGAGGTTTAACAGTTCCCTGCTCTCATCTGCTGCCGGTGTAATGACGTAGCCGTCCGATCCGGCGACCATACCCTGTGCCGCACCGAGCGGTGTCAGGACCGCCGCAACGATCAGGGTCATCCAGACTATCCTGGAGATCTTCATGCTACGGGAATGCTACGGAGGTCATGATAGCATTTCTGACGGGATCGTCGATCTGTCAGAGAGAATAGCAATGGGGAATATTTTTTCGTATTCGCATAACCCGGCGGAGGGAATGATAGATCGACGATCCCGTCAGAATTCGTTTATTATAAAACGTTAGATCTCTGCATGCGGACGCTCTATGTGGGTGTCCCGCGGGAGGCCGGGCAAGGTTCATTCTGCATGCATGGCCCGACCGCCCGTGTGCCCGGATGTGATCGGGTTGTTGGATGTCAGCAGGGATAGCCGTCGCGATCTGTTTGCCTCCGGGAAAATGTTCTTGCGGAGGAAAAAATGAAACGAAACAGGCCATTATGGAGAGCAACATTACCAACTCTCGTGATCATCGCGTGCTTTGCTCTCGTAACAGCAGTGAGTGCTGGTTCCGGGGATGACAACGACCTCTCCAATCCGGAAGTTGGCGTAGAATGGGTTACCGAGTATTACGGCCTTAACAATCTTCCAAGCGCTGATGACTGTGCCCTTGGATTTTATAACACACTCGGGAACGCGGGCTGGACACAGGTTTAATAAAGGGACCGGCACTGTAGCAGTCGATCAGTGGGTCGCAGACGGTTCAGATTCATCTTATGTGGACGGAGCCGACATTGTCATGTTCGTCGGCCATGGAGCAAATAATCGTATATTGCTCGCTACGAACCCGCTACGTTGGGTATGGTTTAATTGCTGTGAATGGGGGGATTACGATCTCGAATGGATGCTGCTGCATTCCTGCCATACCACACAGATTCCTGGAAATTTCAAAGCAGATTATAGATGGGCATTAAACGGTGCGCATCTGATCTGCGGCTTCGACACCGAGGCATATGATTATGCTGAAGATGGCGCGAGTTGCGCCCAGAAACTTCTGAATGGGTATAAAGTTCGGCTTGCGTGGTACACCGCAATCGATGAAACACACTCCAGTGGGGTCCGTGTAGGTATCGTCGGAGAAAACTCCGACTGCGGAAATGATCGCATATGGGGAGAAGGTTCTGTCATCGCAGATCCTGTTGTAGACGGTGAAATCTATCGGTGGCTCTATACCTGCAGTTAGGGAGGGAAAAAACCATGAAAAAAACCTATATTCTTCTTGCCGGTGTTCTGGTGCTGGCGGCCGCCCTGGCGGCGTACGCCCTGTTCATCGGCGGTGACGGACAGCCGGGATCGCTGCCGGCGGCACAGGGCAATGCCGAAACAGAATTCGAAGTTCTGGCTGATTTTCCAGCATCGACAGACACGTCGTATCAGGTGTACGAAACCGACGTACCGGCGATAACGGTGCAGTCGGTGGAAGAGACCGCGAAATTATTCGGGATGACCGGAGAGGCCGCGGTGTGCAACCAGAAAACCGGGGAGATCCAGCTCGTCGACGATTCGAAGGCGGACATGTCCCGGCTCTCCATGTATCCGACCTCCGGGGCGCTCCTCTATGAAATTCCGGACCGGGAGTATCCCGACACCGTCACGGAACAGCCGGCTCTCCCCGCCAGAGACGAAGCGATACGGATTGCCGACGCCTTCCTGAAGGAGCGGGGGCTGCTGCCGCCAGAGGCGACGGTGAAATCCGTCGAAGTAAACCAGCAGCAGGAAGTCTGGAAGGCCGGGGGCAGCGAACCGGAGAAGGTCTACAACGTCACTCTTGCCGTCAGGTATGCACGAACGCTCAACGGCGTTCCGGTGTATGGCGATGAGATGGCGGTCATCATCGGCGACGGCGGCGAGGTCGTCGGGATGGTGCAGTGCTGGCGGCCGGTCGAAGCCGCGGGAAATACGACGATCATCTCTGCAGAAAAAGCATATGAAAATCTCAAGGCGGAAAACACTGTCCTGCCCCAGGATCTGGCCGGCTATGACCGCATAACGATCGATACCATCTCCGTCGGCTACTGGATGGAGCCGCGGATCTACGAGCAAAAAACGGTCTCACCGGTCTGGGTGTTCTCAGGGACGGCCTATTATGACGGGAAAGAAGAACCGTACCGCAATTACGTGAGCGCAGTTCCACAGGGAGTATAGAATGGAACAGCCCACCTATTTTTATCTCCCGCATCGAAGGAGAACCCCATGAACTATTATGATCTGCTCTACCTGATCCCCCTTGCGATGGTCCTCTTCGTCGTCTGGTTCTTCTATCCCTCACTCACCGGCACAAGGGAGACGAAAATCTCGCGGAAGGAGTAAGTCTGGTTCGTAATCTGCATCGTCTTCATCCCGCTCTTCGGAATCAACCTGTTTCTGGAGGGTCTCTTTGTCGGTTCCTGGTATGCCTGCCCGCAAGAGATGGATTTCATGGGCCTGCTCGTCATCTTCCTGCCGTGGATCGTGATAATGGGAGCGGGTATAGCGTACGGCGTCAGGACGATCCGCCGGTTGAGAAGAAAATCCCATACACCTGAGGCGGGGGACGATCAGGAGGAGATTTCCGGCGTCAATGGAGGTGCCCGGTGATCGATCTGGATCTGCTGCCGTATCTGATCCCGCCTGCGCTGGCCCTCTTCGTCGTCTGGTTCTTCTATCCCTCCATCGCCGGTAAAAGGGAGACGAAAATCTCGCGGGAGGAGTATGTCTGGTTCGCCCTCTGCATCGTCTTCATTCCGCTCTTCATCTTCGACCTGATACAGGCCTCCTGGTACGCCCCACCGCACCGACTCGACGTATCGGCCCTGCTCATCATCTTCATACCGTGGCTCATCATATCGGGAGCGGGCACGGTGTACGGTATCAGGACGATCGGCCGGCTGAGGAAAAAATTCCGCACGCCGGACACAGAGGGCAACCACGATAAAACCACATAGGAGCAATATGCATGTCGATTCAAAAACAGGAGAATCGGACCATGGACATCCGGGCCGGATGATTTGTACCGCCTGAAATCTACCTGCCATCGTTCAATGGTTTGCTTCAAGAGATCCCGATCGCTATCGCGTTTACTCTGACTGGAGTTGATTCGAAATGACGGAACACAAACTCTAACTCTTGCCGCAGCCTGCTTCATCACCCTGCCCGCGGTCAGCGAATACGTCAGGCTCGTCCATGCCGGGCAGTTTGCGTACAGAATTGCCGATTACTCACCGGTGCTGCTCCTCTTCTGCATCATTTCCCTTGCAGGCACAGTGCTCTTTGCCGCAGCCCCGTAGCAGGAGGGCGGCAGGTGGTAGGCGGCGGCGCCCCTTGCTCCTCCTGCTGCTTCTCGTCGTCTTCGGACTGTCTGACCGTTCGTCAGGCGTCAGCCTGCTTTCGATCGCCCCGCTCGCCCCCGCCGTTCTCATTCTGATACTGGCATTCCCGCTCAGGCACGGGTCGCTGGCAGGGTTCGGGGCCGTCGAGTCCGGGTTCATCAGCCTCATGGTCTCCTCTGGGCGTACGGCCTCTTCATCGCACCGCCCCTCGCAGCGAACGTCAGGACGGATTCGCCGGCGCGGCCTATGTCTATGTCGGGCTCCCGCTGCTCGGCATCCTGCTCATCGCACTCGCCCTTCGCTGCCGGCGCGGCCAGACGGGAGGCAACCCAAAATCCGACGAGGGTGATCAGGGGCAATCACAAAACAGCGGGATGCCGGATCGATCGACGATCCCGTCAGAATTCGTTTATTATAAAACATTAGATCTCTGCATGCAGACGCTCTATGAGGGTGTCCTGCGGGAGGCATTACATTATGAGCCTGATTGATTATGCCGTCTGATAAATTATAAATCTCTTTTTGGAGGAAATCATGAAGACAAACACCCGAACAATTCCAGCCTGGCCCGCAGCCGTCGTTCTCCCGCTCGCGTACCTGCTGTACTGGCTTCTGCGGATGAGCGCTCTCTCCCTCGCCGCCGATCTCGTCCTCTGGGGCGGTGTGATCGCTGCGATCGTCCTCGCCGTTCTTGCCTTCAGACAGGGGAGGTCCGCACCGCGCATCGCCGCCTCGTTTATCGTCGGCCTCGTCCTCTGCGGTGCGGTGCTGCTGGGTATCGGTCTCTTGGCCGCCTGGCCAGAATCCTATCCTGGCACGATCTCCTACACGGTCTCGGTGACCGGCCTCGAATACTATCGGGGCGGCCTGATCACGACGATCCTCGTCCCGCTCCCGGCAGACGGCGACGCACTGCTCATCCCTGAATCGTCCCTGACCGGCCGGACTTTCGGGGAGTGGAACACAATGATCGTGGAGACAAAAGACGGGAGAATGCTCGCGTTCCAGAGCAGGCGCGACAATCTCACCGATATCGATGCCCGCTTCGAACGGTGGGAGTCGCAGGGCGAGGAGCATTCAGGAGCAGAACGCCTTTCCCCGGTCCTGGAAGAAGGGGCATCAGGCTATACGACGGTGGTGTATATCGACGAAGGACTGGTGCACGTCAGGGCGCGACCCATTACCTTCGACCTGGAACTGACGACCGGCGGCGGCATCTCACACGGGATGGCAAAAAGGCAGTACGCCACGACGGCCGGAATCACCGTGCCGGCCGACACGACCGGACGGATACCGGTAAACGCAAGCGTTGTGCGGCTCATGTAGCGGCAGTTCGATCGGCAGGGGTGGTGTCGACCGTGGACGGAGATCAGAGTGCCTGCGCAGGAGACGGTCGGAAAGCGGAACGGATTTATGATAAGACCCTCATGAATGATTTGATGGACACGGTCGATGTCGTCCTGACAAAGGATACGTTCGCGGCTCTCGCATCCGATACCAGGCTCAGGATGCTGAAAGACCTGAATGTACGCCGGATGACGCTTGCCGAACTGGCCGACGACCTCGACCTGGCAAAGTCCACGGTCCACCACCACCTGCACATTCTCGTCGACGCCGGCGTTGTCGCTGCCGAGGATGACGGACACGCCTGGATCTACTACGCCCTCACACCGGAGGGGCGGGCGCTGCTCGATCCCCGTAAAGGCCTGAGGATCAGGGTCATCCTCGCTACCGCACTGGCGATGCTCGTCGGAGGGATCGGTGCCCTCGCGAAATTTCTGGCGGCGTCATTGACCGGAGAGCCCACCGAAATTCCCGTCATCGGTGGCGGCGGCCCTCCCTTGCAGGAGACACCACTCTGGAGCCTGCTTTTTTGGGGGATTGCACTGACGCTGGCCGGCAGCGTCCTCATGGCATATGCATATGTGCGGCGGCGAGAGCACCGCATGACAGATAAAGGCACTTCGTAATTCCAGGATATATGTTTTGAATCCGTTCGAACGAAATCGAACGCTTTCCTTGGTTTAATGATAGGCGGGGATCGAAGAGGCAGTATGACCAGCACACACTGTTTCCGGGTGCTTCTGGCAGCGGTCATCGTCCTGTGTGTGGCGGGAGCAGCGGCGCTGTTTCTCCTCCCGCCTTCTCAGGCCGGAGGGGAACCCATAGTTTCGTTCGAGACCATCCCCCCTGAAGAGATGCCCGAGATAGTCGATGCGGCGCTTTTTCCCGGTGCCGTCACCGGGAACGTGGCGATCGTCTGGTCCCCGACCGACAACGCCCCTCGATATTACCTTGTTCCGCTCACGCGAAACGGCAGTGCCGTTGCGATCGCCAGAGTATCTCTGCAGAACGATGGCACTCCGGGCGGCGTATCCTGGACGGAAGGTGTTGCCGACCTGACGGCGTGGCGGCGTCCGTCCCTTGCCGATGCGAAGGAGGCCTTCAACAAGGCGGGGTACCGCGACGGAAACTGGTCGGCACAGTGGGTGGAACTGAACGCCGAGCAGCCGATCGGGCCGTACTTCTGGGAGTTCAGGAAAGAAACCGGAGAAACGGCGTACGTCGGGTACGACCGATACGAGGATCGGATCAGGGTGTACGATACGGTCGTTTTGAAAACAAAAGGAGGGGGGTGAACGACAGAGACGTGGACGTGATCAATACAGCAGGGCATAACCATCCCGGAATCCTCCAGGATGCCGGACAGATCGACGATCCCGTCAGAATTCGTTTATTATAAAACGTTAGATCTCTGATTGCGGACGCTCTATGAGGGTGTCCCGCGGGAGATCGGGCAGGTTCTTTCTGCATGCATGGCCCGATCTCTTACGTACTCGGAGGCGATCGGGTTGTTTGGTGTTATTTTGGATAGGCGTTGCGATCCGGTGATCTTTCGGATACAATTTCATCGAGACTGCTATCTGATCCCCTATGAAAAAGACGGATATATCGCCCTCATTGCGCAGGTCTCCATCAAGGGCGATGTCGCGGACTTCAGCAGCGCGTACGTCCCTTCAGTAAAGACGCAGGACGTCGTGCGGCCGACAATGGAGGAAGCAAGAAAGGTGCTCTCAGAGAATGGGTACGATGGGAGCCTGAGTGCCCGGCTTGTCTGGAAACCCTGCGAGCAAACCCAGTCTCTGGTCCATCCCGTATGGGAGTTCGAGCAGGCCGACGGCGATCTGATTTACGTCGGCTATAACCCGTTCGATGACATGATACAGATCTACGACGAACTGACGGAAAAGACGATCATGGGGTAATTAAAATGGGCACATGGATTAACCAGCATCATTCACCTCTCTCAAAAGAAAACCATTCCATTTTTTGCCGACCGACGCGGGTCCCCGGGAGGAAATGCCAACCATGGTTAACCGGATGATCGCCGGTGTCGCCGTTCTGGCTTTCCTGTTCGCGATCGTTGCGATCTCATACGTATGCCTCTCGGGCTTCGGCCCGGCAAACACCGGATTAAACTCCGTCAGCACCACGGTAACAGAGCCTCCGGCCACAAGCACGACGCCGACGGCATACGAAGAGCACAACATTCCCCTGACCGGGGACACCGACCTTGCCGCCTTCGCCCGGGACGAGATGAAAAGGAGCCAGATTTTCCAGGAGGAACTGGCAGGGACGGTTCCGGGCGACGCAGTCTTCGTGCACTCACTGGACGAGAAAAGGCATGACTATTGGCTGATCCCCTATGAAAAAGATGGATATATCAGCCTCATCGCGCAGGTCTCCATCAAGGGCGATGTCGCGGACTTCAGCAGCGCGTACGTCCCTTCCGTAAAGACGCAGGATGTCGTGCGGCCGACAATGGAGGAAGCAAGAAAGGTGCTCTCAGAGAATGGGTACGATGGGAGCCTGAGTGCCCGGCTTGTCTGGAAGCCCTGCGAGCAAACCCAGTCTCTGGTCCATCCCGTATGGGAGTTCGAGCAGGCCGACGGAGATCAGATTTATGTCGGGTATTACCCGTTCGATGACACGATACATGTCTACGACGAACTGACGGAAAAGACGATCATGGGATAGCACGGACGCATCGATGCGATTCGCCACGTTGATAGGCGAGAGGGCCCGGCCCATCTCCATCCCTGAAGGGGGGGGCCGGATATCGTGCCGTCGGAAGCGAGCATAACCGGCCGGGATCGCCCCGTGCAGAAGGAGACGTGAACCGTACGGGGAGACGGAATGACGCCGAGAAATAACGCAGGCGGACTCCGATCGATATACCATCGACAATAAAACCGGCATGATTAAATGGCTGAACCTAAAAAGCGTCACTACAGGACCCCGGTATCCGTGCAGATTGAAAACAGTGCAGAACAGAGGGGGTGGCTTTTCACCGGCCATCCTGGAGTGCGGGGATTGTCATGATTATTTATCCCATCGTCATAGCAGCCGGATTCATTCTCCTGCCGGCGATCTGCATCGGGGCACTCGCCCTCCTGACCTACCATGCCTTAAAAAAGGTGCGGACGGCGTCGGGCAGATACCTCCCGATCGTGATCGGTCTGTCTCTCTCCATGATGACACCGATCGTCGGTTCGTTTTCGCTCCCGGTCAGCATCTGCATCATGGCAATGGGCGTCCTGACGCCGTTCATGCCTGTCGAGAGGTATTTCCCTGAACGGCATCGGTACACAATTCTCTTCATAGGCTCCGCTCTCGCGGGATTCATACGCTTCATAAACGGATTTGCAATGATCTCCGGCGGTGGCGGCGGATCACCGATCTTCCACCTGCTCACTTCCATGACCTCGTCAGATGCGGGTTTTCTGATCATGAACGCGATCGCCCTGTACCTGGAGATGGCGATCTGTTCGGCGCTCATATTCGGCGTCGTTCTCGCCGCCGTCATTGCACGGAGAACAATGTCGGGGAAATCATGACCAGCACAAACACAAACCATCTCCCGGCGCTTCCGGTCGCAACGATCACGGCGTACGGTATCAGGGCGATCGACCGGTTGAGAAATGTTCCGGCACCTTCTTGAACAGGCGGGCATCACGATGAAACCATCCATGATGACGATGAAAGATCTGCCGTACATCCTTCTGATCATCGGCATCGCGGCATTTTCCGCCGGGTGCACGACCCGGTCGGAAACCGGAACGCCGACGGTCACGCCGACCCCGACGCAGACACAGATCCCACCCACACCGAGACCGACCGCCTCCACCGATCTTCCCGACTTCGACTATGCAGACGTTCCGGTCATCTCGCCCGGAGGAGATACCGACTGGCTGACGACGAACGCCTCGTACGTCGCCAGGATCGTCCTCAGTGACGAGGCAGCGCGGGCGATGTACCTCGGCGGCGGTACGGTCGAGGGTGTGCTCCTCTCCTGCCACCCGACGCCCTCCCACTCGTCGGGCAACGGCTGCGCCCCGGCACTCAGGATCGCAAACGAGACGGCGGTCGTCGACTTTCTGGTCAATGAAACGGAAGGGCGTGTGATCTCGACCGTGACGGAAATCACATAGAGGGCACGAGAGGAGGGGCCGCACACCTGAACGAGCAGGACCGGCCCCTAATATCCAGTCGCATAGTACCAGCCCCCTTCCTCCCTGATATGCACAGGGACGTCGAAGAGCCCGCCGATCACGCTGTCGGTCAGGATCTCCTCCTTCGGACCTTCGCCGCAGATCCGGCCGTCCTTCATCAGGACCACCCGCGAGATCTCCGGGATGATGTCGTGGAGGCTGTGGGTGACCATGATCACGCCGGTGCCCGAACATGCGATCTTCTGCATCGTTGAACGGAACGTGTGGAGGGCGTGGAGGTCGAGACTGGCAGTGGGTTCGTCCAGGATGAGCGCAACGGGATCGTGGACGAGAGCACGCCCGATCAGGAAGCGCCTGCCCTCGCCGCTGGACATCTGCGTCATGAGGCGGCCGGCCAGGTGCTCGATCTCCAGGAACCTGAGGATCTCGTCGGTCTTCTCCTCCATCGCCTCGGTGACCTCGTGTCTGAAGAGCCCGACGCTGGAAAAGAAGCCGGAGAGGATCGCATCGCGCCCGGTGATCTCCTGGGTGAAGGTGAACTGCAGTTCGTTCGATACGATGCCGAGCATGGAGCGCAGCGTGCCCACATGCCACACCTCCTTCCCCATGATCAAAAACCTGCGGTCTCTGTGCACCAGCGGGTAGCACTCGCGGGTGATCGTCCTGATCAGGGACGATTTCCCCGCACCGTTCGGTCCGAGAATGGCAATGTTCTCGCCGGCACCGACGGTGAGCGAGAGGGAGTCGAGCACTTTTTTGTCCCCTCTCATCACGGTGATATTGGCAAAATCCAGCAACGGGGAAGAGGGGCCCGGTGTATCGGAAGACACCTGCGCGTTCATCGTATTCTGATCTCTGGTCAGCCTTGCAGATACGGGTTGCGGCGTTACCGCATGACTGAAAAACGGTGGCGTCCCATGATATGGTGATGCATATTTCCGTCCTTCCCCCGGACGACCAGGTCTACGAGCCAGCGGAGGACACCTTCCTCCTCAGGGACGCCGCACTCGCAGAGGTGCGGCCCGACGACCGCGTGCTCGAGGTCGGCTGCGGGAGCGGCGCGGTCGCCGCCGCACTTCTCGGCCGGGCCGCATCGGTCGTGGCGACCGACATCAACCCCCATGCGGTGCGGGCGGCACGCGCCCTCGGCGTCGAGACGGCGCGGACCGACCTGGCGGCAGGGCTTCGCGGTCCCTTTGACCTCGTCGTCTTCAACCCGCCGTACCTGCCGACGGCCCCGGAGGAGCGGATCGACGACTGGCTCGAATACGCCCTTGACGGTGGGCCGACGGGACGGGAGACGATCGAACGCTTCGCCGCCGATGTCGGGAGGGTGCTTGCCCGGTACGGTCGGATCCTCCTGCTCGTCTCATCCCTGACAGGCCCCGCAGAGGTGCAAAAGGTCTTTACCGGCCTCGGCTATATCGTGCTCCTCGCTGCAAAGGAGCGGGTCGAGGGCGAAGACCTGATCGTGCTGCGGATCAGCCGGGACCTCTGCTGCTTCTCAGGGTGAAGGCATCTTACCCGGCATTTTCGATCCGGAAACCTCCGGGCGGCACGGTGATCGCAAAGCATGCGCCCGATCCCGCGGTTCCGGTTTCCCGGATCGTCATGCCGGTGATCCCAAGGATCTCCCGGACCATAAAGAGGCCGAGACCCGTGTGTTTTCCGACGCCTCGCTCGAATATCCTCTCTTTCTCATCATCAGGAACGCCGATGCCGTTGTCCTCCGAGACGATGACCAGATTCTCTCCCTCAGGCATGCACGAGATCCTGAACTCCGTTGCCGTCGCACTGTGGGCGGCAGTGTTATTCGCCAGATTGAAGAGGGCCCGCTCGATCAGGGGATCTGCATAAACGGTCACGCCGGTACAGGAGATCGCGGTCTGCATTCCGTGCTGTCCGGCATAGATAAGCGCCGGTTGCGCCACGGCCTCAAGATCGAACCATTGCGGGCTCCCGATCCCCAGGGCCAGATAATCCCGCATAAAATCGATCTGGTGGCGCACGGTCCCGGCAGCCATGAGTGATTTCTGGAGATCCTCTCTCGTATCATCGGTGTCCTCCGATTCGAGAGCGAGCTCAAGATACCCGCTGACCACCGTGAGCTGGTTGAGGATGTCATGGCAGGTGACCCTCCCCAGAAGGCCAAGTTTTTCATTCGCTCTCCTGAGTGCGGCCTTTTCGTTCAGCAGGTCGGTGACATCGTGGAGGACGATGAGATAGCCGGCAGCATCCCCCGAAGACGTTCCTCTCGTTTTGTGGCACCTGCTGATGAAGATGCGGGACCGGCCTCCCACCACCATCTCCACTTCAGCCTCGCTCCCCCGGTCCTCTTCATCGCATCCGGAGACGACAGAGCCGAGCGGAGGAAAGACGCGTTCGAGGGGCGCGCCTATCGCCATCTCTTCTGGAACTCCCGCAATCGCAGCGGCCGCCGGGTTGATATCGACGATGCTGCCTGTTTCATTGGTCACGATCATGCCGTCGGCCATGATCCTGGGGAGGAGCGACCATGCAACAGGCGTGATGGAGAAGAGCCGGTACCGGATCGTCGCCGCTTCAAGGGTCAGGCCGGTGACCAGGAAACCTATCGGCGTCGCGTCGAAGCCGGGGATCGGTCCTATCTTCAGGACGTAGAGGAGATTAACGATGATCGGCACGAGGGAGGCGATGAGAAGGAGACCGATCTGGCTCCGGTAGATGGCCGGGGCATCGAAGAGATGGCCGATCAGGATGGCGATGGCGGCGAGGATCTGAACGGCGAAGGTGGTCCAGCAGATCCAGAAGAGCGGGCCGTATAAGAACTGCCAGATCACGGCGCCTCCGCTGACGGTCGGGGTAAAACCGGTATAGTAGAGGTGATGGAGATCGTTGGAGAACACCGAGACGATGGTGAGCACCGACACAAACGCAAGGCCCAGGACGACGTTCCTGGTCAGCAGATGCTCCCGCCCGGTATAGGATAGTGCGAATGCCAGGAATGCGGGCGGTATCGCGGCTATGCCGAAATATTCCAGATCGGTGAAAAGGAGGTTCGATTCCAGGTCGGCAGCATACAGCTCCAGAGCATAGGCGGCGCTCCAGATCGTTGCGCCCAGCAGAAAGATCGTCAGGGCCGTCCCGCCCGGCGACCTCCTGTTCTTCCATGCGATGACAGCGAGGACGGTGGTCAGGGCGGCCGATATGATGAGCAGGGGGGAAAGGGGGGAAGATTGCCAGATCATCCGGGATCACCGCGTGTACCAAGGGCTTCAGTGTGACGGGATAAATATCCTTTCTTTCGAGCATTCTCCAAGATGCGCACTCTTTTTCATACGGAAACCCGATAGGTCGCACATCAGGCAAGGCCGTGCTCTCTGAAGCAGGAGGTATAGTGCGTGTCGCTCCCCAGGATGTGGCCTGCAATCCGACCGCGCAGGATCTTCACCACCTCGGTGGAGAAGATCGGCAACCATCGCGACAGGGTAGCTGTGCAGTCCGTCGATCCCGGAAACGCCGACCGGGAGGATATCCGACCGGATCAGGTGGGCGACGAGGCGACGATCGCACGTTCGTCAGTTGTTCGGTGGGTCTCAACGGTCAGGACCGATCGCCCACGGACCTGAAGATACTTTTCACGGCAACTCTCCCGGCCCCTGCCCTCTTATGACAGAAAACAATGATTCTACCGATTATTACTTTCTGAAAAGAGCACCGTACGCAAAGAATTCTCCTGAACCCAAAATATCAACCACGATTAATTAATCAAATTAATATGTTAAGCCAAATTATATCTTCCACCATGGCGAGATCAAAACTGACCATACTCTGCCCCCCGCTCTGGCGCAACTGGTCACTTAAGAACAGTGATCCCTATGAATGAAAGTAAAATCCCCTCTTATGAGAATATAAGAAATACCGGATTTAAAATACAGAATAAAACCGGTATTACAGCATTGGTTCTTCTCATCTTCTGCGGCCTTCTCATCGCGCCTGTTTCGGCAGGAATGACCACGCAGGAAGTGACCGTTATAAAACTCGCTGCCGACGGTTCGACGGTGCTCAACCAGACGACGGTCGACTGGCAGTGGATGATGGAGAACCTGCCGGTGGTCGGCGATGGAGAGACGATATATTATACGCAGGGCCCGATCTTCGAGGATGCGTGGAACGAGGTCCACCCCGGCGAGACCTACGATCCATGGAACCCGACCGAGGACGTGAACCTGATCTACAAGGACCACGGGGAGTTCATGGGCACCAATGTTTCGGATCTGATCGACCTTGTCGGCGGTGCCGAACCGACCGATATGGTGAAATTCACTTCATCGGACGGGATGACTAAGACGTGGCCCGCGGACTATATCATAAATCCTAACCCCAGGCAAGGGCCGTTCTGCATCGCCTGGTATCACGGGAAGGACACGGGATACGTGAACCAGAGTTTTTCCGATGGAATGCGCCTGTATTTCCTCGGGGAGACGACCAATGCCGACGGGATGCATGTCTGGGGCAACTATGATATGCACGAGTCCTGGGCCGAAGACTACTGGTATTATTATTCAGGGATCTACCCCTCGGCAAGCGGGCTCTCGGTCAAGTATGTCAAAACCGTTACGATCTACAGCAACGAAACGGCCGACGGACCGGTAGCCGGGTTCACGGCCGACCCGGTCGGCGGCGAGGCCCCGTTGACGGTGCATTTCACCGATACCACGACGAACGCACCGACGACGTGGGAGTGGATCTTCGGCGACGGCGCGACCTCTGAGGAGCAGCACCCGGACCACACGTACCAGGACGAGGGTACATATACCGTGAGCCTGAAGGTCTCGAACGAGTGGGGGAACGACACCTGCACCGGCGAGAACCTGATCACCGTCGAGGCGGCCGGACCGCACGAACCACGGACGTATATTGTCGACTGCGACGGCGGTGCGGACTTCACCACCATCCAGGCGGCGGTGGATGCCGCCCGCACAGGAGACATCATCGTCGTGCGGGACGGGACCTACCGGGAGAACGTTGTTATCGGAAAGAACATTACGGTCAGGTCGGAGAACGGCCCGGAGAAGACGGTCATCCGCGTGGCGAAGACCGAGTCGAAGGACGATCACGTGATCTCCGTGACGGCCGACGGCGTCGTTGTCAGCGGGTTTACCCTGCGGGATGCCGAGACAGGGGGCGCAGGTCTGGCGGTGCTCAATGCAACGGGAGGCACCTTCTCGGATCTTATCTGCACGAATAACAGCCACGGGATCTCCCTGCACGGATCGCCGGGCAACGAGATTCTGAACTGCTCCTGCAACAACTGTTACCGCGGCATCGATCTCTATGAGGGGTCGGGCGATACGCTTGTGACCGGATGCAACCTGAGTTACAACGCCGATTACGGCATCTGGGCCGAGTCTTCGAGCGGGAACCGGTTTACCTGGAACACCCTCGCCGGTGCGGAAGGCGGAGGAGCGATTAATCTCAGGGCGTCGTGCGACAACCTCGTCGCCTATAACATCCTCGACTGCTTCAACCCGCAGGGAGCCCACTGCCTTGTGGTCGAAGGAGGTGCAGTGAACAACACCTTTTATATGAACGATTTCTTAAGCAGCGTGCTCCTCGCGACTGTCGATGCCGGGCCGAACGCCTGGAACTCGACTGAGCCGGTTTCCTATGTCTATGAAAACCGTACATATTCGGGGTATGTCGGGAACTACTGGGAGAACGTGAGCGACCGCGGGTATACGGGCGAGGACGCGAACGGCGACGGGATCGGGGACACGATCTATTCGTTGCGGGTCCATTCGGCGGAGTTCTCCCCCGCGTATGACCATTATCCCTTGATGGAGCGGTTTGAGAATTACGTTGGAGAAGGCGACGCGGTCCCGCTTTCGCAGGGCTGGAATTTTGTTTCGGTGCCGCGTGGGCTTGCAGCGGGATCGGATACGGCGTCGATCTTCTCCGGTGTCGAGATGGGCGGCCACTCTATTTTCCGGTACGACCCGGCGACCGGGTGGGATGCACTCGGTGCGGGCGATCCGATCGAACCCCTGGAGGCCTACTGGGTGTATTCGGAGACACCTTCCAGCGTGCCGCTCGCCTTTGACACCGATCCGGTGAACGCTCCCCCGGAGCGGACCCTGGGTAAAGGGTGGAACGCCGTCGGGTTCACCGATCTTGTTCCGACATCGGCCAGGAACGCGTTCCTCTCGGTGGAGGAGGGGTGGAGCTGCGCCATCGGGTTTGACGCCGCCGAGCAGCGCTACGAGGTGTCGATCATCAACGGGGCCGACGGGGACCACGGGGATGAACGCGATCTGGAGCCGATGAACGGCTACTGGCTCTTTATGCGGTCTGCAGGACAACTCTGCGCGATCAGCGGGTGAACGCGATGCGACTAACAGGAACGACAGTATTGACACTCATTCTTCTCTCCGCTCTGGTGGCAGGGGCATGGGCGGTGCCCATCCTCCCGTGCGATTTCTGGGGCAACGTGACGATCAACGGACAACCAGCTGCACCAGGGACGACAATTGCCGCCCTGATCGACGGGGAGGTGTGCGGCGAGATGACGACGACGGAGGCCGGAAAATACGGCGCCTATGCGGAGCTCGGGGAAAAACTGGTGGTCAAGGGGAACGACGGCGATGCCGGGAAGACGATCCGCTTCACGGTGGCCGGGACCTCGGCCGGCCAGACGGCGACGTTTGTTGCCGGGAACGCCCAGAGTCTCGACCTGAGCGTTTCGACGGGCAGCAGCGGCGGCGGTTCGTCTTCCGGCGGTGACGGCGGTTCTTCCGCCCCGGCGCAGAGCGGCACGCTGGTGTCGACATCGGCGGCCGCGTCGGCGGTGGGGACCGGAGCGCTCCAGACGACCTCGACGGGTGCGGTAACGGCGTCGCTGGCCGTGACGACGCAGGACCGCATCTGCACGGTGACGGTGGCGTCCGGCGTGGTCGCCACCGGTGCCGACGGGACGCCCCTTCAGGAGGTGACGGTGACGGCGTTGAGCGGGAGCGATGTGCCGACGGTCCCGAGCGGTGCGGTCTATACATTTGCGGGCCACGCCGTGACGTGCGGGCCGGCGGGGGCGACGTTCGATCCCGCGGTCACCCTCTCGTTCACGCTCAGCGAGGAGGAGTGGTCGCAGCTCTCGGCAGCGGATCTCTCTATCAAATGGTACGACGAGGAGGCAGGGGCATGGGTCGACCTGCCGGTGGAGGTGGACGCGGCGACGCGGACGGTGACGACGCGGGTCTCACACTTCTCGGTCTTCGCCCTGTTCTCCGCGGAGAGGGAGGCAACGATGCCTTTGCAGACGGTGGCGACGCCGCAGACCTCTGTCCAGGCCGGAGCGACCACGGCCCCGGCCGGTGACGCGGGCACCTTCCCCTGGGCGATCTTCGGCGGCATCGCCGTGCTGATCGTCGTCGTCGGGGGAGTATATTCCTGGCGGAACAAAAAGCAGCAGCCGTAAAGCGGGTGCGCGCGGGGGAGCGTTCCCCCGCACCCCTGTACCCGGCCCTCTTTTTTTCCCGTGTGTCGATTTATTCAGGATTCATCCTGGTTTGTGCGGCGGCGCCGGAGAACGGGGGACGTTCGAACGAAGGATCAGCGGGGAATTAATATAATATTTATATGAATCTATTTGCGTTTGATAAAATTCTGGCATTTTTTGCCCGGATGTGGACTGAGTCGGATTATTGCAGGATTTGGAGAGAATTAACCAGATAAATTTAATATAACTCATTTATTAAACAAATAGATTATATTGCGGCATATTTAATGATCGATTGATAAAAGGAGAAGTCAAAAATGCTGTTCAGGAAGATGTCATCTTCGTACAGGACCGTACTCATCGCGGCCCTGATACTGAGCGTCGTACTGGTTTTACCGGTCACGGCAGTGACGACAAGCATAACCGCGACGAAATACGCGGACAACAACTACTCGCAGAGCGTTGACTCCGAGACCTTCGACCTCTCGCAGCTGCGGGCGCTCTCGTCGGTATACAGCAACGGTCCGGTGTATATGCAGGGCCCGACCTTCGATTCGAACGACCCGTGGGGCGACGGCGGCCAGAACATGATCGATTACTATGGTCACAACGGCTCGAGGGTCAGCAACATCACCGATGAAGTCGGCGGCATGAGCGACGGCGACGAACTCAAAGTCCAATCAAGCGACGGGTTCTCCCTCTACTTCGGCTACGACAACGTCTACGCGCCGAACAGCCGTCAGGGCGATATGATCGTCGCCTGGTGGGACTCCGATTACGGTTTCGTCCCCTATTACACCTACGGGATGAGGCTCTTCTTCTACACCCCGCCGTCCACCCCGGGCGTCGCCGATTCGCTCAACCTGACGCTCCGCGATATGGAGGCGTCGTTCGATCCCTGGTACCGTCACAACTACAGCCTGACCTGGCCTTCGGCAAAGGGTCTCTCGGCAAAGTATGTCCAGTACCTGAAGATCTACCCACCGCACCGCTATGACTTCAACACCACCGGCGACACCGTCGAGTACGCGTACGAGGGCGGTGTCGGCGCCTCTCCGGGCCTGAACGACCCGAGCGGCACCACCGTTGACACGTCGAAGGTCGCCGACGACGACAACGATGATGACATTTACACCACCTCAGTCACCGGCGAGTACGCCGCCCAGCGCTTCGTCTTCAACGTCACCGAGAGTGCGGCCAGGATCGAGAAACTCGCCGTCACCTGGGTCGGGACCGGTACCAATGCCGGCGGCACCGACGGCGCCGACCTCTACATCTGGAACGGCAGCAGTTACGAGCCCCTGCAGGGCAGCACCAGCAGCAGCGAGGTCACGCTCACCGGCGAGAAGACCTCAAGCATCAGCAACTACGTCATCAATGGCAACGTCACCGTGCTCGTGAAGCAAAAGAGTGCGTCCGATGGAGATGATGCATCAACTCTTGCAACTGACTACGTAAAGCTCGTGGTGACGCATCACCACACCAACTAACCCTTTTTTTTCTTTTCTATGGTGATTTTCATGAAAAAATCGATTGGAATTTTCTGCCTTATTCTGCTTGCTCTCCTCGCCGCACCGACAGCGGCGACGACCCTCTATGTTGACGACGACGGCGGGGAGGGATTTTACACCACAATCCAGGGAGCACTCGACGCCGCCGCAGAGGGAGACACTATCTCAATCCTGCCAGGCACCTATTCAACTTTCGCTGTTCGAAAACCTCATCTGACCATTTTGAGCAGAGATGGGGCCGATTCGGCCATCGTGGATTGTCAAGATCAACAGGGTGCCCGGATCCCAAGTGGGAGCAATGAAAACGCGACAGGAACGGTTCTTGATGGATTAACATTTATCAATGGGCAGCCGAGCATATATTTAGGCATTTACGGTCCTGCCCCTGATTGCATCATCAAAAACTGTATCATAAAGGAAATGAGTAATTATTGCGACATATGTGGCGACAATATCACTTATGAAAACAATACGGTGATGAATAATAAACAGGCATTTATCTCCATTCTGAGGTTACAAAAATCAAAAAACTGCAAAATCATCAATAACACATTCACCAACATTACAATCACAAAAGGCGCTATTTATCTCCGCTACACCAGTACAACCAACAACACCATCGCTGGGAACACTTTCAACGATATCAATGGAGACACCTTCTACTTCCGTGACGCCGGCGACGGGAACCAGATCTACCTGAACAACAACGTCTCGGGCGTCACGCTCTACACGGGCAACACTCCCCCGATCACTTACTGGAACTCCACCGCCCCCATCACCTACGTCTACAACGGCGTCGAGCACACCGGCTACCTCGGCAACTCCTGGTCGGGTTACACCGGCGCCGACGCGGACGGTGACGGCGTCGGCGACACCCTGTACGACGTCCCCGCCGGTCTCGGCACCGACTACGCACCCCTGATCGCGGCGGCCAGTGCCTACACCTGCACGCCGGCGACGGAGCCGAAGACCCTCTACGTCGACGACGACGGTGGTGAGGGAGTCTACACCACTATCTCGGAGGCTCTGGACGCCGCCACAGAGGGAGACACAATCTTCGTCAGAGCAGGAACCTATCCAGCATTTTATAGCATAACCGTACCCCACCTCACCATTAAAGGCGAGGGGGCCGATTCTGTCACGGTGGATAGCACAGGGAACAGTATCAATATCGGAGAACAGGGAACAGGAACAACATTCGAAGAACTTAAGATCCTCAAAGCCAATCAGGTGGCGATATATGGTTCAGATTGCATTATCAAAGACTGTATCTTTGACGGGCCGATAGGATCACCTGCCATACTAATTAATGCGCCGCACTGCACCTTTGCAAACAACAGCGTTCAAAACCTATTTTCTTCTACGACCAATACAGGAGTCGATGTATACAGTGCATCTGCCAAGATCGTCAACAACACCTTCGTCAACATACCTGTGACCACCAGTGCCCTGTATATCAGGAAAGAATCTACAAATGCAACCGTCGAGAATAATCTCTTCGAGAACTGCACAGTATGTCGCCCTCTCACCCTTCGTGAAGTAACAGGCTGCATCGTCGCCAACAACACCTTCAAGGACAGTAACAGTGAAGCAATTAGAATATGGAAGACAACAGCAACCAACAATGTCATTACCGGGAACTCTTTTGGTGGTGCTGCCATCTGTTTCCGTGACACCGGCGACGGGAACCGTATTTACCTGAACAACAATATCTCGGGTGCCATTCTTTACACTGGCAGCATCGCCCCGACCACCACGTACTGGAACGCCACCGCCCCGGTCACCTACACCTACAAGGGCGTCGAGCACACCGGTTACCCCGGCAACTTCTGGTCGAACTACACAGGCGAGGACGCCGACGGCGACGGTATCATCGACACCCCGTACGTCCTCCCGGACGGCTTCGGCACCGATTACGCACCCCTGGCGGGAGCATGGGAGGACGGCGTCATCGAGGCGCCGGAGCCGAAGACCTGGTACGTCGATGCCGATGGGAGTGCGGACTTCACCACCATCCAGGCGGCCGTCGACGCCGCCGGTGACGGCGAAACGATCGTCGTCAGGGATGGCGCCTACACCGAGAACGTTCTGGTGGACAAACCGCTCGTCATCCGCACCGAGAACGGCCCAGACAACGTCACCGTCACGGCCGCGGCACCTGAAAAACCGGTCTTCGACGTCGACGCCGACGGCACTACCATAGAGGGCTTTGCGGTCCGCGGCCCGACGAACGAGCACGTCGCAGGCATTGAGGTCATCGACTCCGACAACTGCATCGTCACCGGCAACGACTGCGCCGGGTGCTATAACGGCGTCCACCTCGGCGGCACCGCCGCCAACAACACCGTCGAGCAGAACTATTGCCACGACAACACCAAACGCGGCATCAGCCTGCGCGACACCGTCCACGACAACCTGGTCTGCAACAACACCTGCGAAAACAACGCCGAAGACGAGATCTGCATCAAGGACCAGACCGGAAACAACACCATCTGGGCCAACACCTTCAACGGCACGGTGGAACTTGCCACCGCCAACACCTACCACTCCCCCGAAGAGGTGACCTACACCTACGGCGGCGCCGAATACACCGGCTACGTCGGCAACCGCTACTCCCTCTACACCGGCGCCGACGCAAACGGCGACGGCATCGGCGACACCCCGATGTCGTTCGGCACCTACGCCGACGATTACCCGATGATGGGTGCGTGGCAGAACGGCGTCATCACGTATGCCGCACCCTCCATCGCCAGGATCACCCTCTCGCCCGACACTGCGGCGCTCGCGACCGGCGAGACGCAGCAGTTCACCGCCACCGCCTACGACGCAACGGACGCACCCCTCAACGGCACCACCTTCGTCTGGGCCTCCTCCAACACCTCGGTCGGCACCGTCAACGCCACCGGATACTTCGAAGCCCTCGCCGTCGGCACGACCAACATCACCGCCACCGCGGACGATGTCACCGGCACGGCGACCGTCACCGTCGCCGCAGCGGCCCCCGCGATCGAATGGGCCCCGTACGTCACCGGCACCACCACGACGACGGCAGCGATCCACTGGCGGACCGACCTCCCGTCGAACGGCACCCTGGAGTACGCCGACGAGACCTACTACACCGCACACGGCGGCTACAAAAACACGATCGACGACAACGCGGCGACCGAACTCCACCACGTCGACCTCGACGGCCTCGCCCCCGACACCAGCTACCACTACCGCGTCGTCGCGGACGGTACGGCCACGGACGACCGCACCTTCAGGACTTTCCCGGAAAGCGGCGGATTCACCTTCATCATCTACGGCGACACCCAGGAATCTCAGAACTTCACCCAGCTTGAACGGCACAGCCTCGTCGCCAAACGCGTCGCCGCCGAAGACCCCCTCTTCGTCCTCCACCTCGGCGACACCGTCAACATGGTGAACGACCAGGCCGAATGGGACGACTTCTTTGAAGCCGGCGACCCGGTCTTCGCAAACACCAGCATCTACACGACCCTCGGCGACCACGAAGACAACAGCAGCACCTACTACGACGTCTTCCGCCTCCCCGAATGGTACTCCTTCGACTGCGCCGGAGCGCACTTCGCCGTCCTCGACTCCAACGACTGGACCGGCGACCGCATGGACAACGAGACCACCTGGCTTGAGGCCGATCTTGCCGACGACGCCGCGTGGAAGTTCGTCGCCTTCCACCACCCCCCCTATTCCGCCGACGAGCGCAACCCTGGCGGCAACACCTACCTGCGTGAAGAATGGGGCCCGGTCATCGCCGACGAAAAGGTTTCGGCCGTCTTCAGCGGCCACGTCCACGCCTACGAACGCTACCTCGAAGACAGCGTCCAGTATGTCGTCACCGGCACCGGCGGCGGCCCGCTCTACCCGCTTTCGACCGACAGGCCGGACGGCTACCAGAACAGCCTCCAGCACACCCTCGGCTACACGAAGGTGACCGTCCATGAGAACGGAACCGCCACGATGGAGTTCATCGAGGTGGCGCAGGTCTCGGACGACAACACAGAAGTGCTCTCGGTCTACCCGACCAGCACGGTCTTCGACCCGGTCACCCTCACGGCGCCTGTCGACCTCCCTGATCTCACCGTGACCGCCTTCCAGGCGCCGGCCGATCCGACGGTAGGAGAAAATTGCACCGTCCTGGCAACGATCGAGAACATCGGCGACGCCGCGTCGCCCGCAGCAACCGCGGTTTTCTCGGTTGGCGGCGTTGAGATCGAACGCCCTGCGATCGCCGCCCTCACCCCCGGCAGCACAACCGTCCTTGCCGTCTCCTGGACGCCGGACACCGCAGGCACGGCCATTCTCACCCTCACCATCGATCCGGACACCCTCATCGAGGAAACTGACCGGACAAACAACGCCCGAACGATCTCGGTCACCGTCCAGGACAACACCGGCCCCGTGACCCCGGCAGAAAACGGCACGCTGACCCTCAACTCCGGCTGGAACTTCATCTCCACTCCAAAGCGGCTCTCGGCCGGCAACGACACCGCTACGATCTTCCTTGACGTGGACATGGCCGGGCGGCCGCTCTACGCCTACGACGCCGCTACCGGGGAGTGGCTTCAGGCGAACCAGAGCACCTCGATCAGCCCGCTCTACGGTTACTGGCTCTACTCCAACATCACGACCGAAATCTCCTTCAACTACGATGAAAACCCGCTCAACGCACCGCCCGTAATCGACCTGGTCCCGGGCTGGAACGCAATCGGGTTCTCGGATACTGAACCGACCCCGGCAAAATACACCCTGTCCTCGCTCGGCGATGCATGGACCACGCTCATCGGCTACGACTCGTCCAATGAAAAATACGAGGTCTCGATCATCAACGGCGCTGAAGATGCCCACACCGACCTGCGCGAGATGCAGCCGATGCAGGGCTACTGGATCTTCCTGACAGAGGAGGCTCCCCTCTGCGCCATCTCCGCCTAACTTTTTTTTTTGAAAATCAAATCTTACATAGGATGTTTTCAGTCACGGGGTCGCCACGTTCCCCGGTCATCAGAAATTCATCAGTAGCATCAGGAACAGATAGAGGAGGAGCAGGGCGGCGGCAATCTTTATCCAGAGAGGAAGGGCAAAACGGTTTTCCCCTTCCTCCTGATCCTGTGTCTCAGGAGGCGGGAGTTCCTCATCCGACTCGATGACGAAGGAACCGGTGTAGCCGCACTTCTTGCATCTGTACACCGTCCCGGCATAGCCGCCGAGCACCTCGTAGAGATCCGCACTCCCGCACGCCGGACACCTGAGCATGACAGGTATTCGGCAGGGTCGGCAATCACCTTTGCGGAGAGAGGGTCCATGCGGTGCCGGTCCGCCCGCCACACCCGGCCGCCGCCCGGGGCCGACCCCAAACAACTTAACCGCGGACCCTCCATCATTCTGGTGATAAGGCATGGGAGCAACTCTCGTAGAGAAGATTTTATAACCGAGTCAACTGCATGTTAGTGTATGGGGCTCTCTATCAACGATTTTTTGTCTCTTTACTCCAAGCCGGGAACCATCAAGAGTTACAAGCGGGCGCTGCGGCGGTATATGGAGCACATATACCAGACCAACCCCGAAACCCAGGACGAATATAACGCTCTCTCGGTCCGCTACCTCACCGAGGGCCGGGACCCCAGGACCGACCTGCGATCGTTCGCGGCGTCCCTCTCGTCCTTCGCCCCGAAAACAGCATCTCTCTACTTCTCTACCGCGGTGCTCTGGCTCTCCGAGAACGGGATCGACCTGCCACAGCGGGAGACCCGGCGCATCATCTCCCGGCTGCCGAAGGGGGGCGCCCAGACGCGGGACGATCCCATATCCCATGAGTTCCTCCGGGACATCTTCCCGCACCTCCCGGTGCAGGGGCGGGCACTGGTCCTGGTGCTCGCCTCATCGGGGATGCGGATCTCCGAGTGCCTCGGCCTCACCCTGGCCGACATCGATCTCTCCTCCTCACCCTGCCGGATCACCCTGCCCGGCAGGATCACCAAGACCGGAGCGCCGCGCACCACCTATATCTCCGGGGAGGCCCGGATCGAGCTGGCGCAGTGGCTGCAGGTCCGGGATCGGTATCTGGTCTCATCGCAGCAGAGAAACGCCGGCCTGGTCGCCGCCGGGCTCTCTCGCCCCCGCCCCCTGGACGACCCGCACCTCTTCCCCTTCTCGGTCCGCACCGCGCAGGAGATGTGGGTGAACTCCCTGACGGCCGCCGGCCAGCTCACGCGGGACCCCGATACCGGCCGGCTCACCCGGTCCTATCACGGGCTGCGGAAGTTCTACCTGTCGCAGTCCAAACTCGTGATCCCTGCCGAGATACCTGAGATGCTCGCCGGCCATTCCCGGTATCTCTCGGACGCCTACCGCCGGTATTCAGACCAGGAACTCGCCGACTATTACCGGCAGGCAGAGGCGCAGTTAACGATCCTCGCCCCGCCGGAGCTGCGGGAACTGACTGGAGAGTTCAGGCAGAAGATGGAGGCGCACGGGGAGATCCTGCGGGATTTAGTATCGGAGAATCTCAGCCTGAAGAAGCGGCTGGAGTCTATCGAGGAACTACAGGCGCAGGTCTCCGCCCTCTCGGCCGTGCTTGCCAGGCACCCGGAGGTTCTGAATCCGGAATAAACTCTATTTCCGGATTACCGTAATCTTTCCTCTGTAGTGCTCGGTGATACCGGCATACCACTCGTTGTATCTCCGATCTTTTGTCTGTACATCGAAGAGAACGACGATGATATGGTTGTAATATTGTGGGTAACGGAGCATCTTGTCGGCGATCGTCGAGAGATCCCGTGATGCTGTGGGGCCTTTCACTTCTATTGCGGTGCTATCGATGATGATGTCCGGTCGTGATGAGCCGGTTTGTACTTCTATCTTTGACTGAGGGTAATGGGCCTTCAAATAACCCTGTAATTCAGTGTGGTATCCAAATTCATCGCGGTATTGCCTGCTTGGGGTGAATTCTTCAATATGTCTGGCAATCTCCTTGATCCTTCGTATCTGCTCGGTTTCTATAGGTTGTATGGTATCATTCTGCGGTTCTATGACGGCTACTTCGTTGTATTTTTCTTTTTCTGGGGTAAATTCTGCATTTGAAAGTTTTACGTATCCTATGACGATGAGAATTATTCCTGCAATTATTGTCACCGCAATGAAAATGGCGTTATCCTGAATCCATTTTAATACGGGGGGAAGGACATAGACCCACAGTAGACATCCCCCCACTATGATGATCGCAGCAAGGGCGGCGAGGGGATCGTTCTTTTGTTTCCTGGCCATAATCTTGAATTAATAATTATGGTGGCGATAAAGATTTCTAATTGTATTTTTGAGCTTCTAAAATGGTCTAATTAGTGAAATAATAATTATCGGGTCAATATCGAAATATTTATAGTTCCATAGTATGAGGTCATTTCATGGGCCTCTTGGGGAAAATAGGCGATGGCATCAAAAAAACCGGCAATACCATCGCTTACAACCGTCAGCGTAAGCAAGATGAGGAATATATCGCCAGCTGCATCCTGGAACGCTTCGACGTTAACCTGCTCAAAAACTTCTGCAAGTATCACAAGGTGGGCGAGCCGGATGTCTCCGGACGCAAGAACAAAAGCCACTGGGTCGCGCATGCAAGCAGGAACATCGAGCTGGATAAAGTCAAGAGTTACGCGAAGAGGCACAAAATTAAACTGGACGATATCGAAGACGAGGAAGCGCATCTCGCAAAGAAGAGGGTGGAGGAGTATAAGGATCTGTTTGAAGGGAAAGAATGAACAGTAAGTGGTTTATCATCGGGTTCGTTATGGTGGCGCTCGGGATCTTCGGATATATTTCGGCGGATCATCAATCATCCAATGCAAAGATCGGTCTTCTCAGCGGGCATAATTCCATTAAGGATTACCAGGCATCAGGGCAGGCGAAAGAGATCTCAATGGGCTTCGGGATACTCGGGGGGCTTCTCTGTCTGGCAGGGCTTGCCATGTCAGAAGAACCGAAGAAGCCTCAGAGGGAGAGCTGGGAGGAGTGGGACGACGATGATTTCATGAAGGACGATGACGAGAAGGATCTGGACTCTATCATCGTGCAGCCGAAAAAGGACGATGAGAATTAAGTCTTTAATTCGCCGATTATTTCTTTTTTAAATTCTTGAAGGCGTTTTTCTAAGTCTTTGAATGTAGGATATTCAGACAATAACTTATTTCGCTCTTCTTCTGTTTTTGCGCTTAATAGAACTCCTAATACCGCCTGACTGACATTCGGGTACTCTTCATTATCGACTTTTTCTTTTAACCAGTCATACAAAGATGGCGGAAGTCTTGGGCCCACTTGGACACTTTTTCGTACCACAAAAAATACATGATGGTGGCTTAATTAAGTGTGTGTTAGCAATCGCTAACAAATCATTAAATTTATATACTATGGTGCTATAGCATTGGATCATGTCATCGAAAGATGTCACAACCATGGAGGTGAGCCGGCGCAACCGGCGCCGCCTCGATGACCTGAAGGACGCCGTCCGAGAAAAGACCGGGAAGGCACGAGTCACTCTAAACGACGTGCTGGATGACCTCCTCGACACCGCCGAGGGTAAACATGCGGGCGCTCGTTCACTTTCGCGGTGCGCATGCTCATGATTCTATAACAAACCAAGGTGAGCCATTTATGATGCCAACAAAAAATGTTGGCGCCCCTTCTCCTGTAAACCGCCAAGTTCTCCGGGAGGGAAGCGCCAAGAATAACTCTCTTTCCGCGGATATGAGCCTTTCTAGGATCATCCTCCGCATGCTGGAAGTCCGCGACCTCCGCGCCGCCGGGGGTGCGGCGTGATGAGCGCCCTGAACACCTGCATCGGCTGCGAGTGGTGGACGGGTGAGGTGTGCGAATGCCCGCCGGGGATGCCCTGCCACTCCGAGACGTACGACCCCGAAGAGTTAGATGAGGGGGTGCTCTGATGGCCGTATTTCTGCGGGTGATGCAAAAAACGCCCGACGAGCTCCGAACGTATCCTCTATCTGCGTTCGACCACATCAGCCACGGCAGACGAAATTGGGTTTATATCGCGATCGGGGGCCACGTCTACCCCGTCGCAGAGTGTGCATCTGATGCTGAGTGCATCGCGGTCGAAGATGCGATCCTCTGCAATATCGCCGCCGGCCTACAGGGGGCCGATATGAGGATCCTCGACGTCAGCGAGATTGCCGAGCACGCCCTGGTGGCATACAGGGCGCCGATCCCGGACGGGGGCGATGCCTGATGCCCGCACCTGAAGCGATTGTCTCCCGCGCCGCCGTCGAGGATCTGATCCGGCTCTCGCCCCACATCCCGAACATCCGCGGCGCCCTCGCCGCCCTGGAGGAGCGGGGGATCATCGTCGTGATCGACGACCCGCAGCCGGCCGCCACTGCGGCGGTGGGGATGCGTCCGCGGGGGGTGGCGTGAATGTCGCATACCTGCCCGTATTGTAAGGATATCGTCACGGGACTACCCTTTGAAACCAGGGTCGATGACGAAATCGTGTATACTGAGGTCTGGAAATGTGAGACCTGCGGCAGGAAGTTTCAGGTCGAGTACGAATTTCTCGACCACTATCTCGACGAACAGGGTAGGCCCATTGAAGACGACGGAGGTGAGGCCTGATGTCGTTCACTCCTCAGGTCTTCAGAGCCTACAGGATTCGTGACCTGCTTTCCTGGTCATCCCTGGTCATTGCCTCGTTCTGTTGCGGGGTGTCGGCTGGGGTCGGCCCGTGTGACCGTCTCAGCCTCGCCGCCGCCGCCGAGATCGCCGCCATCTGTATCCTGGCATACCTCGTCTTCGCCATCCTGAGCATCTACCTCGATCGCCGTGCCCGTGCCATCCTCCGGGCGGCGACCGGCTTTTCGTCCCTGAGTTTCTACTTCGATGCTGAAGGGGGTGAGGCCTGATGCAGGGATCTACAGTCAAGGCCATCAAAGCCCACCTGAGCGGTCAAGCTTGCTCAACTATCGTCATGTATCTCGCCATGATGTGCGGGGGCGGATGCATCGTAATCAACCTGCAGAATGGCCTCAGGTCTCCGGCACCCCTGGAAGCCACGGCGTGTTTACTCGGATACATCACCGTCTGCCTTCTGGCCATCTATCTCTCCTGGCATAACGGCGAAGTTCTGCGGAAAGAGACCGGATTTTCGTCGATCACTCTCCTCCTGGAGGCAGAGGGGGATGATGCCTGATGTCCGACCTTCTCCTCAACATCTCTCAGAAATTGCAGACGTTAGTGCTCCCTGGTGGCGCCCTTCTCATTGTCGGCGCACTGACGGAGTCCGAGGATCCAGGCAATGGCCTTAGTCTCTATATCGGGTTCATCGGTCTGGGTTTCGTCGTTCTCGGAATCATATCGGCTATCTATTCTGTGGAGGGGGGTGCCTGATGCAGTCCATCCCCCCACGTGCCCCCCCGCTCGACCCCGAGGTCCTCCCTGCCCTCCTGGACCCCGCCGGCATGCGGGCCCACCTGGACGATCTCCACCGGCAGTACGATGAGGCCCGGGCAGCCGGCCGGGTGCTGCACCTCTATCCCATCCGGGAGCGGCTCATCGTCTATGAAGAACTCTACTGCACGGAGTTGTCCGCCGCCGCCCTGGGGGTGGTGTGATGTCCAGCGTAGCCGAGGAGACCGCTAACCTCAAGAAGGCATGCCTGAGGATGGAGGCCCTCCTTCGTAAAGTCTATTTTTGGGGTAACAGCGATAATTTCGCCGCCCTCGGGATCACTCGTGAGGTCATCGATGAGGCAATACTGGAGGCTGTCGATGCCCGGGGGATCCTAACCGTCTGTGAACGCCAGGAAGCGATGCGCCCCGAGGTGCAGGTGTTCGCCCACGCAATGGAGGATACCCTCCAGAAAAACGACGCTGAAAAGGGTGCCTGTGGGTGGTCTGAAGAGTCCTATGGCTACTTGCTTCGCAGGATGGACGAGGAGACGCGTGAACTCTCCGTAGCCGTCAAAAATCTCTCATCCCGGGATATACGGGCTGAGGCTGTGGATGTGGCGAATTTCGCCATGATGATTTACGATCTCGCCAGCCGTCGAATCGCCGCCGAGGATCGGGAGGTGGTGTGAATGGATGACGACTGTTATGCCAACCTCGCTACCCTGGGCGAAGAGATGTTCGCCCTCCGGGCCGAGGTCGCCAGCCTCACTGAGCGGATCGCCTCCCTGGAGGAGGCAGCCCCCGCCCAATCACTCTACGCGTGGTATATGGGTGACGGGGATGTGCTGATCGTCGCCGCCCCGTCCATCGAGGCGGCAAGAGTGGCCGGCCGAGCAAAAATCCGGGAGATCTACCTCGAAGCCCTGTGGGAGCGGACATATCCGATCCTGGCCGGCGAGTGCGTGAGGATGGAACCAGGATCCGCTATTTTTGTGGACCATCAAGATATTTCCTGGGCTGAGCATGCTGAGTTCCTCGCCGCCCGGAATCGGGAGGTGGTGTGATGCTGTCCTCAGATCCCGGCCCCTCCTCCCGCACTCCACACCGCTGCACCCGGAGGGGGCGCAACTATGCAGTTGTCCACGATCCTCCTCGATATGGGAACTCCCCCAAACAGCACCGGCGAATTGTTTACCCCGCTCGGGAGGAACGCCCATGATCGCCCTCCCGACGTTCTCAGGGCGCCACATCAGCCCGGAGGCCTCTCATGTACTCCGGGTGACGCACAATGCCCGCATGACCGGAGAAATCGGCCCTGATCGATATGATGAGGTGTGCGCCAGGCACTTCTGCCAGCGATCGCTGGATGAGTGGGGGGTGCCGGCATGAGCATATGTAGATCGTGCTGTCACATCCGAAAACCGGGAGATCACATTGAGCAAATTCCCGCTCACCCTGACGAGTGGTGGTGTTTGCGCCGCCGGTCTGTGATCCCTGGTCAAAACGTGGACAGGGATTATCGACGCCCTGAAAACTGCCAGTATTATCTAAAGGTGCGTACTCCCTGCGAGTATCAGGACGGGGGCCGTTGCACGGCATTCTCTACGGACATAACAGGACGGGAGGATCTGCCTATACCCATTTACCGTGGTCGTTGCATGCACTGGCAGGAATGTAAGAATTTCCGCCGACCTGATGAGGTGACCCTCCAATGAGCGGCACCCTCCCCCCTGTCGTGGACGTCGCCAACTGCACCACGACGGGCACGACACTCTCTGTAGATTGGATGATAGTGGGCGGGATCCTGCTCGGCCTGATCTGCGGGATCCTCATCGCCGCCGTTGTCATCCCCTGGGGGCGGTCGCCGTGAGTATTCGAGACATCATTGCGGTGTGCTGCGAGGCGATCGGCCTCGTCATACTGGCCTGCTATGCCTGGATCTGGGCCTCTCAGTTTTACGTAATGCCGGTATCGTCGCTCGTCGTCTGGTTTTTCAACATTGTGCTCATGGGGGTAGGATTCTTCTACCTCGTCGTCTGGCTCCAGGTGTGGCGGGCCCGTGATCCCTCTCGGAGGCGGTCCCCATGATCCGCTGCACCTGCGGCACTCCCATGACCCGCTACGAGGACAAATACGGCGTCCAGTACCGGTGTCTCTCCTGCGGTGCCAAATACGACGAGCAGACCGACCGGATCGTCGGCAGTCTCCCCCGCAGTATCAAGGTCCGGAGGCGGGCATGAACCGGGACCTGCTCATGTCCAGGCTGCGGGACCTCGTCCGGGAATGGGACGCCGAGACCGGCTATCGTCTCCAGCGCCTCGCCCGGGTTCAGGATTACTTCCCCCTCCCGCTGGCCCTCACCGCCTGGACAATCGACTACAGCGCCCAGGACAGGGCCGGGAAACAGAGGCTCCCCTATCACCTGCAGGTCTCCAGGGTGACCACCGGGATCGGTCGCACCCTGGTCTCGGCCGTCGAGGACCTGCAGCTCGAGGCCGGCATCGTGGTCCAGGAAATATGGGTCGGTGGCCTCCTCTATCGGGGGGCGGCCCGCCCCGTCTCGTCGTTCGGTGCCCGGTGGATACAGGGCTCCGACCGCGTCACCCTATCAGTACCAGCATAGGCAGATGTCTCTGGCAACCCCCGTCGCCGGAGGCATCCCGGAGGTTACCCTCCTCCGCCTGATCCCCCCGGACAAACCGATCACGTACGAGGACCTGGTGGACCTGGTCCGCCAGGAGTACCCCGGGGTCTCCGAGCCTGATGTCCGGCAGGCACTCTACTCTATCCTTCCCGACATCAACTATGATGTCGATTACGGCGTCGGTTCCGGCGTCGAGGCCTACGTTTTGTGGCACTCGGCGAAGTCGAAGAGCCTCCTGGACCTGCAGACCAGGGGGACAGATCAATATCCTGCAGTAAGGCGAGATGCTCAGATCACTTGTGATCCGGATCTCCAGGAGCCCGAGCCTCTAGGACCCACCGGCCCGCCGGCCTACTACCGCGACCGGTGGATCTCAGAGACCCGGGACGGGTCCTCGGCATCGGCCGAGTGGATGGTGGTCGGGTCCGCCTCCAAGGCGCTCGGGTATCTCAGGGAGGAAAAAACCGACAAACCCTGCCGCTGCGGTCACGTCCGGAGGGTCGCCCGCTGCCCCAACGGTCACGTCGAGCAGGTATCTCATCTCTGGTGCGGGGATTACCTCTGCCCCACCTGCTACTCAGCCAGGCTGATGCGTACGAAGGGGGATGTAGTGGACCGGCTCATCGGCGCCTGGGGTGCGTACGCAGAGGCTGGCTACAATCTCGGCGGGATCAAGGACCTTGTCGTGTCACCGCCTCAGGACCTCGCCATCGATGCAGTATCATCGCCTCAGAAGATGCGAAGGCTATACAAATTGGCCTACAAAATGGTCGATAAAATTGGCCTGGTTGGTGGGGTTCTGCTCTTCCATCCATGGAGAGTTAGGCAGTGGGCAAAAAACCGATATCACGCGGCCTGTCAGCGGGACGGTTTCAAGGGGGGCCTATGGGATTACGTCAGGAAACAAAACTGGCTCTCTCCCCAGGTCGGTGCGATCTACTGGGCGCCTCACTTCCATGTCCAGGGTTACGGCCCTGTCGGCGACCCGAATAAACCCGGGTGGATGAAATCCGACGATTTTTCCCGGGAAACCGGGGGCTGGATCTACAAGACCATGACCGACGACATGAACCGTCCTCTGGTCTGGCAACCCCTCGCCGGGATCTGCATATCCCAGGACACCCTGGAATCGAAGATTTATTACGTCTTGACTCATATCGGTATCCTCTGGGACCAGGACGAGAAAAAACGCCCGCTCCTCAACGTCCGGTGGTTCGGTCTCCTTTCCTCCCAGAAGTTGAAGGTGGACCGGAAAAAGTATCGCGTCACCGCTACCTGTGCCGAGTGTTCGGCAATCCTACATGAGATCCAGCAGTACGACGTCGAATACGTCCGGGAGACTCATACCTGGGATCCTGTCGAGGGGACCGGGATCGACACCGGCGAAGAGTACGAACTCGTAGCGATCGAGTCCACCTTTTCTGTTTCATACCGCGGCTGCACCGGCTCCCAGGTCGTCACCCGGATCTGTGGGGAGGACCTGGCCGACCTCGACGCCGAGGATCCCGAGTGACCGGGCGATCTCCTCGACAGTCCATAAGAAACGCCGCTATTTCCTGTCCGTCGATCGACGGATGTACGGGAAGGTCGTCATTCGACGATACTTCCCGAGGGAAGATCGTGCAGCTCGAGACGAACATAATACTGAGGTGGCGGGCGGGCCTCGCCGCCCCCCGCCGCCGATCCCAGGAGCCTATCCTATTCTACTGCCGCCCCATGAGGGGGCGGAGGAGGCGCATCAGCGCCGGGCGTGAGGGTCTAACTCCTCACAACATCCCTTTTTCAGCCAGCATCGCCCCGACTGCTATGTTCAGCCGGTCTGACTTGTCGAGGGGGACCACTCGCATCCCTGTAGGTTCTAGGGCGACCAGAAACAGCGGCAGGCCGAAGTGGTTTATCATGCGCTGTATAGAGATGTTCAGAAAATCGGATTTCTCCAGTCGGTTCCGGGCGATAGCATCCAGATACTCCCGCTCGATCTGGGCAGACGCCGGTAGGCGATCCTTCGGTTCGACCCCGAGGATCCTCCTGATTGCCGTGGTTTCTTCCATTATTTTTCCCTCCCTGAGTTTGTGAGTACTAACTATATGTATGGGGGTGGTCTGTCGTATGGATCATATGATTCTCTATACTATAATATAAAATCGGGATCAATAAGGTTTACTATATAGGTGGGGTGAAAAGCATATGATCGACAGCACGATCCGGGCCCATAACCTCGACGACAACGAGGTGGAGTCTGAAGACATCCAGGAGGAGCCTGCCGGCATCCAGGCCGTAGATGTCTCGGCCTCTGACGTTCCCGGCCTGAAGGCCTGGCTGATCCGGCGCATTCGGCGCGGGGTCGCCGTCGCCGCCGGCGCAATGCTCGGCGGATCCTCGCTCGTGGCGTCGGTGTCCGCCACGGGCGTGAACTGGACCGAGATCCAGGAGATCGTCACGGGGGCCGCGTCTATCTTCCCCGCGTTTGGCGACATGATCACAGGCGTGATCGGCCCGCTCATGACACTTGGAATCGCCGGGATGGTCTTGTACTTCTTCGACGCGATCGTCGAGGCGTTCAAGAGCGCGTTCTCGTTCTTCAAGAGGGGCTGATGGCGGTGAGGATGCAGCGGCTCACCTCCCACCTCTTACTTCTATTCTGTATTGTTCTCTCCCTGATCGTGCCTGTCGCGGTCTCGGCCGGCAACATCACCGTCACGTTCTCTGATCTGAACATGGGATCGAGTACCCAAATTCAGATATACGCCCCTGATGCTCCCTACAATGAGAGTCTGATAGGGACCTTCAACGCTACCGATACCGTCAGCCTGGAAGGGGAGTCTAACTACGTTTTCGTCCTGAAACCGGGGCCTCAGCACTGGTTTGAGAACCCTGTGAACAGCCTGGAGTTTTTGAATCTCAGTCTCCCCATCTGGGCATCATATCTGCTGTGGGGCGCCGTGATCGCGGGTGGACTATTCCTTTTAACGAGGGTATTTCGATGAAGTCTATTCTGTGGGCGCTCGCCCTCGTCGCCGCCATACTGCTGCTCGCCGCCCCGGCGTCAGCAGAGAGTTACGTGTATGACGACTCATCGTCGTTGTACTATACTGTATCTGGGAGCATATTAGCAGGCTCGGCAGACGTCAAGTGGATTAATGCGTATCAGGTAGAGGCTATCGATGGCCCATTTACGATAGTCGTTATCGGTCCAACCGCAAATTATCAAACTACGGTAGTTTCTGACTCCTTTGACGTTGTTATATCTGATTATTCCACCGGAAATTATTTGGGATCTGGAAATTATGGATTCAATACACGTTTTAATGCCAATGGAACAATTAGAGACTATATATATTGGCTTGAATTAAATTCGTTTGATGCGGGGTCACTGACAGGTAATAGAAAATTGGTATTGGCCGGAACCGGAACATGGCTTAAATCCGTAAATAGGTATTATGCTAATATAATTTCGTCGTCAATACCGTTTACGTTTGCGTATGAACCTACAAATTTGGCAAACAACCAATTCGGGGATTATATAACGTATCTAAACGTATACTGGGAAAATGATTTAGACTGTACGTATAAGGACTCATATTATCTCGGGAATAGGAGTTACGTCAACCTGACAAGGGTTTTCGGGGATGCGCATTACCCATCCTACGTGAAAATCTGGGACGGGAACAATCTGACCTACTACGAAAACACCTCGTCTGTGGACGTGGCCGTCGTGGCAGAGTCTACCCCGGTATATACTGCAGTATACTCCGAGATGTCCGAGCAATGGTATAATCAAACCTGGTTCGACACCGAACCAACCCCGACACCCGGCGACTCTGGAGGATTCTCCCTCTCCCTCTCCGACACCGCCGCCGCGGTCGGCGACCCAATCACCGCCACGCTCACCCCCGACGTCGACGCCCCGCGATACTCAGAAATCTCCTGGACCGTCACCGATCCATCTGGAAACAGTGACATCGAACTCTACACGAAATCCAGCCCGACATATACCGACTGGACCCACTACAACAAAACCTCCAGATACTTCGATGCCTCGACGTCCGACGCAGCCCACAGCCTCAACTTCACCCCGACCAGCGCCGGCACCTGGACCGTCTCCGCAGTAGTCCGGGACCAGCAGCCCCCATCAACCGGCGCCGCCCTCGCCTCCGTCTCCGCCACCTGCGAGGTGAGCCGCAAGGCCGGCGACGTGGACGTAATCATCAGCATCTTCGACGGCGCCAGGACCTCCTCATCTTACCTGGCCGGCGTCGGGCTGACTGTCACCGACCTCACCCGAAACGGCACCGTCCTCTACGACTCCACCGGCACATACATCCTCGGCTCCTCCGGTACCTGCAACGGTCTCGCCACCGTCTCCGCTCCCCTCGGCGACGAGATCCAGATCGCCGTCGAGAAATCAGGGTATATCTCGCAGAATTTCACCCGCTACGTCCAGCCGACCGCGTTGCCACTCAATCAGATGCCTATCTCCATCACTCTCATGCCGGAAACGACTCCCGCCCCGGATCAGGTCTATATGGGGTTCCTTGTTCAGACTGTCGCTGGGGCTCCGATCTCGTCGGCCGCCGTGGTCGCCGGAGGCAGGGTGGGCACTACCAACAGCGCCGGATACTGCCAGGTGGCGATCGCCTATAACGCTACGGTTCAATATTCAGTCTCGGCGTCGGGATACACCCCGATCTCAGGGTATATTCTGCCCACTACGTCAAACTCTGCGACCACGATCACGCTCTATGTCCTCACTACCGCCACAACCACCCCGGGGTCGGATGGTTCGGTAACTCCAGCGTCCAGAGATCCTGACGATATCATTGAGGGCGGCGTGGATATCGTTCTGAACTTCTATGAATTATTGATCTATTTGGGGTGCTTTGCTACAGTCATGGGTCTTATATCCCTGATATCTGTCCGTAGGAGGCGATGATGATATGAAACGGCTTCTTGCTCTCTTGGTTGCTTTATTCGTAATCCCTGTGGGTGTCATGGCCGCTGAGACTCAGCAAATCATGTTGGACTATGATGATATGGCGGTCCTCAATCTTTCAGGATCGGTGGTGGATTATGATGCCTATAACACTGAGGGTCATGTTATTGGCCTGATTGAGATCTATGCTCCTGCCGGCTCGGAGGTATCGGTTTCACTTTATGATACTGGGCAGGTTATCACCGCCAATGCTTCGATTGCTGATGATCTCGAAACCTCGGCAGTGATCGATAATTTGACCCTTGACTCTGGAGGAGCGATCAACACTTGGGCATACCCGTTAGGGCAAGATTTCTCGGGTTTTCATCGGATCCTGCATTTTGATTACATGACGGCATCCATTTACTCTGAGGATTCAAGTTCTAAAACCGTGTTTCTCCGGTATCAAACCTGGTCGTCGTCGTCAGGTACGGTAATAGGTTCAGTGTCCGTCCCGTTGAATAATATCATTTATCGTGTGGTTGTAACCTCTAATTCGGTTGTTGATGTTAGAATCTGGCATGATTCTACTGACAGCATTTATGGCCAGATTTCGAAGCAACAGGAGGCCACAGGTTCATTTGTTGATATGCTCCTTGGAGTTATCTCCAACATCTATTGGATAACGTATATTGGTTGTAAAGTATTTTCGAAGTTGTTTATCGAAAATTTCACCGTGCTTTTTACCCTATATGAGGTTTTAGTAGCGGCAATTGCCTATGGTCGGAGTCGTGATATCTGGACGGCTCACCGGAAATTTATCCGCTACAATGTCGCGCTATTTGAGTTTATTTATAGGGCGATTGTGGGATTTTTGAACATCATAAATGGAATTCTTCTTCGTTTGTAGGTGGAATCGATGGCAGAACGCATAAAAATCACTGTCTTGGTGGCCGGGTCGCCGGTGATCGTCGTCAAGGACCGCGCCCCCGGTCCGGCCCTCCAGAAACTCAACGTCCGATTCATCGAAAAATTCAGAATCCAGGGTGAGGAACATGGCATTTCTCGATAAACTCAAAAAAGGGGAAACCGTCGAATGTATGCTGTTCGAGAACGGCGCCCGCGTCGTTCGCCGGGATCTCCAGTTCAAGAAAGTCGGCTCGATGATCTACGACGACTTCGTAAACGAAGCGTACGCCGTTGTCACCCGGCCTCTTCTGAACCTCCGAGGGAAGAAGTCCGGCCCGGTCTACTTCATTGACCGTGACGCCGGCTGCACCGTTGAACTCACTCGGATCCCTGTTCCGGACGAAACCGATGTCGCCAGGGTCGAGCCGGAGGCCGAGGCCCCGCGCTCCAGGATCGCCTACCTCCTTGATCTGATCCGGACCGCCGATCAGCCGGCGATGCCGGCCCCCGAGGTCCAGCCCGCCAACACCGTTATCGAAAACCCGAAGGAGATCATCATCGATGGGAAACGCTTTGCGGGCTGGACCGTCGAACTCCGGCGCAGCCGGCAGGTCCTGGATGTCACGACCAACCCGGAACTGATCGGGCGGGCACTCAAAAGCACCATGTTCGCAAATGCTTTCGGGATCAAGGCGGAGATGCGGCAGGTCATTATCGGGGTTCTGATCGGCCTCGCCATCGGGACGTTCATTGTCGGGCCGATGCTATTCTGAGGTGCAGAAATGGACGAGCAGGAATTAAAGGCCAGGCTCGGTCAATCCTCGGTGTTCTCCTCCCCGGAAGTCATGCGCCTCATGCGCCTCGATAAACTCTGCCCTACAGGAAAGGAGAAAGATGCCCTCTCTGATCTATCTCCCGATCAGGCCTATACGATCGCTCTCTATCGGTCGTTCTCTGAGTTCCTGAAGGAGGGCGGAATAGAAGGGGGAGTAGACTCGTTTCTCATCTTATTCGATGAGTATGAGGTCCTGATCATGTCCAACGGAAGGAAGGGGCGGCAGGAAATCGGGGGAAGTTTCGGCGAAAAGTCGATCGTCTATTCCCCGCAGGGCCAGCCCGCGGTAAACCCGTTCACTATCGAGGACGACAAACCGAAGTGGTGGCAGTTCTGGAGGAAGAAATGACGCGGGACAACTCTCCGAACTCGCTATCCTATCATCTCGCATACTACCTCATCCTCCTGGGCAAGGCGACCGGAGGCCCGTGTTACTGGCGGCTGAATCTCATCTCTCTGATCTGTCAGACTGCGGCCGCCCTCGCACCCTCTGAGGCTATAAATCAGGAATTAGATGCCATATTTCTGGACATCACCGATCTGAGATCGTCCTACGAACCGATGATCGACCATGATGAGTTTGCCTGCCAGAAGCGCGGCGACTTCGACACTCTTCTCGATATCCAATTCGGGAAAATCGCCGACATAATCAAAAATAACGATCTAATCCAGCGGTCCACGATCCAGGAGGTCATGGCCTCCAGGTGGGATTCTGGAGGAGGAAAAACGCCATGATACCTATGAATGTGAACGTATCCGAACCCACTCTCTCACAGTTCCTCGCCGCCCACCCAGGTGCTGTGATCACCACATACTCCGACATCGGGATCCTCGTCCTCATCGTCGGCCTGCTCGCCCTGGCTGCAGGCTACGTCGCCGGCGCCCGTCGGCGGAGGTGATCTCCGTGGGGTGGGGTCAGGGGCGGTTTGCCCGGGATTTCCTCAAAAAACCCGGGCAGCACCTCTTAGAAATCGGACAGACCAACATGGGTAAAACCCAGGGCCTCTATTTTCTCCTCGAAGGCCTCAGGGTCCACAGCCCTAAAGAAACGATCGTATGGGTCGATACGGGGAAAACCTCGGAACTCCTCGCCCTCGCTCAATTCGGGGATCTCCATCTCCTCATCCCCGAGGGGTGCGATATCAAAATAGATCTCTATAGAGATATTGGGAGGACGATCACCCGAGAGTATGTAACCGACTTCGCGGATGTCTGGTGGCACCTGAAGCCCGGGGCGATAAATGTTATCTCGATCTCCCGGTTCATCCGGCGCCATGCGCCGTATGCGAAGGCGATCGCAAAACTCTTTCAGAGCCTCATCGATGCAGCATATGATTATCGGTTACCCGTCCCCCTGACCGTTTTTATCGACGAGGCCCAGTTTGTGATGCCGGGGAAGGCGATCGCGTATAACACCACCCATCTCCGGGCAGGTCTCGATGTCGCCGCCGCCCTCTTCACCCTCCGGTCTCTCCGGGTCCGGATCGTCGCCGCCACGCAGCAGTACAACATCATCAATCCCCCCGCCCGCATGTCTTTTCCCTGGCTCTTCATCAGGGGCGGCACCTTCCTGACCGGGGACCAGCCCAGGCTATCGAAATTCAATCTTCTCTGGGGCGCCTTGGATAACACGAAAGGGTATTTTGTGGATGCGTCCAAGTCTTTCAGTGACCTGATCACCGATCTGCCGTTCTATGGGGATGGGGAATCCTTCGGCCGGGTAAATTATTTCGGGCGCCTGGACAAGCCGGAACAGGAGACGAAACTGGAAGACGATCCTGATCGTGGGGATTGATCTCGCCGCAACATACATCCGTTTAGATCGCCCATAGCATAGCGATGCCTCATGAGAGGTCCGTGAATTAGACTCTGGCACGACCTAGAACAGGACGGTTATTATGCAGCAGACTCTCGTTGAAAAGATTTTCTCCTCCCGCTGCGGGAAGGAGATATGTGCGGGCGACGTGGTGATGGCGGCAGTGGACCAGGCAATGATCCACGACATCACCGGCCCCCTCGCCGTGCAGAAATTCCGTGAAATGGACGGGAAACAGGTCTTCGACCCTGCGCGGATCGTGATGCTCTTCGATCACCAGGTCCCGGCCGACTCCATTCAGGCGGCCGAGAACCAGAAGTTTATGCGGGAGTTTGCGCTCGAGCAGGGGATTCACAACTACGACCTTCGTGAGGGCGTCTGCCACCAGGTGGTCCTGGAGAAAGGGCATGCGGCGCCCGGCGAGATCGTCGTCGGCTCGGATTCTCACACCTGCACCTACGGGGCGGCCGGAGCGTTCGCCACCGGCATCGGGTCGACCGACATGGGCTTTGTGCTCCGCTTCGGGGCCCTCTACTTCAGGGTACCCGACTCCATTCGTGTCGAGGTGAACGGAACCTTTGCACCCCGCGTCGGGGCAAAAGACCTGATCCTCGATATCGCCGGGAATATCGGCGCGGACGGCGCCACCTATCAGGCCCTTGAGTTCACCGGTACGACCTTCGCATCGATGCCGATGGCAGGAAGGATGACCTGCTCGAACATGGCGATCGAGATGGGGGCAAAGGCGGGAATCGTGCCGCCCGATGCGATCACCTGGGGATACCTCAGGGAACGCCGCCCCGAGGTCAGGCCCTTCCCGCTCAAAAGCGACGAGGACGCCACCTATGCGGAGCTGCGCCAGTTCGACGCCGCCGACCTTGTGCCCAAGGTGGCGGTCCCGCACAACGTGGACAACGTCGTCGACGTGGAGGAGGTCGCCGGTACGCATGTCGACCAGGTCTTCATCGGCTCCTGCACGAACGGGCGGTACGAGGACTTCGCCGAGGCGGCCGAGGTGCTCGGCGGCCGGAAATTTTCAGACGACGTGCGGGTGATCCTGATCCCGGCGTCGCGGGACGAGTACCTCAAGACCCTCAAGGCAGGGCTGATCGAGCGGTTCGTCGAGGCAGGCGCCCTCGTCGAGGCACCGTGCTGCGGCCCATGCATGGGCGGGGCGTTCGGGCTGCTGGCGCCCGGCGAGGTCTCCCTCTCCACCTCGAACCGGAACTTCCGGGGGCGGCAGGGGAGCACCGAGGCGGAGGTCTACCTCTGCTCGGCGGCAACGGCGGCGGCGAGTGCGATCACCGGCGAGATCACCGACCCGAGGGAGGTGTGAAGGAGATGCGGATCTGGAAGTTTGGCGACGACGTCGATACGGATGCGATCATCCCGGGACGCTACCTGACCGAGTACGATCCGAGGAAACTCGCGGAGCATGTCTTCGAGGGCACGCGCGACGACTTCGGGGCCGGCGTGCAGGAGGGCGACGTCCTTGTGGCCGGGAGAAATTTCGGCTGCGGCTCCTCGCGGGAGCACGCCCCGCTCGCCCTTCTCGGCGCTGGGGTGAAGGTCGTCGTGGCAGAGTCCTTTGCCCGGATCTTCTA
>Ga0209269_1000276_pt1 | contig 61132 bp, 43 predicted proteins | sample MTBAKMMethaMetaG_FD_187455 | JGI IMG/M metagenome (GOLD analysis project Ga0209269, IMG submission 187455) | Enrichment culture microbial communities from Arthur Kill intertidal strait, New Jersey, USA, that are MTBE-degrading - MTBE-AKM (Arthur... | ecosystem: Environmental > Aquatic > Marine >... | reverse complement strand
TTGGAACGGGGGCCGGACGATCCAAGCCCCCTGAAGGGGGCTGCCGATCCAACGACAACGACTGTTTCCCCGTTGCTGAAGCAACGGGCTAGGCCAATCCAAGGCCGGTGAACCGCATAGCTGTTAAGTTAAGAAACACGCGGTAGAGAGCCAGACGGAAACCCGGCAGCGGGACGACGCGAAGAGGGGCTTGGCGTTGGACCTGCCACAGTCAGGCATAGGCCAGAACTTCCGTCCGGGGCATCTTTTCCGCTGCTGCGGGTTCGTCCAGCGGGTACATCAGTACTCTCAGGCCGGATGGCCGGCCCAGGCTCCGCAGGGACGACGGGCGGTTCTTCTGCACGGTTTTCAAGCAATCATTGATCAACCTGTTGATCTCCTCCTCGAGGTACTGCCAGGCATGGCGAAACGAGAGGTAGAAGCGCTCCAGCAGAACGAAGCACCGCTCCTGAATACGCTTGCAGAGCTTGTTCAGGCTCAGTTCCCGCCCCGTCTGGTTCCAGAGCCGGTTGTTGATGACGGCATGACAGCGCAAGATCAACGCGGCCAAAATGAGGCAGCCATAAACCTCGCAGCGGAGCCGGCTCTCCTGGCCGCTGGTGGCGTGGTGAATACCTAAAGTCGATTTGAACTGCTTGAAGAGGAGTTCGATCTGCCAGCGGAGCGTATACAGCAGGAGCATCAACTCCGCGGGGATGAGCGCCGCCGGCGCGTTGGTGATCAGGAGAGTCCAACTGCACAGCCGCAGGCGCCGCTGGCCGGACTGCTGGCCTTTGTTGCGGGCCTCCCGGAGCAGCTTCTGCCGCCGTTGCCCGGCCACCTGCTCTGAAACCCGCAGGCAGATGAGGCGAACGGGGACCCGTCCGCCCATGAGCACCGGCATCTCCCAGGCGTCGCCGGCCACTTGGTCCAGTCGCTCGGCCAGATCGAAGGGAACGCCGTCGCGGGCGTCCAACAGTTGGGTGGAAGCCAGCAGCCGGGTCAGGAAGAAAGCCTCCCGCCGGTGGATTTCGGCAAACGTGTCCAGCTTGAAGTAACCCTGGTCGAACAGAATCAGGTCCTCCGGCCGCAGCCGGGACGGCAGCACGGAAGTATAGGCGTTGTCCGGGTGCGTCCCCGGGGTCAGCTCCGTCCCGGCCAACTCGCCGCTCTTAAAGTCATAGCATAATTGCAGTTTACAGCAGGCGGCCGAACTGTCGCCGCCATGCCCGCGAAAGACGTGCCGCAGACCGGGCGGTACTTCCCAGCTGGAGCTGTCCACGATGAGCACCCGGCGGAAAGGCGCCAGCGCCTCGGCGGCCAGCGCCGCCCGCCCCGCCGGGGTCTGCCGCAGCACATGGTTCAGCGCACACTGGAGGAACGCGGCTGCCGCCGGAGTGAACCGTTGATGCAGCGCCTCCCGCGACATGTCCGGCCGGAGGGCGCCCGCCAGGGCCGCTAGGGAAGGCTGTTTCAGCCCCGCCCGGCCCACGGTCATCAGCAACAGAAACGCAAACCCGCTCAGGGCCCGTTCTCGCCGGATGAAACCGGTTGCCTTGGCCCAATGGGCCACTTGGCCGGGCTCAAAGACGCTCAGCAGTGCTTCGGCCTCAATCATCCCGCCCGCCTCTGACCCCTTGCTGCCGGGCCAGATCCACGTACGCCTGGGTCAGATCCATGACCAATTGCTTGAACTGCCGGTAGCGGGCCATCCGCTGGCGCACTTCGGGCACGTCTTCCGCTTTGATGAACAGGGTCGAACTCCGGCCCCGGACGCTGAAGCTCAGCTGGTAATAGGGGCCGTGCTTTTGGGGACTGGCCGAATCTTTGCACTTGCAGCCGGGGGTGCCGCAGACGTTGTACTGCTCGCTGAGGCTGCCGGGCAGCATGGGGCCGAGATGGAGAAGCTGTTCCTTGATGGCGGTGATGCGTTGCCGAGCGAGGGTCATGATGGCCTCCTGGGTGAGCCGATAGCTCGTATCATGCTATCGGTATTATACTGTACTCAACAAATAAAGCCAATAATTTTTAATAATGAAAAAAAATATCGGCTGATTGGCTGGATCCAGACACGAACTGGCAGTTTTTAAGAGGTAATAGTCGCTAACTTAACAGCTATGCGGTTCACCGGGCTTGGCGGTTTTCCCGGCCCCCGTTGGAACGGGGGCCGGCCGATCCAAGCCCCCTGAAGGGGGCTGGCCCACAACCTCGACGTCCGGCCCCGTCGCTGAAGCGACGGGCTAGGCCAATCCAAGGCCGGTGAACCGGCCTGGAGATTGCGATGCCGGCGAAATTGGAATGACGAGGTCAACGAAAATCCTGCCAAAAATTGGCAGAAAAACGGGAGTAACTGAGTAATCGTAATCGAGGCTTGAGGCCGAGACTCGAGGCTCGTTCTCTGATTGACCGTGCGGCAGCATCCAGAGCGGCGTCGTGCCGCCGCACTCCAGACCGTCGTGGCGCTCCAGAGCGCGACACGCTATCCATGTCTAATCTACTCGTGGTTGACGTAACCGCCTTCCACCCGCAGGGTCAGGAGGCCGAAGGCGGGGAGGGACAGCGGGCCGTCCACTGGGCGCAGGCGCTCGCCCGCCGGGTTGCTGAGCCAGACCGCCGCTGGATGAAACCGGCGCCACTGCAGCGACGCGGTTTCGGGGCGGCCGCCGGCGTTGTACAGGCGAACGAGGAAGCCGCCGCTCTCCGGCAGGGGAATCAGACTCGTCGCCACCACGGCGGGGGTGTCCACGGTGAACAGGGACCGCGGCGCCGCGGCGCCCCGCGCCGGGCGCGCGAGCAACGGCTGGCTCCGCTCCACGCCGAAGCGGTAGGCGGCCAATGCGTCGAAGAGCCCGTGGGGCCGCACGGCGAAGGTGAAGGAGGCGGGCCCTGCCTGGTCGGCCTTGTAGTTGGTGTGCCAGTAGTTGTTCATGGCGAAAGAGAACAGGGTGCCGGACGACGCCGCGTGCGCCTTCCAGCCGGCGGGGCCGTCGTTGTGGGCGGTCTCGTCCACCATGGCGCCGACGGAGACCAGCGGCGCCTCCACGGTGGCCCAGGTGACGCCATGGCGCTGGTTGGAGACGTCCGCCCAACGCTGGATGGTGAAGAAGTCGCGGCAGGTGCCGGGGAGCTGGTCCGCCTCGGGCCGGATAAAGCCCCAGCCGAGATCCAGACGCGTCACGGGGTCGGCCACGGCGAACGGGAAGGCGAAGTAGACCGCCTCCTTGTCGCGCACCGCCGTCTTGTCCGACTCATTGCGGATCGCCAGCCAGTCCAGACCGTCCACGAGGCGGTACTCGCGGACCAGGGCGCGGGCGCCCGGCGCCGCGTCGCACTCCACTCGCAGCGTCGCCACCAGCGGTCCGGAGTCGGGTGCGGTGATACGGACCGCGCCGGCGCGCCGGAGATCGGCGGGCGACTTGCCCGCGACGTACAGATACTCGTTCAGCCCGTACGCGCCGGCGTCCACAAGCTCCCGGCCGTCGGCGGCGAATCCGGCCACGGCGCCCGTGACCGGATCCAGTCGGATCGCCAGACCGGCGGCGGCGGCGCGGCCGTCGCCCGCCGTGGCCGTTCCGCCGGCGGGCGCAGCGCCGGCCGTCACCCGGAAACGCCGGCCGCCCAGCGGCGGCACGTCGGCGGCGAGAAACGCGAGTTCACCGCTCGCGAGGCGCTGGGACGGCACCGGGCGCCCGTCGGCGTCCACGACGCGATCCCCGGCGCGGGATTGCGCCGCCGGCAGCACCACGAGGTCGGTGCGGGGCCATGAGCAGGTGTTGATCACGTCCAGGGGGGCATCCGCGGCTGGTGCGTCCTCGATGGCGTCCACCGTTTCAAGGAGCTCGCGCGAGAGCCGGTCGGCGGTCTCGGCGAACGCCTGCTTCAGCCGCCACTGGCCCACGGCGTTCGGATGGTCGGGGTCGGAGACGCTGTTCCATGCGCCCCAGGTGTGCTCGTCGGCCAGGTGCACCTCCCGCCAGGCGCCGTAGAACGCCGGCGGGTCGTACCGGCCGTCCACCACCGCGGCCAGGATCTCCGCCTGCACCAGGCGCTCGGACGCACGGCGGGCCAGTCCCAGCTCCCGCGCCGTGGAGGCGGCGCCGTCCTCCCAGTAGGGGGTGAGGTCGCCGGCGAACGCGGGCAGCGTCGCGCCGTGGCGCCGCTCGAACTCGGCGAAGAGGTGGTCGGCTGTGTCGATGACGAGACGGGGCGAGGCGTACCGCTCGTTCCACTCGCGGACGAAGTCGGGCAGGGCGGTATCCGCGGGGCCGTTGTCGGAATAGATGGTGTAGCGGAGCTGGACCAGCTCGTACGGGTAGCCGGCCGCGTCCAGTTCGTCAAGGTAGCCCAAGAGCTTCGGCCGCGCGTCGGCGCTCTGGATGCCGCTGGTCTGGTGAAACAGCGAGTAGCCCTTGCCCGCCACCCAGTACAGGAGCTTGTCCTGCCCCGACGGCCCCACCCACCAGCAGGGGCGGTCGCCCCACGCCGCGGTGGAGCGGCCGATGCGGTCGGAGGCGTTGGGTCCGCTGGAGAAATACCGGATCCCCGCGTGCGCCAGCGCCGGCACCATGCCCCAGCTCACGCCGGGGATGTCGGTGATCATGGCGGTGTCGAGCGTCAGGCCGTGGCGCCGCTCGAGGCGGCGGGCGCAGTCGGTGAGCCGGAACATCTCCTCGGGGCGCAGCAGGCCGGTGAGCGGATTCGTGTAGAGCGCCTGGAGCCCCATGTGTCCGCTCCGGACCGCGTCGAGGAATTCGTCGCGCTCAGGCGGGCCGACCCGCTGCAGGTACTCGTCCACCGCCCAGAGGATCTCGGTGTTCCAACGGAACTGCGCGTCGGCGGGATAGTCGGCGGTGCGCCGGATGAGGCGGACCGCATCGGCGAGGTTCTGGAGCTGCATCTCCAGGACCTCGGTCTGCAGGTGGGTGTAGCCGATGTCGTTGTGGGAATGGGGCAGGAGATGCACCTCGCGCCGGCGCACGGGCCGGAGCATCGCCTCCAGGCGGACCTCCGGCCGGCCGTCCACCCGGACGCGCACGGGGAAGGTTGTTTCGGCGGCCGCCGGAGGCGCCAGCAGGTCCAGCACGTTCAAGCCCAGTCGCAAGGGCTGCGTCGCCGGCGCCTCGTCGCCGGCCCGCACGACGGCCGCGCCCGAGTCGGCGGTGTGATCGATCCAGAGCTCCACAAGCTGACGTTCGCCGTCCGGGGTCCGCACCAGGGCCGGCTGCGGCCGCACCTCCATCGTGGGGCGGAACGCGTACATGAAGGTCATGTACCAGTCGCGCGAGCCCGCCGCCTCGCCCGTCACCCGGACCGCCACCGGCCGGCCGGGCGAAAGGAGAGCGGTCGGCACCTCCAGAAGCATGTAGCCGAAGGCGTCGCCCACGTGGTCTGTCCAGACGTGGCGGAACGAGAGCGCCACGCCGCCGGCGCCGCGCACGGTCCAGTTCTCGGCCACGCCGCCGGCGCGGGTGACGAATCGGAGCGCCGGCTGCCCGTCGAGTTCCAGGTCGAAGGCGCGGTCGCCGCCCGACGTGCCGGTGGAGTGGGCGCCGATCCAGACGAAGGCGCACGGTGCGGCGGGGAGCGGGTCGGGCGCCGGGGCGGTGGTCCACTCGATGACCATGCGGCCGTCGGTGACGCGGGTCAGCAGCGACTCGCGGGCGTACGGATGGAAGGAGTGATAGCGCAGGCGCTCGCCCGCCACCGCGGCGTCGTAGCCCGCCAGACTGTTGTGACCGGGTGGCAGGACCGCGGGGGCGGCGGCGGCCGCGGCGGCGGCGAGCAGCGTCACCAGGGCGGCGAGCAGGGTGGGGCGGATCCGGTTCATGGGCGGACTCCTTCCGGGGTGGGCGGCCGGCGGCCGCCCAGGTGGACATGCGAGAAGCACTCGGGGATGTGGGAGTCGTACACGCCGTGGGGATTCAGCGCCCAGCCGAGGCTAGGCGAAAGCCGGCGGCCGCCGGCCTCCACGTGCTCGAAGCGGGAGAAATCCAGCCGCAGGACGTCCCCCTCGCGGGGCGGCCATGCGCGTCCCGCGAAGAGCGCCTCCATGCCCGTCCAGGGGAAGGCGATCTCCGCGGTCCAGCCGCGGTCCACGTCGGTGTCGTCGTTGAGGGTGCCGTCCACCCGGACCGCCGAGCGCAGGCCGGGGAAATCCCAGTCCATGAACGCCCACCGGCGACCAAGCGGGTGGCGGCCGCAGCGGCTGGCGTCCTGGAAGCCGCCCAGCACGTCCACGGAGCGGGCGGCCAGGTCAAATTCGGGCTTAGCGCGGAAGCGCCCGCTCCTGCGGTACGCCTCCTGCCAGATGTAGAACACCTCGTACACGGTTCCCAGCGCGTTGATCTGGAACTCGTAGTAACAGTCGTCGCCGCCGATGAAAACCTCCACGTCGTTCTCGGTCCAGACGAAGGAGTCCCGCTCTGTGAGCCGGGCCTGGACGCGCGGCTCCTCGATCCAGAAGCCCACGTAGAGGCAGGCATCGTCCCAGAGCGCGGCCATCCGGGTGTCCAGCAGCGCCGGCGCGCCAGTGACCAGGTCCACGAAGCGGGGGGATCGCGCCGCGTTCCGCCACGGTTCCTTGTCCAGGTTGCCGTCGACGGCGACGGGCCCGTCGATCCGGTGGGCCGTGTAGAGCGCCAATTGGTCTTCGCCGCAGCCGTATCGTTGGGTCATTCCATTACCTCGGTTCGGACATCGGAAATCGGAATTCGGATTTCGGATCTGGGACCTGGGTTCTCGGTCCTAGATCCTGGGTCCCGGGGCCTAGGACTTGGAACACGGGGGTGTTGATTCAGCACCATCCGAATCAATTCCAAATAGCCAATAATATATAAGTAATCAGCAATAACCAATAAACCCATTCACCGATTCACCGACTCACCGATTCACCGATCTCTAAAATCCGGTCGGCGGTCCCGATAGCGTACCCTTCGGAGGCGTGAACGATGTCCCCTGCCGCCGTGATTACGAGCACCACCGGCCGAAGCGGGAGCGTGGCGCCCAAGCCGGCGCATACCGCCGCGAGCAGCGCTTCGTCCGGATCGCGGACCCAGACCACGGTGACGGGCAGGCCGTCGCCCGGCGGGACCGGCTGGTCCGCCGGGAGGCAGAGCAGGATCCGGCCGCCCCACGCCTCCAGCGCCGCGCGCCGGTCCATCAGCTCCGCCAGCACGTGGCGGGTGGGCTCCGTCCCCGGAGCCAGCCACGCCACGACGAATCCGCGATCGCCCGGTTTGGACGCCAGCGTCAGCGGGCTGCCGTCAAGTCCGGACAGCGCGGCGTCGCCGGGCAGCCGTCCCAACACGCGCGGCGGACCGGCGAGCTGCCGGAGCACCAGCGGCACCTCTGCGGCGCCACCGGCGGGGAGGGGGAAGAAGGCCAGCCGGGCCAGCACCGAGCCGTCGTGCTGGCGGTTGCCCGTCACCAGCAGGTAATCGCCGCCGGGCAGCTCCGCGGCGCCGAACTCGGCCGCGGGCTGGCCCTCGGGGTATTCAAGGGTTTCCGGCAGACCCTTCAACAGGCGGGCCAGGGTGAAGTGGGTGAAATACCGTGCCTGGCCGGCGGTCCCGTCCGTCTTCAGTTTCAGGCGGCCGGATGCAGGGGCGGGTTCGGCGGGGGGCGGCGGCACGGCCGGCTGCCAGCGTCCGTCCAGGTGGATTTCGGGCGTGCGGAGCGCGGGATGCAGCCGGGCGGGGATGCCGAGACTGCGCGCCAGCGCCACGAGGCAGATGTCGCCTGACCACCGGTCGGCCGCGCGCAGCGCCAGGACACCCCGCGGTGTGATGGGGAGGCGGTAGGGACTCCGGTCCTCGCGATGGGCGACGCGTCGCTGCAGCCATTGCCAGAGCGCCAGGGGATCCTGTCGCGCCTTCCGGGCGACGGCGGCGGGGACCGCCCGGCGCAGCGGCTCGCGCCAGGCCACCAGCGTCTCGGTGTCGATCCGCGGCGCGAGCACGGCCTGGACGAACAGCCCGCGGTCCGCCGTCATGAGGGGATGGGGCCGGGCGAGGGCGGCGGCCAGATGCGCCAGCAACACGTCCGGCGGCGCGTCCCGGAGATCCTTGTGGGACAGGGTGCCCAGCAGCGGCAGCGCCCACGCGCGCTGCTCCGGCGGGCAGCGGCGCAGGAATGCCTCGATGGCGCGCCAGTTGCCCCGGCTGACGGCGATGATCCGCCACACGGCGTCCGGATCCTGGCCGGTGGCGGCGGCGAGGGCGCGGGCGGCCGGCTCGGCCATGAACGTCGCGATGTGGCCGGCCCGGCGGGCGTCGTTTTCTTTCAGCCGCCGGGCGTTTTCCGTCTGGCCCTCGGCGGGGACGGGCAGGGGCGGCGGCATGGGCGGGGCGGTCAGGTCGAGGTCGGCGACCGCAGCCGGCGCGGCGCCGTCCGCGAGCCGGACCGTGACCTCGCCGCCGTCGCCGGCCGGCGACGGCGCCCAGCCGTATCGGCCGTCCTGCCGCGCCCACACGAGCAGGTCGCCCCGCCCGCACGCCACGGCGGCGCGTCCGTCGGTTCCGGTGGCGCAGGTGGCCAGGGGATAGAACTCCGCGTAGTTGTACAGCCGGAACGTCACCTCCGCCCCGGCCACCGGTCGGCCGGCGGCGTCCACGACGCGCACCCGCACGTCGCGCAGCGGCGCGTAGCGGCCGGTCAGGTTCAGCACGGGGCCCAGCGGCGGGCGCTCCAGCACGGGTTCCGGTCCGGCATAGGCGCCGTGCACGCGGGTGTGCACGAGCATGGCCCGCCGCACCGGCTCCCGGAACCAGGCCAGGTCGAGGTCCGGCTCGGGCTCGCAGGCGCCCAGGTAGTGCCAGCCGCCGTCCACCCACACCTCCACCCAGGCGTGATTGTCGTCGGTGTGGGCCCAGCGCGGCGTGTAGCACTGGCGGGCGGGGATCCCGGCGGCCCGGAGTGCCGCGACCGCGAGCACCGACTCCTCGCCGCAGCGCCCGTAGCCGGTGCGGATGGTCGCCAGCGGCGCGCTGGTGCGCGCGTCGGTGCCGTGATAGATCACCCGCTCGTGGCACCAGTGGTTGATCTCCAGCGCCGCCTGCCGGAGGGTGAGCCCGGCGACGCGGTCCCGCAGCTCGGGGTACATGTCCTGCCGGAACGTGTCGAGGGTCTCGTTGTTGACGCGTAGCGGCAGGACGAAGTGGCGGAACAGCTCTTCCGGAATTTGCGGCCCCCACGGCAGCTCGCGGCGGGCCCGCAGGCTGGCGCGGACGGCGGCGAGGTAGAAGGCGCCGTCGTGGTCGGCCAGGTCGGCCAAGGGCATGTAGGCGTACAGGAACTCCAGGGCGTCACGTTCCGCGGCGGTGAGCCGGTCGCGGAAGACGCCGAACAGGGCGTCGCCGCGGTGCCGCGCCAGCTTTTGGGTTTCCTTGAAGTGCCGCCGGATCTCGGTGCGGCTGTCCGGCCCCGGACCTGCGGCAGCGAGGCCCGCGACCGCGAGCAACGCGAGCAGTCCCGCGACGATCCGGCGCCCGAGTCGGCGCGGGCCCGGGGTTTGACGGCCGTCGCGCGCGAATCCATCGGGCGATGCGCAAGGTCCGGGGAACACGCGATGATTCATGCACGTTTCCTCAATATATTATCAGGTATTGTATGCGGAGAACCGCCGCCTGCCCAAGGGGATTTTTCCGCGGCGCCTGCCGTGGCGGCAATGCGCGTTCATGGTCGCGATGCGCCGGCGGTCAATCGGGCTCCGGCCCGGGATCCCGGATTTCAGTCGGCACCCTGCCGCCGCCGTCCGACGGCGGGCCCGGGTCCAGGCCCAGGCGGCGGAGCATCTCCCGCATCCGCTCCCGGTGGGTGCCGGGCCAGTAGATCCGGCCGCACGACGGGCAGCAACGGAACTCCCGGTGATGCGCCAACACGTAGGGCGGCACCGCCGGGGCGGCCACGGCGGCGTCCACCGCCACCAGGGGCTCGTTGCAGCGCAGGCAGCGGGTGAGGGGGCGGATGGGCCCCAGCTCCGGCCGGCCGGCCAGCAGCTCCGCCACCTGGTCGGGCCAGCGCTCCGCGGCGATCAGGATCACCCGGTCGCGCACGGCCCGCCGCCCCGCCAGCCGCCGGTCGCGGGTCACCAGGATCCGGTCGGCGGCCACCGCGATCTCGATGAGTTCGTCGTCGGGGAGGCCGGGCCGGAAGTCGGCGTCCAGGCCCAGGAGGCGCATCCACCGCGCCAGCCGCCCCAGCATGCCGTCCACGAGAAATCCGCGCACCGCCGCCTCCCGGAGGATCGCTGGATCCGTTGTACCACAGCGGCTGTCCGGAGGGCAGGGGTCTTTTTCGCCGCGGCCGGCAGGTGGCCGCCGGCCATCGCGGCGGACAATTAAGAGTTGATGCCGGCGGGTGTCCTTTGTATGCTGTAGGTCCGACAACACCAGCCGCGCAAGATCGAGGAGGAGGTGGCCATGGCCGAATACGAGACCATCCGGGTGGCGTGCGACGGCGCCGTCGCCACGGTGACGGTGGACCGGCCGGCGGTGCTCAACGCGCTCAACCGCCGCGCCGTGGCCGAACTGGACGCCGCCTTCGCCGCGCTTGGGGCGGACGAGACAGTGGCGGGCGTCATCCTCACCGGCGCCGGGGAGAAGGCGTTCGTCGCCGGCGCCGACATCGGCGAGGTGCAGGCGCTGGACGCCGCGTCGGGCCGCGCGTTCGCGCAGGCCGGCCAGGCGGTGTTCAGCCGGATCGAGGGGCTGGGCAAGCCCGTGGTGGCGGCCATCAACGGCTTCGCCCTGGGCGGCGGCTGCGAACTGGCGCTGGCGTGCACGCTGCGCGTCGCGGCCGAAACGGCCCGCCTCGGCCAGCCGGAGGTGAAGCTGGGGCTGATCCCCGGCTACGGCGGTACCCAGCGCCTGGCGCGCCTGGTGGGGCCGGGGCGGGCGATGGACCTGCTGCTGACGGGCCGGATGGTGAACGCCGCCGAGGCGCTGGCGATAGGGCTGGTCCACCGCGTGGTGCCGGCCGACCGGCTGCTGGCCGAGACCCGCCAACTGCTCGACGAGGTGCTCAAACAGTCGCCGCTGGCGGTCCGGCTCTGCATCGAGGCGGTGGGCCGCGGGACGAGTTTGGCGCTGGCCGACGGGCTGGCCCTGGAGGCGGATCTGTTCGCGCTGGCGTGCGGCTCTGAGGACAAGCGGGAAGGCACCGCCGCCTTCCTGGCCAAGCGCCCGCCCGCGTTCACCGGACGGTGACGCGGCAATCGCGGCGGCAGGGAGGCGGCATGATCCGGCACATCGTGATCTGGCGGTTTGAGGAGCAGGCGGACGGACGGGACAAGGTGGCGAACCTACGCCTGGCCCGCGACCTGCTGCGGGGGATGGCGGGCAGGGTCGACGGGCTGCTGAACCTCGAAACGGGCATCAACGAGCCGCCGTCGGGCGAGGCGTCGGATCTGGCCCTGGTGGCCGAGTTCCGCGACTGGCCGGCCCTGCGGGTGTACGCGGACCACCCCGTCCACCAGGAGGTGGTGCGGTTCCTGCGACGGGTCCGGACCGAGCGGCGGGTGGTGGATTACGAGATCTGATCGTTGACGGAGGCGGCGGAGAGCGGCAGCATGGCGGCACCCACGCAGACTGACAAACTGGAATTCCGGCGGCTGACCCAACTGGGTCTGGCCGTGCGCCTCGTCAAGGACTGCGCCGCCGGCTGGACCGTCGCGGGCGCGGCCCTGGCGGTGCTGCAGGGCGTCCTGCCGCTGGCGGGACTCTACCTGCTCAAGCTGCTGGTAGACACCCTGACCAGCGGCCCGGCCGGCGGCGACCGGTCGGCGCTGCTGACGCACGCTCTCACCCTCGTCGCCCTGGCCGCCGGCGTGGCGGCCCTGGGCATCCTGCTGCGCAACCTGTCCGCGCTGGCCACCGAGGCCCAGGCGATGGCGGTGACCGACCACGTGGCGGACCAGATCCACCGCCAGTCGACCACCATGGACCTGGCCTACTACGAGACCCCCGCCTACTACGACACCCTGCACCGCGCCCAACTCGAAGCGCCCTACCGGCCGCTGCGCATCGTCACCGGTCTGACCCGGCTGGTCGAGAGCGGTATCCTCATGCTGGCCGTCGCCGGACTGCTCATGACGTTCCACTGGGCGGTGCCGCTCGTGCTGCTGGCGGCGGCGGTGCCCGGCCTGTTCGTGCGGATGCACTTCTCGCGCAAGTTCCACCGCTGGCAGCGGGAACAAACCGAGGCGGACCGGCGGTCCTGGTACTACCACGCCCTGCTGACGGCCGGCGAGTACGCCAAGGAGATCCGGCTGTTCGGCATCGGTCCCCTGCTGGCCGGCTGGTACCGCGACGTCCGGACCCGGCTGCGGAGCGGGCGCTTCCGGCTGACGGCGGAGCGCTCCGCCGCCGACTGCCTGCTGCAGGGCGGTTCCCTGCTGGTGGTCTACGCCGGCTACGCGCTGGCGGCGTACCAGGTCATCGCGGGACGCATCAGTCTGGGCGACCTGGTGATGATCTACCAGGCGTTCCAGCGCGGGATGGCCGCGATTCAGGACGCGTCCGGCGCCCTGGCCGGGCTGTATGACGACAGCCTGTTCCTGTCGAACTACCACGAGTTTCTGGAGCTCAAACCCCGGGTGACCGCGCCCGAGGCGCCCGTGCCGGTGCCGCGGCCGTTCCGCGAGGCGCTGGCGCTGGACGACGTCAGCTTCGCCTATCCCCGCTCGGATCGGCGGGTGCTCGACGGCGTGTCGCTGACGCTGCGGCCGGGCGAGGTAATCGCCCTGGTGGGGGAGAACGGTGCGGGGAAAACCACTCTGGTCAAGCTCATCTGCCGGCTCTACGACCCGACGGCGGGCGCCGTCACGCTGGACGGGATCGACCTGCGGCGCTTCCGGCCGGAGGCGTTGCGCCGGGAGATCGGGGTCATCTTCCAGGACTTCGCCCGCTACGCCCTGACCGCCCGGGAGAACATCCGGCTGGGCGACCATGAGCTGGCGTCCGACGATCCGCGCCTAGCGGCGGCCGTCCGCCAGGCCGGCGCCGAGTCGGTGATCCGCCACCTGCCCGACGGCCTGGACACCCTGCTGGGCTGCCAGTTCGCCGGCGGCACGGAACTCAGCGCGGGGCAGTGGCAGAAGATCGCGCTGGCCCGCGCGTTCCTGCGCGATTCGCGCATCGTGGTGCTGGACGAACCCACGAGTTCGCTGGACCCCGTCGCCGAGTACGAGCTGTTCGCCGCGTTCCGCCGGCTGCTGGAGGGGCGGGCGGCCATCCTCATCAGCCACCGGTTCTCCACGGTGCGCATGGCGGACACCATCCACGTTCTGGCCGGCGGGCGCATCGCGGAAAGCGGCTCCCATGAATCCCTCATGGCCGCCGGCGGCCACTATGCCCACATGTTTGAGCTGCAGTCGGCGAATTACCGGTGAGACGGACATCGGACATCGGATATCGGATTTCTGATTCAAGACCTCGGTCTTCGCAAATCCATGCCGTGTTCCGTGCAGCTTCAGCCTGAAGAACGATATCCAGCCGAAATCCGATTTCCGATGTCCGAAGTCCGATATCCGAAGTCCGACCGGCACGGACCAACTCCGAATTCCGAGGCCTCCATCCATATAAAAACATTGTCTTTTCGATTGAAATTCATATAATTAACCCGAATATCGACAAGGAGTGCCCTGACGTGCCGCAAGTATTTGAAGGAAATCTCGATGCCAAGGGATTGCGCTTCGCGCTGGTGGTGAGCCGGTACAACGACGTCATCTGCAACCGGCTGCTGGAAGGGGCGCTCGACGGCCTCCGCCGCACCGGCGCCGAGGACGGCAACCTGACCATCGTCCGCGTGCCGGGCTCGTTCGAGCTCCCGCTCGTGGCGAAGCGCCTGGCCCTGCAGAAGAAGCACGACGCGGTGATCTGCCTGGGCGCCCTGATCCGCGGCGAGACGCCCCATTTCGACCTCATCAGCGCCGAGGTGACCAAGGGGATCGCCCAGGTCGCCCTGGACGCCGACTGCCCCATCACCTTCGGCGTGGTCACCGCCGACACCGTGGAGCAGGCGCTCAACCGGGCCGGTCTCAAGAGCGGCAACAAGGGCTTCGAAGCGGCGCTCGCGGCCGTCGAACTGGCCAATCTGTTGAAGGGGATCTGATTGGATCCGATCGTTCTTTGGCTTTTGCCGGGAGTCAATCGTGGGCACGCGTCGTAAGGGTCGTGAGTGCGCTCTGCAGCTTCTCTACCAGGCGGACTTCTCGCCCATGAATGCGGCGGACGCCAGCAACCTCTACTGGCAGATTCATATCAAGGAAGAAACCGTCCGGACGTACGCCGAATTCCTCTACTTCGGCACGCTCGAGCACAAGGCCGACATCGACACGATCATTCAGAAATTCTCGGAACACTGGCGCCTTGAGCGCATGGCGGTGGTGGACCGCAACATCCTCCGGCTGGCCGTCTTCGAGTTCCTCCATGAGACCGAGACGCCGACGACGGTGGTGATCAACGAGGCGCTGGAGATCGCCCGCAAGTTCAGCACCGAGGAATCCACCCAGTTCATCAACGGCATCCTGGATGCCATCAACAAGAACTACCTGCCGACGGTCCAGTCGTAACCGACCCGGCGACCGGACCGCGCCGCCGGCCGGCCGCGCGGGCGCCGGATTCAATTCCAGAGAGGAGATCGCGACATGAGCAGTCCGGAAACCGTCCTGATCCAGCACCGCCAGAAGAAACTCGAGGAGATCCGGGCGATGGGCGTCGATCCGTACCCCCACAAGTTCGCCTTCGACACCACGGTGAGCGAGACGGTGGCCCGCCACGCGACCATGGACCATACCCAGCTCGACGCGGAGAGCCACCACGTCCGCACCTGCGGCCGGATCCTGGCGCTGCGCGGTTTCGGCAAGGCGGCGTTCTGCCATATCTCCGACGGCGTCGAAAAGATCCAGTTCTACATCAAGAGCGACGTGTCCGAAGCCGACTCCGTCGCCCTGTTCAAGCAGCTGGACCTGGGGGACATCGTCGGCGTCGACGGGCGGCTGTTCCGGACGCGCACCGGCGAGCTCACCATCCTCGTGCAGCGGCTCACCCTGCTGGCCAAGTGCTACCTGCCGCTGCCGGAGAAGTGGCACGGGCTCACCGACGTGGAGATCCGCTACCGCCAGCGCTACCTCGATCTCATCGTCAACCCGGAGGCGCGGCGGATCTTCCAGCGGCGCTCCGCCATCGTCCAGCAACTCCGCCGGTTCCTTGAGGCGCGCGGCTACCTGGAGGTGGAGACGCCCATGATGCACCCGCTGGTGGGCGGTGCCACCGCACGGCCGTTCATCACTCACCACAACACCCTCGACATGAAGCTCTACCTGCGGATCGCCCCCGAGCTCTACCTCAAGCGGCTGGTGGTGGGGGGGATGGAGCGCGTGTACGAAATCAACCGCAATTTCCGCAACGAGGGGATCTCCACCCAGCACAACCCGGAGTTCACGATGCTGGAGTTCTACCAGGCCTACAGCGACTTCCGCGACCTGATGGCGCTGACCCGGGAGATGTTCACGGAGACCGTGGACGCCGTCTGCGGCACCCGCCTGGTGCCGTTCAAGGAGCATGTCATCGACTTCGACGGCTGGCAGGAGTTCACGCTCCGCGAGGCCATCGTTCACTACTGGACGGCGCCCGGCCCCAGGCCGGAACCGGAGCAGCTGAACACCCGCGCGGGCGTCGTCGCCCTGCTGGAGCGGATCAGCATCGGCTACCCGCCCAAGGAGTCGTACGGCAAGCTGCTGGGGTTGCTGTTCGAGGAAGTGGTGGAGCGCCAGCTCATCCAGCCCACCTTCATCTACGACTACCCCGTGGAGCTGTCTCCGCTGTCCAAGCGGAAGCCCGACGAGCCGGGCTTCGTGGAGCGCTTCGAGCTGTACATCGCCGGCATGGAGATCGCCAACGCCTACTCCGAGCTCAACGACCCCATCGACCAGGGCGAGCGGTTCCGCGAGCAGGTGCGCCAGCGGGAGGGCGGCGACGAGGAGGCGCAGATGATGGACGAGGACTACATTCGCGCCCTGAGCTACGGCATGCCGCCCACGGCCGGCGAGGGGATCGGCATCGACCGCCTGGCCATGATCCTGACCAACTCGCCGTCGATCCGCGACGTGATCCTCTTTCCGCTCATGAAGCCGGAGGCGCCCGCCGCCGTGCCGGACGACGCTGCCGCTGACGCCGCCGCCGGACCGGAAGCGGCCTCGAGCTGAGCGGCGCCCGGAGCCGCGTGAAATCCGAACGGGATGCGCCATGCGCTTTGAACTCTTCATCGCCCGCCGTTACCTGAAGGCCCGCCGGAAGCAGGTGGTGATCAGCTTCATCACCGTGATTTCGGTGCTGGGTGTGATGACGGGCGTGACGGCGTTGATCATTATCCTGTCCATGTACTCCGGCATGAGCCTGGATCTCCAGCAAAAGATCCTGGGCGCCACGGCGCACATCACCGTGCTGCCGCGAGGCGCCGGCGGACTGGCCGGCTACGCGGCCATGGCCGAGGAGATCGCGCGGGTACCGGGCGTGCGCGCCGTCACCCCCGCCGTGTACGTCCAGGCGCTGGCCAGCTCGGGCTCCTCATCCACGGGGCTTATCCTCAAAGGAGTGGATCCGGCCGCCGAGGCCAAACTGGCGGCCGGCCTGGGCGTGCTCCGGACGGGCCGCTTCGAGGACCTGAACGCCCGGCGCGCCGCCATCCTGGGCAGCCAGCTGGCCCGCCACCTCGGCGTGGAGACCGGCATGCCCGTCACCCTGATCGTACCGAAGGGGACGCTCACGCCCATGGGCCTCATGCCGCGCATTCACCGGTACCGCGTGGCGGGCACGTTCGAGTCGGGTCTGTACGACCTGGACAACACCTGGGCCTTCATTTCGCTGGACGAGGCCCGCGCCCTGGCCGGACTCTCGTCGGACGCCGTCCAGGCCCTGGAGATCCGGGTGACCGACATCTACGAGGTGCCGGCGATCCAGGCGCAGATCGCCCGCCGCCTGGGCGACCGGGCCGGGCTGACCAACTGGATCGAGACCAACCGGCCGCTGTTCGCCGCCCTTCAGCTCGAGAAGTGGGGGATGTTCCTGGCCATCGGCCTGATCGTCCTGGTGGCGGCCCTCAACATCGTGACGACCCTCATCCTGATGGTCATGGAGAAGAGCCGCGACATCGCCATCCTGCGGGCCATGGGCGCCACCGAACGGCAGATCCTGCGCGTCTTCATCTGGCAGGGGATGATCATCGGCCTCATCGGCACCGCGCTCGGGAGCGCGCTCGGCGTGGGGCTAGCCTGGGCGGCCGACCATTACAAGTGGATCCGGCTGGACGCGGCCGTTTACTCCATCCCGTACCTGCCGTTCCGAATCAGCCCGTGGGACGTGCTGTTCGTGGCGGCCGCGGCGCTGCTCATCAGCTTCCTCGCCACGCTGTATCCCTCCCGCCAGGCGGCCCGCCTCAACCCGGTGGAGGCGATCCGCTATGAGTGACTTTCTCGCGGTTACCGGCCTGGACAAGGGGTTCCCGTACGGCGGCGGGCGGCTGGAAGTCCTCCGGGGCGTGTCGTTCGGCCTGCCGGCGGGGACGACGGCTTCCATCGTCGGCGATTCCGGTTCCGGCAAGAGCACGCTGCTGCACGTGGTGGGCGGCATGGAGCCGCCCGACGCCGGCCGGGTGCTGGTCGGGGAAACCGAACTGTACGCGCTCGCGGGCGATGCGCGGGCGCATTTTCGGAACCGGCAGGTGGGCTTCGTGTTCCAGTTCCACCACCTCCTGCCCGAGTTCTCCGCCCTGGAGAACCTGATGATGCCCCTCCTCATCCGGGGCGTCGGCGCGGCGGAGGCGTCCGCCGCGGCAACCGTCCTCATCGCCGAACTCGGCCTCGAGCACCGCTTGGCCAGCCGCCCAGGCGAGCTCAGCGGCGGCGAACAGCAGCGGGTGGCGGTGGGCCGGGCGCTCATCACCGAGCCGGCGCTCCTGCTCATGGACGAGCCCACCGGCAACCTGGACCACGGCACCGGCGACCGCACCATGGACCTGGTGCTGGGGCTCACGGCGCGGCGCGGCACCACGGTGCTGCTGGTGACGCACAACCCGGCGCTGGCGGAGCGCTGCGCGGCGCGCTTCCGCATGACCGAGGGCCGGCTGGAGCCGGTGTAACCCGTTCCCGAAACCCCGTCTGGACAATTGCGTTGAAGCCGTCCGGTTTCACTCACCCGGCCGGGCGTCAATCCATGTATACTAGGGACGATTCCCGAACTTTCCGTTGAGGCAGGTGCCATGCGCAGACTGGTCGTGCTCGCGGCGGTGATGGTGATGGCCGGGTTCCTCCCGGCGGTTGATCCCGCTCCCGGCCTGGAGCGGGTGCTGGAGGCCGGGGCGCTCCTCGGCGACACGTCGGGCGACGGGGTGGCGGACGCGATCCGCGCCCGCATCATCCTGTCGGGGGATTCGCCCAACCACCTGGCGGCCGCGGCCATCGCCGAACGGTTGGGCTTCGAGTCCACCGGCATGAGTTTCGACTTTGTGACTGACGATGGCGGTCCGGCGCCGGATCCCGCGTGCTATCCGGTGGTGGTGGGCCGCGGCAACCGGCTGCTGCCCGCCGGGCTGGCGGCTACGGCGCCGCCTGGCGCCGCCGGCGGGCGCGGCTGGGCGGTGCTGCAGTCGGGCGCGCTGTCCGGCCGGCCGGCGCTGTTCCTGTACGGCTCCGACGCCCTGGCCGAGGCGTATGCGGCGCGCGCCTTCTTCGGGCGGTTCCCTTACCTGTGGGACGTCTGGGGACGGGCGGACGGCGTCACTTACCGCAAGGTGCTGGATGACATCACCCGGTATCTGGCGGGACTGGGCGTCACGCCGCGGGGGCTGGCGATCACGGCCGCCCGGTACGAGAACCGGGGCGTCTTCGACCGCCGCCGCGACGAGGCCGTCCGGCTGGCGCGCGACTTGAAGGGATGGGCGCTGGACGACGGGGAAATCACCCGCCTCACCGTGGAGATCGCGGTGACCGGGACGGCGCGGCGGAAGGTGGCCGAGGACCTGGCGCGTCTTTCCGCCGACCGCGCCTCCGGCCGGCGCACGGACCTCCTCAATTATCCCGGCCTGGCGGAGCTGGAATTGCGGCTGGTCGCGCCGGACGGCGCCGCCGCCGTCGCGGTCCCGCGTTTCTCGCTGCCGGACCGGTTCCTGAACCGGCGGTACCGGCAGGAGACCACCGTCAAGCTGGACCGCAAGGTCTGGCTGGACGACCTGTACTCGGTCGCCGGGTTGTACGCCGACGGCAACGGTGACCGCATCCCCGACGACGTGCTTTTCCGGACGGTGGCCGGGGCGGGGGAGACCTCGGCGGAACTGGCCCTGCTGGCGGGCCGCGTCGCCCTCGAGACCGCCGGCTGCCGTTTTCCGCTGGTCCGGCTGGACACCGAGCTGGGCGATCCGGCCAAGGCCGGTCCGCTGCTCATCGCGGGCCCGGACAACCGGGCCGCCCGCCGGCTCCGCGACCTGGGCCTGGACCTGGCGCCCCGCCGGCCGACGGCGGGCGAAATCCGGGCGCTCAACGACAAGGCGCTGGCGGCGCCCCAGCTGCTGGTACACGGTGACAGCGCCGCGGCGACCGGCGCCGCGCTCCATTACCTGGCGCGGTACTATCCGTACCTGGACGCGGCGCGGGACGAGGACCGCAGCGTCGCCGAGCTGGGCCAACAGGTCCTGCGCCGCCTGCAGGGCCGGGAGCCGGCCGCGGCCGCCGCAGCGCTGCTGGCCGAGCGCGCCCCGCTGCTGGACCTGCTGGGCGCGAACCCGGAAATCAAGGTGCGCGGCGAGCTGACGCTGGATCGGCTCGCGCCCGAGATCGCCGCCCCGATCGCCGCATACATCCACGACCGGTACTCCTCCGGCTGGGAGGTGGTGACCACCAGCCGCGACGCGAACCGCACCGCCTTCGAAATCCGGAAGGAACTGCCGTGGGAGGGCGACGGGGTGCGGGATCGCGTGCGCCGGTACCTGGCGGCCGCGCCGGCGGGCGCCGGGCTGGAGCTGGAAATCCGCCTCAGTGAACCCGCTGATTTTCGGGTCCGCCTCGAAAGCGAGTGGCGGGCCGAACTGGACAGGGACTATCCGGGGCGGATCCGGTCGCTGCGGGTCCTGAGCGCCTACAAGCAGGGCCTGTTTTGGCTGACGGAGTCGGTGCTCCCGCGCCTCCGGGGTCTGAAAGTCGCGGCGATCCGCGTCGAATTTCAGGATCGGCCGCCGGCCGGTGACGCCCTCCGCAAGGTCTACGGCGAAACGCCCGGCTGGCTGCAGGAACTCTTTCCCGCCGACGAGCTGATGGCGCGGGAGCTGGGCCTGGCCCCGGAGGCGGTGGAATTCCGCCGGATGGAACCGGCGGGCGACCAGCCGGTCTACCGGGTGGAGGCCCGGGATCGGGCCGGCCGCGTGGCGCTGGCCGAGACGTTCACGCCCCTGTTCGAGGAACGCCCCTTCTTCCGCCGCTTCCCGAGCTGGGGTGCGGCGCCGGTGCCCATGGCCGGTTTCGTTGTCCGCCGCGACGGCCGTGAGGTGGAGCGGGTGGCCGTGCCCACGGACATGGGCGCGGTCTGGGACGTTTACCAGGCCGAGGTGATCCCCGCCCTGGAGGAGCAGATCCGGAAGGCGGCGGGCGGCAAGCCCACGCCGGACAAGCAGCCGTTCTTCCGCCGCCTCACCGCGGAACTCGCCGCCAGCGAGCCGGACGAACGGCTGGGGCTCGACGAGGAGCACGTCTCGGCGCTCGAGGCCTTCCACGAGGACTTCTACTTCCTGACCCTCGAGTTCGTCAACCACATTCTGGAGAAGGACGCCGCCAAGGAGCCCGAGGGGGGCTATTTCCGCGCCAACCCGTTCGCCGCGCCGGGCAACGTGCTGCCGCTGGTGACGCGCGGGCCCGCGGGCAAGGGGCCCGTGGTCGCCTTCAAGCTCGAGCTGCCGCTGACCGACACCCCCCAGCTTGTTCTTGACTACACCACCCTGGAGCCCGTCACGCACACCGACAAGGTGAAGCTGGAGCCGCTCAAGGGCGCGGCGGTGCACTGCGAGTCGCTGTACGTGTCGGCGGACCGGGCGGTGTGCGGCGCGCGTTACCGCGTGGAGCTCAAGACGGCCGCCGAGTTCGACGCGTTCTGCCGCTTTTTCGCCCGGTACCGCGAGCTGGTGCGCGCCGGGGCGGACCCGGAGTTGGGCCGGTTCGGCCTCGCGGCGCTGGAGCTGGACGTGCGCGCGCCCGATGCGGCCGGCGTCTTCACCCTGGACATCCCGCCCGCCCCCGCCACAGCGGCGGAGCCCATTTTGGAGAAGCCGGCCCGGCCGTTCCGGCCGGACCATGTGGTGGGGCCGGAGGAGTGTGTCGCCGTCATGCGGCGCTGGGCGGGCGAGTCGGGCTACCGCGTCTTCCGGGCCGGCCGGTCGTACGAGGGGCGGCCGGTGTACGCCGCCGAGATTCTGGCGCCGAGCGCCGCCGAGATCCAGAGCCGGGTCAAGCTGGCCCTGCACAAGCCGACGCTCATGCTCACGGGGCGGCAGCACGCCAACGAGGTCGCCTCCACCGGCTACCTGCTCCACCTGATGGAGCTGCTGGCCCGGGACCCGGTCTGGGCGGCCTATCGGGACAAGGTCAATTTCGTCCTCCATCCCATGGAGAACCCCGACGGGGCGGCCCTGGCGGTGCGACTGGCGGCGCTGACCCCCGAGCACAGCCTCCACGCGGGGCGGTTCACCTCACTGGGGATCGACCTGGGCTACGAGGTGGACCGGCCGGACACGTTGTTGACGGAGGCGCGGGTGCGCAACGCCCTGTACGGCCGCTGGCTGCCCGACATCTACCTCAACCTGCACGGCTACCCGTCCCATGAATGGGTCCAGCAGTTCTCCGGCTACACCCCGTACCTGTTCCGGTCGTACTGGATCCCCAAGGGCTGGTTTGCCTATTTCCGCTACGACGACTCCGGGCTGGAGCCGGCCTACACCGAGGCCGGCGCCAAGCTGCTCCAGTACGTCAGCCGGGGGCTGGAGGCGAGTCCCGAATCCGATGCGTTCAACCAGCGTTTCTACCGCCGCTACGAGCGCTGGGCGGCCCGCTGGCAGCCGCACATTCACTATCTGGACCGGGTGAACCGCACCACGATTTTCCACACGCGCCGCTCCGGCACAGCCGCCCGGCCGAGCCCCCGCACCCGGGCCACTTTCGCCGAGGGCGTCCCGGAGCTGATGGACGAGACGGCCCACGGCGAGTTCCTCTCCTTCCTGTCCCGGCAGGGGCTCGCCTACCTCAAGGCCCACCTCGACTACCTGGCGGACTGCCCGGTGGTCCGGGTGCCGGTGGACGAGGAGCGGGCCGACTATACCCTCTTTCAGGTGTACCGCCGCCGGCCGCCGCTGCCGGCCGGCGATGGCGGTCGGCGTCCTTGATACGGGAGCGATTTTGGTGCATCATAGAGGGTACGGCCGGCGCCGCGCGCCTGCCGGGGGAGACGGACCGACACCATGTTCGAAAAATACACCGAGAAAGCCCGCCGGGTGATTTTCTTCGCCCGATACGAAGCGAGTCAGCTGGGCAGCAGCACCATCGACTCCGAGCACATCCTCCTCGGCCTGATCCGGGAGGACAAGAAACTCAGCCGCTTCTTCCCGAAGGGGGAACCAGCGTTCGAGTCGCTGCGCAAAGCCGTCGAGAGCCAGTCGCGGATGCGGGAGAAGATCTCCACGTCCATCGAGATTCCCCTGTCCGGGGACACCAAGCGGGTGCTGAACAACGCCTCCGAGGAGGCGGAACTGCTGGGCAACAAGTATGTGGGCACCGAGCACATCCTGCTCGGGCTGCTGCGGGAGAAGCAGACCACCGCCGGCCGGATGCTGTACGAGCAGGGATTGCGGCTCGCCATTGTCCGCGACGCCATCGGCTCGTCCCAGACGTCCGAGGAGCCGAGCAAGCCATCCCGCAAGAAGAAAGACCCCCTCGTCGTCTACGAGTTCTCCCGCGACCTCACCGAGGGCGCCTTCCGCGGGGAGCTGGACCCCCTCATCGGTCGCGACAACGAGCTGGACCGGGTGATCCAGATCCTGTGCCGCCGCACCAAGAACAATCCCGTGCTCATCGGCGAGCCGGGCGTCGGCAAGACGGCCATCGTCGAGGGGCTGGCCCAGCGGATCGTCGACGGCAAGGTCCCGCCGTTTCTCGCCAACAAGCGCATCATCGCGCTGGACCTGTCGCTGGTCGTGGCCGGAACGAAGTACCGCGGCCAGTTCGAGGAGCGCCTCAAGTCCATCATGAAGGAGCTCATCGAGAACAAGGACTTCATCGTCTTCATCGACGAGCTGCACACGCTGGTGGGGGCCGGTTCAGCGGAGGGGTCGCTCGACGCCGCCAACATCCTGAAGCCGTCGCTGTCCCGGGGCGAGCTGCAGTGCATCGGGTCCACCACGCCGGCCGACTTCCGCAAGTTCATCGAGAAGGACCGCTCGCTGGAGCGCCGCTTCCAGGCGATCAAGGTGGACGCGCCCAACGAGGACGAGACCATCCGCATCCTGCGGGGGATCCGCGAGCGCTACGAGGGTTTCCACAACCTCAAGTACACCGACGACGCGCTGGAATCCTCGGTGTACCTGTCCAACCGGTACATCTCCGACCGCTTTCTGCCCGACAAGGCGATCGACCTGATGGATGAGGCCGGCGCCCGCGTCAAGCTCCGGTACGCCGAGATCCCGGAGGACCTGCTCCGGATCCAGAAGCAGCTCGGCGAGATCAAGCAGCTCATCGAGACGACGGTCCGGCGGCGCGATTACGAAGAGGCCGCCCGGCTCAAGGAGGAGCAGCTGTCCCTGCAGAAGGAGGCCGAGGATTTCCGGACGCGCTGGCACATCGATCTGGACCACCCGGCGGTGGTGACCCGCGGGGATATCGAGGAGGTCGTCGCGCGCTGGACGGGCGTGCCGGTGGCCCAGATCAAGGAAGAGGAGATGAACAAGCTCCTCCGCATGGAGGAGGAACTGCACCGGCACATCATCAGCCAGGACGACGCGATTTCGGCGCTGGCCCGGGCCATCCGGCGCGGCCGCGCCGGGCTCAAGAGCCCGAACCGGCCCGTGGGCTCCTTCCTGTTCCTGGGGCCCACCGGCGTGGGCAAGACCGAGGTGGCCAAGCGGCTCACCGAGTTCCTGTTCGGCTCGGAGCAGGCCCTGATCCGCTTCGACATGTCCGAATACATGGAGAAGCACTCGGTGGCCAAGCTCATCGGTTCGCCGCCGGGCTACGTGGGGCATGAGGAGGGCGGCCAGCTCACCGAGAAGGTCAAGCGCAACCCGTACTCGGTCGTCCTGCTCGACGAGATCGAAAAAGCCCACTTCGAAGTGTACAACATACTGCTGCAGGTGTTCGAGGAGGGCCATCTCACCGACTCGCTGGGCAACCGCATCGATTTCAAGAACACCATCGTGATCATGACCTCGAACATCGGAGCCAAGCATCTCGATCGCCGGGGCTCCGTGGGGTTCCGGGTGGATGAGAAGACCGAGGAGAAAAAATCCCACGACCTGATCCGGAGCGAGGTCAAGAAGATCTTCCGGCCGGAGTTCCTCAACCGGATCGACGAAACGATCATCTTCAAGTCCCTCAACACGGACGACCTGCGGTGCATCGTCCATTTGCTCATCGCCGAGATCAACCGCAACCTCGTCCGCCGCAAGATCACCATCGAGATCGCGCCCGAGGTGGCCGATTTCATCATCGACACAACCTGCACGGACCGCTCCTACGGTGCCCGGCCGCTGCGGCGCGCCATCCAGAAATTCATCGAGGATCCCGTTTCGGAGATTCTGATCCAGGGCCGGATCCAGGAAGGGTCCCACGTCGTGGCCTACGTCGAAATGGGTGACATCGCCTACCGCCTGAGCGGCGAAGGCAGCCAGCAGGGACAACCCCTGCTGGTGAGCCGGTCCCGGTGACCAGTCTCGACCCGCTTTGAACCATTCCCGCCGGAGAATCATCTGAGCGGAGCAGCCAGCTTTTTTTGGGGTGCATTGGGCTCCGGTCAATGATATAATCCAGCGCTTTGAGCGCTCCTGCAACTTAATCGCGTGGAGGTTTAATGAGGTCCGGACTGCGAACAGGTGCCCTGACAGTGCTGTGTCTGGCCCTCCTTGCTTCCGCCGCTACCCCCCTGTTTGGCCAGGTGGGCACGCTCATTGAAAAGGTTGAGATTCGCGGCAACCACCGCATCCCACAGGACACCATCTTCTACTACATCATGACCCGCTCGGGCGACGTCTACGACCGGGACAAGCTCCTCCTCGACTTCCGGGCGCTCCAGAAGACCAACCTGTTCAAGAACATCAAGGTGGACGTCGCCGACGGCGAGACCGGCCGGATCGTCACCTTCATCGTCGAAGAGAAACCCATCATCCGTTCCATCGCCTACGAAGGGGTGAAATCGTTCAAGCAATCGGACATCCTCGACAAGTTCAGCGAGGAGAAACTGGGCCTGACGGTGGATTCCCCTTACGAGCCCACCAAGATCAAGAAGGCCGAAACCATCATCCAGAACCTGCTGGTGCTCAACGGGCGGCCGCTGGGCACCGTCAACACCGCCGTGGAGGAGATCCCGCCCAACTCGGTGAAGATCGCCTTCCAGATTACGGAGGGGGAGAAGGTCCGCATCGGCAAGATCCGGTTCACCGGCAACACGGTGTTCGACAACGGTGACCTCCGGGGCGCGCTCAAGCTCAGCAAGGAACGCGGCCTGATCAGCATGTTCAAGGGTACCGACAAATATCACAAGGACAAGCTCCTCTATGACCTCGAGGAGAACGTCAAGTCCCTGTATCAGGAGCACGGCTACCTGGACATGAAATACGGCCAGCCCGAGGTGGAGATCGTCGAGGGGCCCCGCGGTTTCATGCCGCTCCTCCGGAAGACGAAGAAGCAGTTCTTCATCACCATCCCCGTCGACGAGGGGGCGCAGTACCGGATCAACAGTCTCGACTTCGACGGCAACACCCTGTTCACCGACGAGCAGCTCATGCCCCTGATCGGCCTCAAGAAAGGCGACGTCGCCAACTACAAGGCCGTCAAGCAGGGGATGGACAATATCAAGAAAATCCATGGGATGCAGGGTTACATCGATTTCGACATCCAGCCGCGGCTCAAGACCGATCAGCCCAACCGGCTGGCGGATATCACGTTCACGGTGGAGCAGGGCAAACAGTACCGGGTCAACAAGATCGAGTTCTTCGGCAACACCCGCACCCGCGACAAGGTGCTCCGCCGCGAGTTCATGCTGGTGGAGCAGGAGACGTTTTCCCAAACCCTCCTGGACATCAGCATCCAGCGCCTGAACCAGCTCGGGCTGTTTGAAAAGCTCGAGGAGAAGGATTACGAGATCAAGCGCAACCCCCAGGAAGCCACGGTGGACATCAACCTCACCGTCAGCGAGAAGGGGCAGCAGTCCATCGGCCTCACCGGCGGCATCAGCGGCTACCAGGGCACGTTCATCGGCATCAACTACAGCACCAATAACTTTTTGGGGTACGGCGACAAGCTCGCCTTCGACGCCATCTTCGGGACGCGCATGGTCAATTTTTCCTTCGCGTTCACCGACCCGTATTTCCTGGACACCAACTCGCTGTTCGGATTTTCCGTTTACAACCGCCGCTACCGCTACGACGTCAACGATTACACCTATTACTACCAGACCAGCGACGCGGTCCAGTTGTACGTCCGCAAGACCGTCGGTTTCAGCGCGACCTTCGGCCGGCCGCTGTGGCGTTTCTGGCGGTATTACATCTCGTATGAGTTGGAGAATATCTCCTTCCCGCCTGACGAAATCAACGAGGACTACTACTACCTCGTCGAAGCGCAGCTTTTCGGCATCAACCCCGGGCTGCCCATCGAAGACGCCCTGGAAGGGTTGATCCGCTCGCAGGTGAGCTTCCGCCTGTCGCAGAACACCACCGACGACTATTTCTTTCCCACCCGCGGGCGGGAGCTGGATCTCGGGGTGGCGTTCTCCGGCGGAGTGCTGGGGGGCGACTTCAACGTGATCCGGCCGTACGTGGACATGAAGGTCTTCTTCCGCGATCCCCTCCTGCTAAAGGGACGCAACATTTTCGGCTTCCACGGCCGGGCCCAGTTCGTCGCCCCGTTCGGCGAAACGATGGCCGTGCCCTTTTTCGAACGGTATTTCATGGGCGGCGACCAGGACCTGCGCGGGTTTGACATCCGCGGCATCAGCCCGTATGCGGTGGTCTCCAGCATCCAGAAGGACAACGAGGGCAACCCGCTCATCGACTTCGACACCGGCCTGCCGCGGCGGACGGACTACGTGCAACCCATCGGCGGCGACTTCCAGTTCCTGGGGCAGGGGGAGTACCGCATCCCCATCGCCGGGCCGGTTTCCGTCGCCCTCTTCGCCGACGTCGGCTTGTCCACCGTGACCCAGTACGACAAGCTGGGCTTCTCCGAGAACACCAACGTGTACCTGATCCAGAGCACCAACGGCAAGTGGCGCGCGTCCACCGGCGCGGAGCTCCAGTTCATGCTGCCGATGATCAACGCGCCGTTCCGCCTGATCTTCGCCTACAACCCGCTCCGCCTGACCGAGACGTTCCGGACCAAGGACCAGTTCTACAACTACAACGAACCGAAAACCAACGTGCAATTTACGATTGGCAAGAGCTTTTAATCAAATATCAAAGGAGAACATGCCGTCATGAAACAGTTGAAGTACATCTTGTTGGGGTTGCTGATTCTGGGGTTCGGCGCCTTTGCCGGCGCGCAGGCGAAACTCGGGTTCGTCGATTCCAACCGCGCGGTCGTCAGCACCGACGAGGGGAAGGCGGAATACCAGAAGATCACGGACTGGGCCCAGAAGCAGGACGGGTCCCTGAATGAATTGCGCAAGCAGATCGAGGAAAAGCAGACCCAGTTGCGCAACCAGCAGAACATGCTGACCGAGGACAAGCGGGAAGAGATGGTCAAGGAGCTGGACCGCCTCGAAACCGAGTTCAAGCGCCGGGGCGAGGACCTGAAGCGGGAATACGCGCGGCGGCTGGACGAGTTCGGCAAGCGGATGGACAAGAAGATCACCCCGCTGTTCAACAAGTTCGCGCAGGACAACGGCTACACGATGATCCTGTATCTCAACCCCCAGATCGTGGCCTACTACGACCCGAAGATCGACGTGACCGAACAGATCATCAAGCTCTACAACCAGGCGTACCCCTACACGCCGCAGCCGTAGCGCGTCGCCGGGCTCCCGCCGGGCGCCGGCAACGCAGACCTTTTCAACTCCCGAACGGTCCCAGCCGCAGCCGACTGGGACCGTTGCCTTTAAACCGATCCGAGGAGGAACAGGTGAACGAGACTCCCAATCTGCCCGACATTCGGGAAATCATGAAATGGCTGCCGCACCGCTATCCCTTCCTGCTGGTGGACCGCATCCTGGAACTGGAACCCGGCGTCCGGATCAAGGGACTCAAGAACGTCACGTTCAACGAACCGTTCTTCCAGGGGCACTTCCCGGGTGCGCCGGTCATGCCGGGCGTGCTGATCCTCGAGGCCATGGCCCAGACCGGCGGCGTGCTGGCGATGTCCACCCGCTGCAAGAGCGAAAGCGGCAATCTGGTCTACTTCATGGGCATCGACAAAGCCCGCTTCCGCCGGCCGGTGGTGCCCGGCGATCAGCTCGTCATGGAAGGCGAGGTGATCAAGCTCAAGTCGCGGACGTGCCAGATGGCCGGCCGAGCGTTCGTGGGCGGCGAACTGGTGTGTGAGGCCGAGTTCCTCTCCATGATCATGGAAGGGCAGCGATGACCAACGTCCATCCCTCCGCGGTCCTGTCGGGCCAGGTGGAATTGGGTGATGACGTTACCATCGGGCCGTACGTCGCCATCCAGGGTCCGGCCGTGATCGGCCGCGGCACCGTGATCGATGCCCACTGCCGTCTGGAAGGACCCATCCGGATGGGGGAGGAGAACCACGTTTTTCCATTCTGCTCGATGGGCTCCGCGCCTCAGGATATTTCCTACAAGGGCGAGCCCACCGAGCTGGTCATCGGCGACCACAACCTGATTCGGGAATTCGCCACCTTCAACCGAGGCACCGTCAAGGGGGGCGGGCTCACCCGGGTGGGCAGCCACTGCCTGTTCATGGCCTATTCTCACATCGCCCATGACTGCGTCGTCGAGGACCACGTGATGTTCGCCAACGGCGCCACGCTGGGCGGGCACGTGAGCGTCGGCTTCCGGAGCACGGTGGGCGCGTTCACCGGAGTGCACCAGTTCTGCCGGATCGGCCCCTACGCCTTTGTGGGCGGATACTCGGTCATCACCCGTGATGCGCTGCCGTTCGTGAAGACCGTCGGCGAGCGCAACCACGCGGCGATATACGGCATCAACGCCATCGGCCTCCAGCGGCTCGGCTTTCCCAAGGAGCGCATCGAGACGCTGCAGCGGGCGTACCGGCTGCTCTTCCGCCAGACGACCAATCTGGGGCAGGGATTGGCCAACCTCAAGGAGTGCCTGCCGGTCGAGGGCGACGTGAAAGACCTGGTGGATTTCATCGAGTCTTCCAAGCGGGGCGTGATCCGATGAACGAGCCGCTGCCGGAACGGCTGGGCCTGATCGCGGGGGGCGGAGAGTTTCCCCTGATGATCGCCCGGCAGTGCCGGCAGTTGGGCATCCCCTGCCATGTGGCCGCCATCCGGGACGAGGCCGACGCGGCCGTCGCCGAGGGCGCCGCCTCGATCCAATGGCTGGGGATCGGCAAGCTGGGCCGGCTGATCCGTTTTTTCAAGGACGCGGGCGTGACCCAGGCGATCATGGCGGGGTATGTAAAGCACGTCCGCATCTTCGGCCGGGACCGTCCGGATCTGCGGGCCATCACCCTCCTGGGGCGGCTGCCCCGCCGGAACACCGACGCGATCCTCGGCGCGCTGGCCGACGAGTTGGGCCGCGAGGGCGTGCGGGTGGTGGATTCCACCCTGCTCCTGCGGGACCTGGTGCCGCCGGCGGGACTGCTGACTCGGCGGGCGCCCGACCGCCAGGAACGGCTCGACCTGGAATACGGACTGGCGATCGCCCGCGAGATCGCCCGGCTGGACCTGGGGCAGACCGTTGTGGTCTGCCGACGGGTAGTGGTGGCGGTGGAGACGCTCGAAGGCACCGACGTCACCATCGAGCGGGCCGCCGCGCTCACCCAGGACGAGAAGCTGACGGTGGTCAAGGTCAGCAAGCCCGATCAAGACATGCGGTTTGATGTGCCCATCATCGGCGCCCGCACCGTCGACGTGTTGACGCGGAACCGGGTGTCGGCCATGGCGGTGGACGCCGGGCGCAGCCTGATGCTGGACAAGCCGGATGTGCTGAAGCGTCTGGATGCCGCAGGGATTACCCTGGTGGGCGTGACTGCGCCGGCGGTCACGCTCCCCGTGAAGTGGTGAGTGACTCATGGACCGAGAGATCTTGTACAAGCTGATCCGCGTGGCGATATTCCCGTTCCGGTTCGTCTATCTCATCGTGTATCAGTGGCGCATGAACCGGGCCCGGGATGCCTATCGGGCGGCCCGGGTCCCCGGGGCACCCGCCGGCCCCGACGCCTCCCCACCCCCCGAGCAGAGTGAGGAGATAGGAGACAGGAGATAGGAGATAGGAGATAGGAGTAGTGATCTCCTCGTGCTCGTAATTCGTAATCGCAATCGTAATCGTAATTCGTAATCGTAATTCGTAATCGTGATCGTAATCGAGGCTCGAGGCTCAAGACTCGTTCCCGATCATCGGACATCGGAATTCGGACACTGGAATTCGGGTATCGCGGTTCGGGGTTCGCGGTTCGAGTCTTCCCGTTTGTCTGATGCTTCCCGTCTTGCGTCTACCGTTCTCGTCTACCGATTCATCATCCGAAATGCCCAATGAAAAATGACCAATGAAAGTTGACCACTAATAGATGGTCAATGAATGCCGCCTCCCACTCATCCACCCATTCACCCCTTCTCCCTTCTCCCTTCTCCCTTCACCCTGCCGAGATCCCCAGGCACTTTCCACCGATTCACCGACTGTCCGTAACACCATTGGGCGGTCGGGCAAAAAAATAAGGGGATGATCGCTCATCCCCTCGGTTGGTAAAAGGGTGGTTCGACTGATACTCCCGGCGCTTCGTCCGGGAAGGGGTGAAAAACTCAAGCCGGTGTCCCGGCCCTGGCGGGCACGCGCGGCGGTACCGGCGTCATTCTCGGCGGACAAAAAGAACGAACGGGTCTCAGTCAATCACTCCTCTTTCTCCTAAGCAAATGTGATACCAGTCACACGTCGGGACGGACGTCCCCTGTTTGCGTGGTTTTGAGAGGCATCGGCCGCTGATGGGGGCAAGTGATGACAAAAAAAGGGAACTAATGTGACGAATTTCGTCCGGCTGCCGGCCGGACCGGGTCAGCGGTTGCCGGGGCGGGTGGGGCGTCGGGTTTGGCGCTCGGGGATGGCGCCGGCGGTCCGGTACCGATCCAGCTTCCGGTAAAGGGTTTTGCGCCCGATGCCCAGAATACGGGCGGTTTTCTGTTTGTCGCCCCCCAACGCCGCGAGAGTTTGCAGGATGGTCGTCCGTTCGATTTCCTCGAGGCTTTGGCCCACGCGGAATTGGAGCATGCTGCCCGCGCCGCCACCGGGCAGGAGATGGGGGATCGCCGCAGCCAGGTCCGGCAGGGTGATGACCGGACCGGCGGCGGCGATAGCCGCCGCCTCGAGGGCTTGGCGGAGTTGCGGAATATTGCCCGGCCAATCCAGACCAGACAGCGCGTGGAGCGCGTCGGACTCCACTCCGGTGATGTACTTCCCCGACTCCTTGCGGACCGACTCAAGGACATGTTGCACCAGCAGCGGGATGTCGCTGCGACGCTCGCGCAGCGGCGGCAGCGCGATGGAGTGGAGCGCGTGCCACCCCGGCGCACCGGGCGCCTCGGAAGGCAGTGCGGCGGCACTGAATAGAAACCGCAGGTCGGGTGCGGCGGGGCGGCGGCCGCGCAGCGCTTCCGGGTGGACGCCTTCCAGCAGTTCCAGCAGCTCGGCGCGCCGCTCCGCGGGGAGCGTGTCTACTTCGTGGAAGAACACCGTGCCCCCGGCGGCCGCGGCCAGCGCCCCCGCCGTTCCGGAATCCCCGAACACGCGCGGGTGAAACTGCTCCGGATCCAGCAAGCGACAGGAAATCCGGATGAACGGGGCCTGTTCCCGGGCGCTGCTCCGGTGAATCGACTCAGCCAGCAGCCCGCGTCCCGTGCCGGGTTCACCCAGGATCAGGACCGGCGCGTCGTATGCGGCCAGCTCCAGCGCCTTGTCCACCGCCTGGCGGAACGCGGGATGGTTGCCCAGGAGGCGGTCGCCGGTCCGGACGAGACGCAGGTCGCGCTTGAGCCGGAGAATCTCGGAGCTGAGCTGGTTACGCTCGAAATAGAGCACAAGCTGGCGCAGGATCGATTCCACCACCTGGAGGTCCTCCTCCCGGCGGCGGGAAACGGTCCGGTCCCACGCGAAGAGGAGCACGCCGAACAGCACGCCGTTGAGGATGAGCGGAGCGGCCAGGAGGGCCGCCGCGCCGAAGAGGCGCTTGATGCGGTACGCCTCGTGGTCGAAGGTGCTGTCGTCGGCAATGACGAGGGGCTCACCCCGCTCGAGTTCCCGGAGCAGCCGGTTGTCCTCGGCGAACTCCAGGATTTCCGGAAACGGCCGGCCCCCGCCGGAGTCATCACCCGGCAGGGAGCGGCGGGCGACGAAACGCAGAGTCCGGCCGGGCAAGTCGAAGTAGCCGAAGCCGGCCCGGTCGGCGGTGACCAGCTCGAGAATCCGGTCGAGCAGGAACGCGACCACTTCGTCCAGGTGGCGGTGACGCGACAGCGCGTCGCTCAACTCCAACAGCAGGCCCGACACCTGCACCTCGCGTTCCATCTGAAGGTACATGCGGGCGTACTGGTAGGCGACGGCGAGCTGGGTGGCCAACGATCGCATGAGGTTGATCTCGTTGCTGTTCCAGTCGTGCCGGTCGCGGCTGTGATGCAGCCCCATGAAGGCCAGCGGCTCGTCGCCCAGATGGATGGGGACCACCAGCAGGGAGCGGGTTCCGAAGTCCAGGCACATCTGCTGGAGGACCGGGTGGACGCGGTCGCCGGAGACGTCGTCCACCGCGAACGGATCGCGCAGGTAAACCGATGTGGCCAGAAAATCCCGCTTGATGGGGATCTCCAACTCGAGGGCAGAGGGCAGGGAGCCGTCACGCCGGTACTCGTAGTCGATTTTCAGCACCCGGTTTTCCCGGTAGACCATCAAATTGCACCGGTCCAGGTCCATGAGCCGTCCGATCTCGGAAACGGTGGCTCGCAGAAAGTTGTCCAGATCGATCCGTCGGCAGATCTGGGGTGAGATCCGGTTGATCAGGTTCTCCCAGACCCGGTAGAAGGAGACGGTTTCCAGCAGTTGCTCCCGGGAGAGCGAATCGATGTGACGTTCATCCGCGATGCGGCTGGGCATGGGTAGCGGTGGCCTCCTTCCGGATTCAACGGTTGCTCAGAATAATCAGCGGCCGGTTTCTTGTCAAGAAAAAAATGTCACAATGACACACGATTCACAGCATTCGCGTTTTATTTGTTTCCGGTTGACACGTTCAATGTTGACTTATGACGGATCCTGGATCATAATGACGATCTTTTTGTAAAACCCGAAGCTGCTGGTGGAGGAATGAATGGACTGGGTGATCGGCATCGATATTGGCGCGATCAGCGTCAAGGCGGCCCTGATTGGCAGCGAAGCCCGGCGGTCGGACTGGGCGAACCTGGCGTCCGCCGATCCGTCTCTGACCTATCTGGATCCGGCTGACCTGGCCGCGGGCGAAGCGATCCCTCCCATCCTGCTCACCGCATACGCCCGGATCAAAGGCCAGCCCATCCGCGCCGCCCGGGACCTGCTGGAGTCCCTGTTCCGCAAGATCCCGCCGTCGGAGTTGCGCGGCATCCGCGTGACGGGATCCGGCGGCCGGCTCCTGGGCCAGGCGCTGAACCTGAACGCGGAAAACGAGTTCAAGGCCATCACCCGCGCCGTCAACACGCTCTGCCCCGACGTCCGCACCGTTTTCGAGATGGGCGGCGAAAAGTCGAAGTATATCCTGCTGGAGCAGGATCCGCAGTCCGGCCAGCTGGGCATTGCCGACTACGAGACCAGCGGCGATTGCGCCGCCGGGACCGGCTCCTTCCTGGACCAGCAGGCCGGGCGGCTGCAGTTCGCCATCGAGGACGTGGGCGGCATCGTGGATCGGGCCGAGAAAGCCGCCAAGATCGCCGGGCGCTGTTCGGTGTTCGCCAAATCCGACATGATTCACGCGCAGCAGAAAGGGTACACGCCGCCTGAAATCCTGAGGGGTCTGTGCGACGCGGTGGCCCGCAACTTCAAGAGCTCCATCACCAAGGGGAAGGCGGTGGTGCCCCGGGTCGCGTTCATCGGCGGGGTTTCCTGGAACGCCGGCGTGGTGCGCGCCATCGAGGACGCGTTCGAGCTCAAGCGGGGCGACCTGCAGGTCCCCCGATTCGGCTGCTGGCTGGGCGCCCTGGGCGCGGCCCTGCTGGAGTGGGAGTCGCCCAAGCGGACGCCCATCGCCGGCCTGGAGATCCTCGACCGGCACATGGCCCACGTGCAGGCCGGTTTTCCCACGACGCCGCCCTTGGATCTGGAGAAGGTGGTGCTCCTGCGCGACCGCATCCCGCCGTACACCCTCGAGGGAAAAGCCGCACCCATCCGCACGTACCTCGGCATCGACATCGGCTCGGTGAGCACCAACCTGGTGGTCCTGGACGAGGGGGGCGACGTGGTCAAGGAGATCTACCTGCGCACCCGCTCCCGGCCCATCGAGGTGGTGCAGGAGGGGCTCAACGAGATCCTCGCCGAACTGGGCGACCGCATCACCATCCACGGCGTCGGCACCACCGGTTCGGGCCGCGAGCTCATCGGCATGCTGGTGGGCGCCGACCTGATCATGGACGAGATCACCGCCCACAAGACAGGCGCCAGCTACATCGGCGACAAGCTCCTGGGCCTGACCGTGGACACGATCTTCGAGATCGGCGGACAGGACTCCAAATACATCAGTCTGCAGGACGGCGTCGTCGTCGACTTTGCCATGAACGAGGCCTGCGCCGCCGGGACCGGCTCCTTCCTCGAGGAGCGGGCCGAGGAGCTGGGCGTCAGGATCAAGGGCGAGTTCGCGGAGCAGGCGCTCGCCAGCACCGCGCCCATCAAGCTGGGCGAGCGGTGCACCGTGTTCATGGAGCAGGACGTCAACAGCTACCTGCAGAAAGGCGCGGCCCGGCCCGACATCGTGGGCGGCCTGGCCTACTCCATCGGTTACAACTACATCAACCGGGTGGTTCAGGGCCGGCACATCGGCGACGTCATCTTCTTCCAGGGCGGCACCGCCTACAACGACGCCGTGGCCGCGGCGTTCTCCAAGATTCTGGACAAGCGGATCATCGTCCCTCCCTTCAACGGCGTCATGGGCGCGGTGGGCGCGGCCCTGCTGGTGCGGGAGAAGGTCTCCAGCACGGGCGAGACCACCAACTTCCGCGGTTACGACCTCGGGGCGGTGGACTACACCCTCCGCGAATTTACCTGCAAGGGCTGCACCAACTTCTGCAGCATCCAGGAATTTCGCGTGGAAGAGGACCGCGTCTATTGGGGCGACAAGTGCAGCGACCGCTATCGCAAGCGCGCCAAGTCGAAGAAGCAGCCGGTGCTGGACGATCTCGTGACGCTCCGCAACCAGTGGCTCTTCGAGGGCTACCAGGAGCCGTCCGGCGAACGCCCGGTGATCGGCATCCCGCGGACCATGTACACGTTCGAGCGCTTCCAGCTCTGGCAGACGTTCTTCCGGGAGCTGGGGTACGACGTGCTGCTGTCGCCCACGACCAACCGGCAGATCGTCCTCGACGGGTACGACACGGTGGTGTCCGAGCCGTGCTTTCCCATCAAGGTGGCCCACGGCCACGTCAAGCACCTGTTGGACGAAAACGTCCGGCACGTCTTCCTGCCCAACATCATCAACGCGGAAACCCCGTATCCCGAAGTGGAAAGCTTCATGTGCCCCTGGGGCCAGACGCTGCCGTTCGTGATCCGTTCGGCGCCCTATTTCCAGCAATACGAAGACCGGATACTCGCCCCCACGCTGCACCTTCGGGACGGCCTCGAGGCGGTCGCCCGCGAGCTGTACGAATACTTCCGGGACGCCGGCTTCAAGCTGCGCCGGAAGGACGTGCACGCCGCCCTGACCAGGGGTTACGCGGCCCAGAACCGGTTCATCGAGCGGATCCAGACTGCCGGCCGGACCGCCATCAGACGCCTGCAGGAGACCGGCGAGATCGGCATCATCCTGCTCGGGCGCCCGTACAACGTGAACGACCCCGGCGTGAACCTGGACGTGCCGAAGAAGCTGCGTGATTTTTACGGCGTCAACGTCATCCCCATGGACTTCCTGCCCATGGATGACGTGGACATCGCCGACGTCAACGACAACATGTTCTGGAACTATGGCCGGAAAATTCTCGCCGCTGCCAAGCTGACGAAGGATTATCCCGACCTGCACAGCATCTACATCACCAATTTCAAGTGCGGGCCGGATTCGTACGTCAAGCACTTCATGGGCAAGGCGGCGGGCAAGCCGGCCCTGATCCTCCAGTTCGACGCCCACTCCAACGACGCCGGCGTCATGACCCGCTGCGAAGCGTACCTGGACAGCAAAGGAGTTCTCCGATGGTGGAGCAAGCAAGCCCGGAAGCAGCCGTCCCCGGCGGCTACAGTCTGAGGGACAAGACTCTCTGGATCCCCCGCATGAGCTACGGCGGGGCCAAGACCTTCGCCGCCGCCTTCCGGTCGGTGGGCGTCAACGCCCACGAGTGTCCCGACGCCGACGCCCGGGCCATGGAACTGGGTTCCCGCGTCACCTCGGGCGACGAGTGCTATCCCGAAATGGTCACCCTGGGCACTTTTCTGCGGCTGGCCGAGCAACCCGGCTTCGACCGCGCGCGCAACGCCTTCTTCATGCCCACGGCCGGCGGCCCCTGCCGCTTCGGGCAATACGCCCCCTTCGTGCGCAAGGTGTTCCAGGACGTCGGTCTGGACGACATCCAGGTCTTTTCCCCCACCAGCAAGGACGGCTACAAGGATATCGGCGGCAGCGCGGGGGAGCTCATGCGGACCGCCTGGCGGGCGCTGGTGATCTCCGACATCCTGCGCAAGTTCCTCCACAAGACCCGCCCGTACGAACGCACCGCCGGCGACGCCGACGGGGCGCACGAGGAGAGCCTCAACGACATGTGCGCCGTGCTGGAGCGGCCGGGCATGAAACCCAAGGCCAAGCTCGACGCCCTGGCCGAGGCGATGACCCGCTGCCGCGACCGCTTCCGGGCGGTGCCCGCGGATTACTCGGAGCCGCGGCCGCTCATCGGTGTCGTGGGCGAGATTTTCTGCCGCCTGAACACGTTCAGCAACGAGCACATGATCCGGCGCATCGAGGCGCAGGGCGGGGAGGGGTGGCTCTCCGACATCACCGAGTGGGTCTGGTACACCAACTTCGAAACCTTCAAGCGGATCCGCGCCGCCGGCAAGCGGGTCTCGCTGTCGATGCTCGGCGCCATCGTCAAAAACAAGATCCAGCGCCGCGACGAACACGCCATCGTGGGCATGCTCCACGACGACCTGGTGGGCTACGAGGAGCCGGCGAACATCAGCACCGTCCTGGACTACGCCATGCCGTATCTGCCGCATTACGGCGCGCTGGGCGAGATGGTGCTCAGTGTCGGCAAGGCGGTCTACCTGTACCACCAGGGAGCCGATGGTATCGTGGACATCAGCCCGTTCACCTGCATGAACGGCATCACCTGCGAGGCGGTCTACCCGCGGGTGTCCGCCGAGCACGACAACATCCCCATCAAGAACTTCTACTTCGACGGCACCCAGAAGGACCTGGACACGGCCGTGGGCATCTTTCTGGAGCTGGCCCGCACCTACCGCCGCCGCAAGCAGCCGGTCCGCCGCCTGCCGGCGTATTTTCCCGCGGGCGCCAGGGCGTAGCCGCCAGACGGGCCTTGTATCTCCGTGCTCGTAATCGTAATTCGTAATCGTGCTCGTCATCGAGGCTAGAGGCTAGAGGCTCGTGTCCGAAAGTCGTGCTTGTAATCCCAACCCGGCGGAGCCGGAACCAAACGATGGCGATTGTGAATTTCCACTCTGTACGTACCGGTGTGTGTTTCAGCACGAAGTTCGGATCGCCACGAGAATAGCCAGGCGCAACCCGGCGTAGCCGGGTAGCGCCTGGACAAGCGATGGTGTTTGCAGAATGCGCGCCCCGGGGACGGGGCGCGGGGAAGTGCGGCGTTCGCGGCAACCTGTTCTCCGCGCCCCGCGTTCGCGGGGCTGCGCCTGGCTATTTTCGTTGTGAATGCAGAGACGGTGCGGTCGATGATGGGGTGGGCAACCCGTCCGATGGCGCGGCAAAAATCCTGCCAAAAATTGGCAGAAAATCGGGAGTAACTGAGTAATCGTACTCGTGATCGTACTCGTGATCGTAATCGGGGTTCGGGGCTAGGGGTGCGGGGTGCGGAGTACGGTGTTCAATGCTCGTTCTCTGCAATCAACGATCAACCATCAACCATCAACTGTCTCGGAAATCGGAATTCGGACATCGGATATCGGATATCGGACTTGGGACCTGGGTTCTGGGTCCTGGACCAAAGAACCCAAATCTTGGTACCCATTCACCGATTCACCCATTCACCCATTCACCCATTCACCCATTCACCCATTCACCCATTCACCTATCCATAATCCCATTTCCCCGTTGCCATGGGCCCGCTCGCGGTGCGACAATCCGGTGCGGGTGGGATCGCCGATCCCGCCCGGACCCGGCGGCCGAAGCCGCCGACCGATTCTCCGGAGGCGCCGGATGCCGCTCTGTCTGTTTGCGTCGGACCTGCACGGGCATGGGGACAGGTACGAGAAGCTGTTCGCCGCCATGGAGCGGGAACGTCCGGCCGCCGTCTTCCTGGGCGGCGACCTGCTGCCGTCGGGCCTGTGGGCGATGACGGCGGACGGTCCCGGCGACGAGGAGTTTCTCGACCGGATCCTGATCCCCGGCCTGACCGAAGTCCGCCGGGCGCTCGGCGCCGCGTTCCCCCGGGTGTTCCTGATTCTGGGCAACGACGACGCGCGCGCGGTGGAGAGCCGCCTGCTGGCGGACGAGTCATTGGGCTTGTGGCGCTACGCCCACGACCGGCGGATTGAATGGGCGGGCGGCGATGTGTACGGCTACGCGTACGTTCCGCCCACGCCGTTCCTGAACAAGGATTGGGAGCGGTATGACGTGTCCCGTTTCGTGGATCCGGGCTGCACGCCGCCGGACCAGGGGCACCGCACCGTGCCCGTGAGCGAGCGGGAGCTGGAGTACGGCACCATCGCCAAGGATCTGGCCCGGCTGGCGGGAGACCGGGACCTGTCGCGAAGCGTCTGGCTGTTTCACGCGCCGCCCCACGACACGCCCCTGGACCGGGCGGCCCTGGACGGCCGAATGGTGGACCACGCCCCCGTGGACGTGCACGTGGGGAGTATCGCCATCCGGCGCTTCATCGAGGCCCGCCAGCCGCGTGTCACTCTCCACGGGCACGTCCACGAGGCGGCCCGCCTCACGGGGCAGTGGCGGATGCAATGGGGGAGATGCCGAAGCTTCACGGCCGCGCATGACGGCCCGGAGCTGGCGCTGGTCCTGTTCGATCCCGAACGTCCGGACGCCGACCGGCGGCTACTGCTCTGACGCTCCCGGCTCGGTGCCCACCGGCAGGAGCCAGGCGCGGTCCGACACCGCGCTGATCCTCACGGCGAAGCTGCTGGATCGGGCGATGTCGTCGTCGGTGACGAGATGGACGTCCAGCATCTCGCCGCAGCGTTGGCCGGTTCGCGCGAAGTTCCATTCGTCCAGGATCGGGTCCCACCGCCGCAGCTCGGCCAGGAGCGCCGCGCGCTGCGCCGCGTCGCCCCGGACGTGGATCACCAGGTCGATGTCGCTGCAGGGTCCGGCGGTGGCGTTCTTGGTACTGCCGACGAGGTAGCAGGCGACGACGCCGAGCCGCGCCGGATCCAAACGAGCGGCGATGAGGCGCGCGGCGGCCAGCCGCCACTCCCAGTGGCTCTTCCCCGGCGGGGGCGGGTGATCCGGAACGGCCATGTCCCCCTCCCGGGCGGCTGCCTCATCCGGCGGGCGCCGGCCGCCGCCGGGTTCCAGTATAGCACGCCCTCACCCGCTCCCTCGGCACGATTGAGCGATTCGCCCACGGGTTCGTGCAATGTCGCGGCGAGGGCGTATCGAAATCCCGCCACTTCCTGCCGAGATTCACGGCGCCCGTCCGGCGGACGGGCGCTACTGCGCAGCGTCAAGTGCAGCGAACAGTAGGCCGCGCAAGCCGAGCGCGGCTCGTCCCCTCGGCACGATTGATCGATTCGCCCACGGGTTCGTGCAATGTCGCGGCGAGGGCGTATCGAAATCCCGTAACTTCCTGCCGAGTTTCACGGCGCCCGTCCGGCGGACGGGCGCTACTGCGCAGCGTCAAGTGCAGCGAACAGTAGGCCGCGCTCGCCGAGCGCGGCTCGTGCCCTCGGCACGATTGAGCGATTCGCCCACGGGTTCGTGCAATGTCGCGGCAAGGGCGTATCGAAATCCCGCCACTTCCTGCCGAGATTCACGGCGCCCGTCCGGCGGACGGGCGCTACTGCTGACAAATGATCCAAGTTCGCCGGTTCGATGAAGATGTGAGAGTTGAGGATTCAGGGTTCGTCCGTCGCCACTCTGTCCCTCGGCCTTCCATTGACACAAAGAAGCGCTTGGCGTCTTCGCGCCTTGGCGAGCCTTCTCCTCCTTCGCGCCCACTGCGTCTCCGCGGTGAGCGGCATCGGGCATCCCGGAAACCGCCCGGGCAGACAGATGGCGTTGCGGGCGTCGGCTTAGCGCGTGCGGGCTTTCATCTCCTCGGGATAGGTCTGGGCCATGACGTCCAGGGCGAACCGGGCCGAGACCGTGGCCGGTCCCACGCCCATCTCGATGGCCACCTCCACTGCCTCCAGGATCTCGTCCAGTGTTGCGCCCGCCTGGGCGGCTTGCTCGATGTGCCACTGCATGCACGACTCGCAGTCGGTGACCACTGAGATGCCGACGGCGATCAGTTCCTTCTGCTTCCGGGCCAGGGCCCCGTCGGCAAAGGCGGCCTTCTCCAATTCCGAAAATGCCTGGTATACCTTCGATTTCAGGCGGGTGAAGCGGGTGTGGGCGAGCTTGCGGCTCCGGTTGAGCTCCTCGAAGCGATCCATGAGCATCCTCCTGGAGTAACGGCTTGGTTTCCGGGCGGCTGGATTGAGTCTTCCCCCGACGTCAGGCCATGCCGCGGCGGTCGTCTGATTCTACGGCGTTCGACGGGTGAAGATTGTCTCAGGCGATCCTCCTCGCGGGTACACCCCGCCAAACCGCATGGCGGCATACCGGCCAATTGCGGCGGCGGACGACGGACATTCACCACCGGGTTGGGAATTACGAGCACGAAATCCGATGTCCGATGTCCGAGTGATTCACCCCGCTCTTCGCAATCCCTCTCCCCCCTTCAGGACTTCTGAAAGAGAGACCGGTCCAGCCGCTGCCATTGCAGGATCAGCAGCCAACCGGCCCAGCCGATGGCGCCGATCATCAGCAGGATGGCCAGGACCTGGACGCTCTGCGCCAGCGCCTGGTCGTACTCCAGCCAGCCCAGTCGACCCAGGAGGTTGTGCCAGTCGTGGTAGCCGGGCACATCCCGGCCGGTGACGCCGCCCAGCAACGGCAGCACCCCGGCCCGGGCGTCATTGACGTAGACGGCCACGTCCAGCAGGTTCTGCGCCAGCCACCACAGGCTGAAGGCCGCGCCGAACGGGTTCTGCCGCCGCAGGAACTCCGCCGCGAAGAGCAGCGGGACCAGGCACTGCAGGAGGGAGCCGCCCAGCACGCGCATGAAGTCTCCGAACGGGATGAAGACGATGTGGCCGGCCTCGTGGATCACCAGGTCGATCCCGTGCCACAGGGAAGCGGTGCGCCACATCGTCTCCAGCGGCGTGGCGATGTAGAACAAGCCGAAGCCGAGGATCAACAGGAACACCAGGACCCGGCCGGCGAACACGAACGGATTCACTTCCGGTTCCACATGCAGCAGCCATTCCCGCGCTTCGCTCATGCGGACCTCCCGCGGCATTGTATCGCGCCCGCGGGGAAAAAGCGACCCGCCTACCGGCGGGGCGACTCGATGGACACCCCGTCCTCCGCGGCGTCCGGCCACCCCGCACCCGTTCCGGCGGACCGGCCGCATTCGCCCAGGGGCAGCACCCGCTCGGCTTCCACCGTGATGCTGCCGAACTCGTCCGTCGCCTTGCCCTCCACGATGAAGGCGCCGTAGTCCGAGGTGTGGCGGCCCCATTCCCGGTAGCACGCCGGGAAGAGCACCGCCTCGAACAGGCCCGACTCGTCGTCCAGGGTCAGGAACTTCATGTACTGCTTGTTTTTGGTGAACACCCGCCGCTGGGTGACCAGCCAGCCGGCCAGCCGCACCCGCCGGCCGGCCTTGGCGGGCAGGTCGGCCGCCCGGTCCCGCGCCAGGCCGGCCAGCTCCGCCCGATGCAGCTCCAGCGGATGGTCGCTGACGTAGAGCCCCAGCACCTCGGCCTCCTGACGCAGCTTCTCCAGCGGCGTGAAGTCGGGGATGCGCGGCGTGATGGCGTCGGGAAAGACCAGCGCGGTCATGTCGTCGAAGGCGAGCGTCCGCTCGCCGGGCGTTTCGCGGCGGCGCTTCACCGGCTCGTGCAGCACCTCCAGCCGCCACAGCAGCTCCGGCCGGGAGAACTCGAAGCAGTCCAGCGCCCCGCAGCGGATCAGGCGATCCACCTCGATCCGCTCCGCCGGCACGCGCGCCAGGAAGTCCACGAAGGAGACGAACGGGCCGGCGCGGCGGGCCGCCAGGATGCGGTCCACGGTGGTTGCGTTCAGGTCGCGCACCTGGGCCAGCCCCACCCGCACGGCGCGGCCCTCGGCGGCGTGGTCGCGGCCGCTCCGGTTGATGTGGGGGAGCCGCACGGGGATGCCCCACCGGCGCGCCTCCAGCACGTAGGCGGCCGGAGCGTAGAAGCCGCCCCCGTTGGCCAGCACGGCGGCGAAGAACTCCGCCGGGTGGTGGGCCTTCAGGTAGGCGGCCTGCCAGGAGATGGCGGCGTAGGAGGCGCTGTGGGCCTTGCAGAAGGCGTAGCCGGAGAACGTCTCCATCTGGCGCCAGATCTCGGCCGCCGTCTCCGGCGCCGTGCCCCGGGCGACGGCCTTCTCCAGGAAGGCGTCGCGCAGCGCCTGCATCGCCTCGGCCGACCGCTTGCTGGACATGGCCCGCCGCAGCTTGTCCGCCTCGCCCGGCGTGATGCCGGCCACGGCCTCGGCCACCCGCAGGATGTCCTCCTGGTACACCATCACCCCCAGCGTGGTGCCGAGGATCGGCTCCAGCGCCGGGTGGAGGTAGGCGACCGCGCGACGGCCGTGGTAGCGGGCGATGAATTCGCGCAGCATCCCGGCGTCGGCCGGTCCCGGGCGGATGACGGAGCTGGCGGCGATGATGGTCTCCATGTCCCGCGGCACCAGCTTGAGGAGCAGCGACCGCATGCCGGGCGACTCGATCTGGAAGCAGCCCATGGTCCGGCCCGTCTGGATGATCCGCCAGGTGGCCGGGTCGGCCGGCGGCGCCTGGCTGAAGTCGAGGCGCCGGCCGGTGCGCCGGGTCACGGCGTCCAGCGCGTCGGCGATCACGCTGAGCGACCGCTGGCCCAGGATGTCGATCTTGAGCAACCCCACGTCCTCGGCCGCGCGCATGTCGAACTGGGTGGCGGCGAAGCCCGCGGCGGTCATCTGCAGCGGCACCACCTCGTGCAGCGGCACGCGGCTCAGCACGATCCCGCACGGGTGCAGCCCCAGGTGGCGCGGGTGGCCGGCGATGGTCTTGGCCAGCCGGATCACCGTGGCGTACGGCTCCAGGTGGAACGGGATGTTCCGGCACTCGGGGATCTCGCGGAGCACCGTGTCGATGTGCTCGGCGCGGTGGTGGGGGATGGGCCGGGTGAAGCGGCTGATCTCGCGCTCCGGCATGCCGATGGCCCGGGCCGACTCCCGCAGCGCCCCCCGCCCGGCCATGGTGACGAAGGTGGCCAGCATGGCCGCGTTGTCCTGGCCGTACTTCTGGTACAGGTAGCGGATCACCTCGTGCCGCCGCCGCCAGCAGAAGTCCAGGTCGATGTCCGGCGGGTCGGTCCGGTGCAGATTCAGGAAGCGCTCGAACGACAGGTTCAGCGCCAGCGGATCCACGTGGGTGGCGCCCAGGGCGTAGGCGGTGAGACTGCCGGCGGCCGAGCCGCGCCCCACGGTGGGGATGCCCGACGTTTCGGCGAACTCGACGAGGTCCCGCACGATGAGGAAGTACTCGGCGTAGCCCATCTGCCGGATCACCTCGAGCTCCCGCTCCAGCCGGGCGATCACCGCCGGGGTCAGCGGCCGGTAGCGCCGCGCCGCCCCGGCGAACGCCCGCTTCCACAGGAGCGAGAAGGCGCTCTCCCCCGCCGGCAGGGGGAAGGGCGGGTGGAGGGTGGCGCCGGAGGTGAAGCGGAACTCGCACGATTCGGCGATGCGCTCGGTGGCGGCCAGCGCCTCCGGCAGTTCGCGGAACCGCGCCGCCATCTGGGCGGGGGGGGTGAGCCAGGCGTCGGGGGCGGCGGTGTCGGCGGGGCCCAGCTTGCCCAGGGTGCTCCGGAGGCGGATGGCGGTCAGCAGCCGGTGGGTCTCCCAGTCGCCGGGCGCGGCGAACCCGACGGCGTTGGTGGCGGCCGCCGGCATCTCGTGACGCCGCGCCAGCTCGGCCAGGGCGCGGTTGCGGGCGCGGTCCGCCGGGCGGCCGTGGTCCACCAGCTCGGCGACGAGGTGCGGCGAGCGGAAGCGCCGGAGCGCCTCCGTCAGGCCGTGCGGCTCGGCGAAGAGGAGCCAATTGTCCTCGGCCAGCGTTTCCAGCGCCGCCCACGGTTCGAAGGCCGGATCCAGGTGGAGGCGGGTGAGCGCCCGGCACAGCGCGGCGTAGCCCGCCGCCGACCGGGGCAGGGCCACCACGCCGCCGGCGCCCTCCAGGGGCAGCTCGGCGCCGACGATGGGCCGGATCCCCATCGCCTCGGCCCGGCGGGCGAACGCCACCGCGCCGTAGAGCCCCGCGCGGTCGGTGAGCGCCAGTTGTTTCAGTCCCAGCCGCGCCGCCTGCTCCAGCAGCGCCTCGGGCGCGCTGGCCCCCCGCAAAAAGGAGTAGTAACTGTGGCAGTGCAGATGGATGAACATGTTCAAAGCCTGGTGAATGGGTGAATGGGTGAATAGGTGAATGGGGTGGTGCCGGTCATGGATTGGTTCTGGCTTTGATGAGCCGGGTCAGCATGGTGCCGATGTGGGTGCAATCGGCCAGAAAACCGGCACGGGCTGCGTCGGGGATATAACCGATTTCGGCCGCGATGGCCAGGTGGGTGCGCAGCTCGCTGAGCGAACCCTTGGCCACGAACAGGAAGCGGACGAAGTCCTTGTCGCTGCCCCGGTCATATCCTTCGGCGATGTTGGCCGCAATGGAAACCGCCGCTCGCCGCATCTGGTCGCGCATCCCAAAATCTCGGGCCAGCTGACCTTCCGTGGTGGTCTTGTAAACCTGCACGGCCAACTTCTTCGCCGCCTGCCACACCCTCAACTCCTCAAAACTCTGATATCCCATGGTTCATCCTCCCCATTCACCTATTCACCCATTCACCTATTTACCCAATGCCTCATATTCTCGACGCTGCCGAAATCGCTGCAAAGCCGTACCGGTCCCGGACGGTATCGACGCCGGCGTAGAGCCGCCGGCGCCGGCGCTCCGCCGGTTCGTCGAACAGCGACGGCTGGTGCACCATGGGCCGGAGGCGGGAGGCCGTCACCCCCACCAGGCGCACGCCCAGCCGCCGCGTGTCCAGCTGGCGGAACAGCTCCCAGGCGGCGGGGATGGCCACCGAGTCGTAGTGGGTGGGGTGGGGCAGGGTGCGGGCGCGGGAGCAGGTGTGGAAGTCGCTGTAGCGCAGCTTGACCGTGAAGGTCCGGGCGCCGATCCCGTCCTGGCGCAGCCGTCGGCAAACCTTCTCGGCCAGCGTGGCCAGCGCGGCCTCCACGGCGGCGCGGTCCACCAGGTCCTGGTCGAAGGTGGTCTCCTTGCCCATGGATTTGGCGGGCTCGTCGGCGTGGAGGCCCGCCGTGTCCTGGCCCAGGGCCCGGCGGCGGAGCAGCGGGCCGTACACGCCGAACACCCGCTCCAGCAGCGCCTCGTCGATGCGGGTCAGGTCGCCCAGGGTGCGCACGCCCAGCGCCGTGAGCTTCGCCTCCAGCACCGGGCCGATGCCGGGCATGCGGCCCACCGGCAGCGGCGCCAGCAGCTCCGCCTCATGGCCCGGCAGCACCATCAGGATGCCGGCGGGCTTGGCCAGCTCCGAGGCGATCTTGGCCACGCAGCGGCCCGACGCCACGCCCACCGAGGCCGACAGCCCCAGCCGCGCCGCGATCCGCGCCCGGACGGCCTTGGCGATGGCCAGCGGCGGGCCGAACAGCCGCTCGCACCCGGTCACGTCCAGGTAGGCCTCGTCCACCGAGGCCGTCTCGACGTCGGGGGTGAACTGCTCCAGGATGCGGAAGACCATCCGGGAGGTCTCGCCGTACCGGGCGCCGTCGCACGGGAGGAACACGCCCTGCGGGCAGAGCTTGCGGGCCCACGCCATGGGCATGGCCGAGCGGACGCCAAAGACGCGGGCCTCGTAGGAGGCCGACGAGACCACGCTGCGGCCGTTGGGGTCGCCGCCCACGATGACGGGCCGTCCCCGCAGCTCGGGACGGTGGAGCTGCTCCACCGCCGCGAAGAACGCATCCATGTCCACGTGCAGGATCGTGCGCATCGTTATTCCTCGGTGAATCGGTGAATCGGTGAGTCGGTGAATCGTCAGAAGCGATCAAGTCGACGCGCGGCAATGGATCAGCTTGGTCAGCATGGCGCCGATGTGCAAGCAGCGGTCTTCCATTTCGGCCAGAGCTGTTTCACTCAGTGAACCGATCCCCGCCGCGATTTCGATGCAGGTGCGGAGCTCGCTGAGAGAACCCTTGGCGATCAGCAAAAAACGGATGAAGTCCTTGCTGCTGTTGCGTTCGTATCCTTCAGCGATATTGGCCGCAACGGAAACGGCGGCCCGCCGCATCTGGTCCCGCAATCCCCGGTCGTAAACAAAAGGTTCGGAGCGGGATATCTTGTAGATGTCGATCGCCAGATTTTTCGCCACCTGCCATACTTTCAATTCTTTAAAACTTTGATAACCCATGTCTCCACCACCTTTCCGCCGATTCACCGATTCACCGACTCACCGATTCACCGACTCACCGATTCACCGATACTTCCGCATCACTCCCACCACCACGCCCCGCACCCGCACCCGCTCCTCGGGGACCACCAGCGGCGCCATGGCCGGGTTGGCCGGCTGGAGGCGGATCCGGTCCCCCTCGCGGTAGAAGCGCTTCAGGGTGGCGCTCTCGCCGTCCACCAGCGCCACCACCATCTCGCCGTTGGCTGCCGCTTCGGCCTCGCGCACGATGACCAGGTCGCCGTCCTCGATGTGCTCCTCGATCATGGACTGGCCGCGGACGCGGAGCACGAAGTGGGCGCCGCGGCCGGTGAAGTCGGCGGGCACCAGGACCGTCTCGACCGTCTCGAGGGCCTCGATGGGGGTGCCGGCGGCGATGGCGCCCAGCAGGGGCAGCGCCACGGCGGCCGGTTCGGCGGGCCGCACCAGCTCGATGGAGCGGGCCGAGTGGGTCAGCCGGCGGATGTAGCCCCGCCGCTCCAGCGCCTTCAGATGCTTGAAGGCGGCGTTGGGCGAGGCGAACCCGAAGTGGGCGCCGATCTCCTCGATGCTGGGGCTGTAGCCGTGCCGGTCCATGAACCCCTGGATGTGCTCCAGGATCTCTTTCTGCCGCTTCGTCAGCGTCATGGTCGCATCCTCCTCGGGCGCGGGCGCCGCGGTGGGGTGAGAACCGTCCGCCATCAACCGGTCCCGCGCCTGATTCCAATTGTAGGTGTAAATATGGTGTAAGTCAATGGGGAAGATGGCGGGCGTCGGACTTCGGACATCGGAATTCGGACATCGGACTTCGGATTTCGTGCTCGTAATTCGTAATCGTGATCGTAATCGTAATCGTAATCGTAATCGAAACAGATGATTAGGCGCCAATTGTCATTGATCATTTGACATTTTTCATCGGTCATTTTGGATTATTGGTTATTGATGATTGCTTATATTGGATTGGCTATTTGGAGTGCGAGTGAGGGATCGGAGGATTGAGAGAGAAGAGTTGATGGTTGATCATTGATCGTTTGGAGCGAACCCCGAGACCCGAACCGCGAGACTCGATATCCGAAGTCCGATGTCCGATATCCGAAGTCCGATGTCCGAATTCCGCATGGCGGGAGCGAGCCTCTAGCCCCTAGCCCCGAGCCTCGATCCTTGAGCCTCGATCACGATTACGAATTGCGACAACGAGCCCTGCCCCCCAAATCCTTTGTGTCCTTCGTGCCTTGGTGGTGAGATCGGCTAACGATCCTCCGCCGGCTGCGCGGCGAAGCGGATCCGGCCGTCAATGAGGATGATCTCGTCGCCGGTGCGGAATTTGCCGTCGGGGCCGGCGGCGACGAGCTCGTAGCGGGCGCCGTCGTCCAGCGGGCGGTAGCGGAAGTCGGCGCCCCACGCGTCGGCGCGGACGAGACGGGCCATGTAGGTGGGGTAGAGAATGTCGACCAGGGCCTCCATGGATTCGGCCTCCGGAAAGACGTGGTGGGTGTGGTAGTAGGCGGTCAGGCTCTTGGCGGCTTCGAGGAGCGCGAGCTGCGTCTCGAGCCAGCGGCGGTCCTGCAGGATGCGGCGCAGCTCGTCGAGCCGCACCCACTGCTGGTCCGAGAAGCGGAGCTCCTCCACCGCCCAGCCCTTCGGCTCCTTGGCCATCAGGAAGGCCAGGCGGACGTTCGCCGTGGCGACGGCATTCCGGGCGTCGAGCTGGCTGAGCCCCACCACCTCGATGTTCTGCTTCGTGAGCTCCAGTTCCGGGATCGCGGCGATGACGTCGCGGGCGTTGCTGTGGCTCAGGGAGCCGGTGGCGCAGGCGGCGGCGGCCGCCAGGGCGGCGGCGGCCAGGCCGATGGCGAAGGGATGGACGCGCTTCATGGCAATGCTCTCCGGAGGGGGATGCGGCCACTATAGCAGGAGCGCCCGCCATCTGGCAAGGCGCGATGCGCGTGGTCGGGCCCTCGGGCCGGCGTCCGGCTGAACACCCGGACACCGCATCCGTTATTAATAATTGAATCCCGCGGACGCCGTGGACCACGCCATGGCCCGGCGCCGGAGCCGATGAGTCGGATAACCACATGATCACCAACGAAATTCCTGGGCATGCTTTGCGCCTTTGTGAGCCATCGGAAATCTGCGATAATGAGGCCGCCCGGCCGCCTGCGCCGGGACACGGGCGGGGAGGTTTCACGGTGCCCGCGCACCTGGAATGGGACACGCCGGTCCAGTTCGTGAAGGGGGTGGGCCCCAAGCGGGCGGAAGCCCTGGCCGCCGAGGGGATCCACACCGCCGGCGACCTGCTCCTCTACGCGCCCTTCCGCTACGAGGACCGCGCCGCGTTCCGCCGTATCGCCGAGTTGCAGGATGGCGAGACGGCCTGCGTCTTCGGCCGCATCATCGCCTCGGCTTCCCGCGCCACCGCGCGGGTGCGGATGAAGCTGTTCGAACTGGTGGTCCGGGACGACTCGGCGGCGGTCAACGTGGTCTTCTTCAACCAGCCGTACCTGCGCAACGTGTTCCATGACGGCCAGTACGTCGTCCTCTTCGGCCGGGCCGAGCGCGACACCTATACCCGCTCGTTCCGCCTGCAGTTCCGCAACCCGGAGTACGAGATCGTCGCCGACGACGAGGAGCGGACCATCCACGTGGGGCGCGTGGTCCCGGTCTACCGCAAGCTGGGCCCGCTCACCGGCCGCCAGCTCCGGGCGCTCCTGTATCCGGTGGCGGCCGGGATGGCCGCCGCGCCCGATCCGCTGCCCGAGGCGCTGGCCCGGCGGCTGGGGCTCTGCTCCCGGCTCGCCGCGCTGCGGGAGATCCACAGCCCCGCGGTGGACGCAGACGAGCCCGCCGCGCGCGCGGCCGCCCTGGCTGCGCTCAACGCCGGCGCCTCGCCGGCTCACCGGCGGATGATCTTCGAGGAGTTCTTCCTGCTCCAGACCGGCCTGCAGTTCATGCACCAGGGCCGCCGCCGGGTGGCCAAGCCGCACCGGATCGCGGTCACCGACGCCATCCGCGACACGGTCCGCCGGGCGCTGCCGTTCAAGCCCACCGCGGCCCAGAAGCGGGTGATCCGGGAGATCGTGGGCGACATGACCGCGCCGTGGCCCATGCACCGCCTCCTCCAGGGGGACGTGGGGAGCGGCAAGACCATCGTCGCCGCGCAGGCCATCCTGGTGGCGGCGGGCAACGGCTGCCAGTCCGCGCTCATGGCGCCCACCGAGATCCTGGCCGAGCAGCACTTCGCCGTGCTGGAAAAACTGCTGGCGCACACCGGTCACGCCGTGGAGCTGCTCACGAGCTCGCGCCCGGCGGCGGAGAAGGAGGCGGCGCTCCGCCGCATCGCCGCCGGCGAGACGCCGGTGGTGGTGGGCACCCACGCCGTCATCCAGAAGGATGTGGCCTTCAAGCGCCTGGCGCTGGCCATCATCGACGAACAGCACCGCTTCGGAGTCAGGCAGCGGGCCGAGCTGATGCGCAAGGGCCAGAATCCCGACATCCTGGTGATGACCGCCACGCCCATCCCCCGCACCCTGGCCCTGACCGTGTACGGGGACCTGTCGCTGTCGGTGATCGACGAGATGCCCGCCGGGCGCGTGCCCGTGCGCACCCTGCTCCTCCAGGGCGAGCGGGACCTGCCCAAGGCCTACGACATCATCCGGCGGGAGATTGCCGCCGGCAACCAGGCGTTCGTGATCTACCCGCTCATCGAGGAGTCGGAGAAGGTGGACCTCAAGCACGCCCTGGCCGCCCACCGCCGGCTGTCGGAGGACGTCTTTCCCGGCGTCCGCGTCGGCCTGCTTCACGGCCGGCTCCCCGAGGCCGAGCGGGTGGCGGTCATGGAGGCGTTCCGCCGCGGCGAGGTCCGGGTGCTGGTCTCCACCACCGTGATCGAGGTGGGCGTGGACATCCCCGACGCCACGGTGATGATGGTGGAGCATGCCGAGCGCTTCGGCCTGAGCCAGCTCCACCAGCTCCGCGGGCGCATCGGCCGCTCCACCAAGCCGGCGTCGTGCCTACTGGTGGCTTACGACTGCAAGACCGACGAGGCCCGGCGGCGGCTGGACATCATGGTCCAGACCAGCGACGGCTTCCGCATCGCCGAGGAGGACCTGGCCATCCGCGGGCCGGGCGAGGTCTCCGGCACCCGCCAGTCGGGAGTGCTCAACTTCCGGTTCGGCTCGCTCATCCACCACCGGGAGCTGCTGGAACTGGCCCGGGTCGAGGCGGAGGCGTTCGTCGCCCGGGCCATGGCCGAGCCGGCCGGGGCGGAGATGGCGCTGCTCCAGCAGATCCGCCGCGACTGGGCGGACCGCTTCGGCCTGGTCCTGGTGGGCTGACACTCCGCGCGCGAGGAGGCGAGACGCATGAAGATTCCATTCACCGGCGACGGCATCCCCCCGAGCCGCAGCACGGCCCACGCGGCCGGCGCGGACCTCCACGCGGCCGAGGACGCGACCCTGGCGCCGGGCGAGCGTCGCCTGGTGTCCACCGGGCTGCGGGTGGCCATCCCGGAGGGCCACGTGGGGCTGGTCTGGCCGCGCAGCGGGATCGCCGTCCGCGACGGCATCGACACCATGGCCGGCGTCATCGACAGCGACTACCGCGGCGAGGTCCGGGTGCTCCTCGTCAACCACGGGCGGGAGACGTTCCGGATCCGGCGCGGCGACCGGATCGCCCAGTTGCTGGTCCAGCGGGTGGAGCCGGCCGAGTTCGAGCCGGCGGACGAGCTGCCGGAGTCGGCGCGGGGCGAGGGGGGATTCGGTTCCACGGGGCGGTGAAATGAACGCGCGAGGCGCCACCTGCCGAATGATCCTGCTGACCGGCCTGCTGCTGGCCGCGGCGGCCGCCGCGCTCACGGCCGGCGGCGAGCCGGCGGGTTTGCTGAACGAGCCGGCCCGGCGCTGGGTCACCGGCCACCGCGACGCGATCCGGCGCACCGCCGCCGCCTACGGAGTGGACCCGGTGGTGCTGGCAACGGTGGTCGCCACCGAGATCGACTGCCGCACCGCCTGGGACGATATGGAGGAGGCCTACGTCCGGGGGCTGCTCCGGCGCGAGAGCGACGGTTTCTTCCGGGATCTGGCGGCGCTTTTCCGGGACGCCGCCGCCGAGTCCCGGGAGGCGGCCGCCTACCAGCGGCTGCTCTATTTTTGCAGCCTGGGACCGGCCCAGATCCAGCTCCGCCTGGCCATCGAGGTGGAGCCCCGGGTGGCGCAGGTCCGGAAACGGCCGCCCCGCGAGCTGCGCGCGCTGCTGGTGGCGCTGCTGGATCCGTCGGACTGCCTGGACAGCGCCGGCGCCGTCGTCGCCAACATCACCGGCGCCTACCGCCGCATCGCCGGCGTCGACATCGCCCATGACGCCGGCCTCGTCGCCACCATCTACAGTCTCGGCAGCCCGGAGAGCCGGGCCCGCCAGTACAAGGGGACGCCGCCCGACGAGCGCCGGCTCCAGCCCAACGAGCTGGGCCGCCACGCGCAGGCCGTCCGGGCGGAGGTGGCCCGGCTCCTCGGCGGCTCGTGAGCGGCCCGCGGCGCCTCCCGGCGCCCATAAAATGCGCCGCCGCCGCAATCCTCCGTTGACATGCTTTGCATCGTTTTGATACATTGCCGCCTAATTATGTGCAAGGATGGCCGATGATCTGGAACTTCGGCGATGTCGGCGCGGAACTGGGGCGGGCGGACCGCGCCCGCTTCGGCGTGATCCCCGTGCCGTTCGAGCGGACCACGTCCTACGGCAAGGGCACCGCCGACGGGCCGCGCGCCGTCGTCGCGGCGTCCCGCTACATGGAGCTGTTCGACGAACAGTACGGTTTCCAGCCCGCCGACGCCGGTATCTGGACCTGCCCCCCGCTCGAATTAAAAGAAGAAACTATCGAAGGGGACATCCATCTTATTTCTACGAGAACCGCGGAGCTGATGGCCAACGACCAGTTCCTGATCTTTGTAGGCGGCGAACATTCCATCACCTTCCCCATCGTGCGGGCCTACCGGGAGCGCTATCCGGCCCTGGGGGTGCTCCAACTGGACGCGCACGCGGACCTGCGGTGTGAGTACGAGGGCTCCATCTACTCCCACGCCAGCGTGATGCGGCGGGTGGTGGACATCTGCCCGGCGGTGCAGGTGGGAATCCGCAGCCTGAGCCAGGAGGAGCACGACGAACTGCCCAGGCTGCCGACGACCATGATTTTCGCCCATGAATATTTCCGGGACCCGGCGGCGGCCGTTCAGAAGATGCTTGCAAATCTCCCGGCGGATGTCTATATTACCTTCGATCTGGACGCCTTGGACCCATCCATTCTGTCCGCCACCGGGACTCCCGAACCGGGCGGACTGTCCTGGTACGACGCGCTGGCGGTGCTGGAACCGGTTTTCGCGTCACGCCGGGTGGTCGGAGCCGACGTGGTGGAACTGGCCCCCGTCGCCGGCTCCCCCGCCAGCGATTTCATCGCGGCCCGCCTGGTCTACAAGATGATGTCGATGCAGGCGCATTTTAGGCGGTCATGAAACCAATCTTGGGAGGCAGAATATGATCAATCGTGGCAACATCAGGCTCGTCCTGACCGCGCTCGCCCTCGTCTTGCTGGTGGCGGTCGCGCTGCCGCAGGAAGCGAAAGAGGAATACACCTACGAGGAATATTCCTACTACAACAAGGCCAAGACCGAGACTGACCTGGCCAAGAAGGAAGCGGCCATCTTCGAATTCCTGGAGAAGTTCCCGAACTCCAAACTGCTGCAGTACGTTATGGTCGAGTTCCAGCAGTACGCCAACGGGATGATCCAGAAGGGCGGCCACGACCAGGTCATCGCCGCCGCCAAGCGCCTGCAGCAGATGGTGCCCGACTCGGACGTGCCGGTCCAGTCGATGGCGTCCGCCTACTACTTCAAGCAGGACTATCCCAATTATCTCGCCCAGTCCGAGATCCTGTATGCCAAGCAGCCCAACGTCCAGATGGCGTACTACATGGCGGACGCCGCCATCAAGTGCGGCGACACCGTGCGCGCCGAGAAGTACCTGGGCGCGGTGGAGCAGGAAGGCGCCCTGCTCATGAAGGTGGACCTGGCCTACAAGCTGTTCGGCTACTACATGGGCAAGAACGACCCCAAGACCGTCGAGACCGCCCATAAGGTCATCGCCCTGCTCAATGGGAGCGAGGCGCCGGCCGACTTCAAGGGTGACTGGAACGCGTTCAAGAACGGGACCCTGACGGCCTGCTACAACGCGGTGGGCAACGCCTGCCTGAAGGCGAGCGACTTCACCGGCGCCGCCGAGACGTTCGAGAAGGTCGTGCAGATCAACCCGAAGGACGCCGCCGCTTACTTCTACCTCGGCCTGTCCTACTGGTTCGGCAAGCAGGCCAAGGCCGCCGCCCCCGCCTTCGCCAAGGCGGCGGTGCTCAACCAGGCGGTTTCGCCCAAGGCCGCCGATCAGCTCCGGAAGCTTCTGGACGGCGCCGGCATGGCGGAGAAGTATGACGAGTACCTCGCCACCGCCAAGGCCGAACTGGGCATCCAGTAGCGCGATTGGCGCGACATCATTCGTTGACGGTTTCGGCCGCCGGTGCATCCGGCGGCCTTTTCTTTTTGAGTTCGGCGCGGCTCTGTGGTCAAATGGTCCTGTTCGCCGGCCCGCCGAGGTGCGGCCGGACGCCCCCGAGGAGGTGCCCCGTGATTGACGCGACGCGCATGGTGGAGCAGTTCATGGCCATGGTCCGGATCGACAGCGAATCGGGCCACGAGGAAGCCATGATGCAGTACCTGGACGGCTACCTGACCCGCGAGCTCGGCGCCGAGTGCGTCCGGGACGCCTACGGCAACCTGGTGGCCCGCTGGCCGGGAAAAAATTCCACGGCCGCGCCCATCCTGCTCGCCTGCCACGCCGACACGGTGAAACCGGGGCGGGGGATCGAGCCGGTGCTCCAAGGTGAAGTCATCTCGTCGCGGGGCGAGACGATCCTGGGCGCCGACGACAAGGCGGGCATCGCCGAGGCCATCGAGGCCATTCGCACGGCGCCGGCCCATCCGCCCATCGACTTCGCCATCACCCGGGAGGAAGAGGTGGGCCTGATCGGGGTGAAGAACCTGGACCTGTCACTCATCCGCGCCAAGGAGGGGTACCTCCTCGACAGCGACGTGCTGGACACGGTGGTCATCGGCGGCCCCACCTACGTGGCCATCGACGTGGACGTCACCGGGCGCGCCGCCCACGCCGGCATGGAGCCGGAGCGGGGCGTCTCGGCCATCCTGGCCGCCGCCCGGGCCATCGCCGCGCTGGAACTGGGCCGGCTGGACCACCGCACCACGGCCAACGTGGGGGTGATCTCCGGCGGCATCGTCCGGAACGGCGTCCCCGAGAAGGCCGGCTTCCTCGCCGAGTGCCGCTCCCTGGACCACGCCACCGCCATCGCCCTGGCCGAGCGGATGACCCGGACCATCCGGGATGAAGTCGAGGCCAGCGGCGCGGCCGCCGACATCCGCGTGGACGTCAAGTGCGAGGCGGTGGGCATTCCCGAAAGTGCCCCCGTGGTCCAGACCTGCATGGAAGCCATCGCCTCGGTGGGACTGAAACCCCGCACCACCTATATCTGCGGCTTCACCGACGCCTCGATCTACAACAACCGCGGCATCCAGACCGCGGTGCTGGGCATCGGCGCCGCCAACGAGCACTCCGCCCAGGAGCTCATCGCCGTGCCCGACATGGTCACCGCGGTGAAAATCCTGCACCGCATTTTCGAGGTGAAGGCCTAGCTCGCCGGTGAATCGGTGAATGGGTGAATCGGTGAATCGGGCCTATTCGTGCTCGTAAATCGTAATCGTAATCGTAATTCGTAATCGTAATTCGTAATCGTAATTCGTAATCGTTATCGTCATCGAGGCTCGAGGCTCGAGACTAGAGGCTCGTTCCCAACCGACGGACATCGGACATCGGACTTCGGTTTTCGTACTCGTAATTCGTAATCGTAATCGTAATCGTCATCGTAATCGTTATCGTCATCGGGGCTCGAGGCTCGAGACTAGAGGCTCGTTCCCAACCGACGGACATCGGACATCGGACTTCGGGTTTCGTACTCGTAATTCGTAATCGTAATCGTAATCGTCATCGTAATCGTCATCGTAATCGAGGCTCGTTCCCGTCCCTCTCTGTTCGTATTCGTAATTCGTAGTGCTCCCAACCCGGCGTTGCCGGAACCAAATGATCGGCGTGGTGGTTGATGGGCGCGTCGTTTCTCCCGCACCGTGCGCACCGCGGTCTGAAACAGCCGACGGGAGCCCCTCCGGCGACCCGCGGCACGCGGGTCGAACATGGGTAGCCCCGGGTGAACCCCGGGGTCCTCCACGCCCGGTCCGGATTGAGGGCGACCCGCGAAGCGGGTCGAACATGATTCTCTGGTTCAGCGGATCAGGGTGGGATTGGACGCCCCGCCGGCGCGCGGTCAGTTGATCGTCCCGTCGAATCCCAGGTCCCCACTCTCTTCAACAGCAAGAACGGACTCGTCACCAAATAGCCAAAAAAACTATAAGCAATCTCAGCGAACCAATAATCCGAAATGCCCAATGAAAAATGTCAGATGATCAATGACAAATGGATCCTTCTTAGAAGTATTTCCTCCCCCCTTCATACCTTGCGGAGAAGTAACTGTCCGCCATTCGGTCGGTGCGGATCCGCTTGCCGGCGCCTGGCGCGTGGATGAACGCGCCGCCGCCGCAGTAGATGCCCACGTGGGAGATCCGTCCGTTCCGGGCGATGGAGAAGAACACCAGGTCGCCCTTTTTCAGCCGGTCTTCGTTCACCCCTTTGCCGGCGTCGTATTGCGCCGCCGCCGAGCGGGGCAGGTTCAGCCCGTTGAGCTGGTACACCGCCTGGGCCAGGCCGCTGCAGTCGAAGCCCTCCTCGGGCGACGTGCCGCCCCACTGGTATGGCGTCCCGATGAAGCTTTCGGCGGTGCGGACGATCCGGTCGCGGAGGAAGTTTTCGCCCTTGCTCTCCGCCTCGGCCACGGAGTACGTCTCGGGGCTCACGATGAAGTAGTCGCCGATGGCGCCGGCCCGGCGCAACCGCTCCGCCTCGTCCAGGGCCGCCGCGCGGGTGGCGAAGTCGCCGAAGCGCACCTTGTACAAACCGGTCTTGTAGAGGAAGAAAAAGGCGTCGAGCCCCTGCAGGCGGAGCGCCCGGGTGAAGCGTTCGGCGTTCGCCACCTGGGCGAAGGCGCCCACCTGGATGGCGAAGCCCGTGCGGGCCAGCCCCGGCGCGCCCGGCACCGGCCGGGCGGTGGGCGGCGCCGTGGGGGGGGCGCCCGGCACCGGTGTCCGCGGCTTCTTGCCGCAGCCGCCGGCGGCCAGGGCCAGGGCGATTGCCGCCGCCGCCAGCGCCGCCGTCACCCGCCGCGATCCCGCGCGCGCCGTCCGCATGGTCCGCACCTCCGTCCGCCCGGCGTTTGTTGCATGATACCACAGCCGCAAAAACGCCCCGATCTATCTTCGGCGTGCGGTGATGAAGCGCTCGGCCCGCTGCGTCGGCACGCCGGTCTGGAGTGCGTCGGCACGCCGGTCTGGAGTGCGTCGGCACGCCGGTCTGGAGTGCGGCGGCACGACGCCGCTCTGGATTTGCGCGGGACGCGCAGGGCAAAATCGTGGGGAGCGATAGTGTGCGCTCAGCAAGATCCCGGCGCCCGCGGCCCGCGGAATCGCCATCATCCACCGGTCCACCCCGCCGGCTGGAACGCATAGATCGCTAGCCTTACACCGCGGAGGCGCCGAGGCGCTGCGGAGCCATTCTCTCAGGCGATTCGCCGGGCGGTCCCATGGCTTTCCATTGACAATTAATGCCTGTTCTGCGCCTTGGCGCCTTGGCGAGCATGAATCCCTCCGCGTCCACTGCGCCCGCGTCCCGCGGGAAACCAAAGCGCAGACGTGTCTGCGCACTCCAAACAGATTGGCACGCTGGTCTGGAGTGCGGCGGCACGACGCCGCTTTGGATTCTGCCGTAGGCCGCGTCCGACGGACGCGGCCCGAAAATAACACTCCGATCTATCTTCGGAGTGCGGTGATGAGGCGCCCGCGTCCCGCGGGAAACCAGAGCGCAGACGTGTCTGCGCACTCCAGACCGCATTGCTGCCAGGAGGGGACTCTCCGCAGCATGAATCGGTGAATGGATAAGGCCAGATTCTATCGGATATTGCTTATTGCTTATATTTTATTAGCTATTTGGTAACGAGTCCGTTCTTGTTGTTGAAGGGACCTGGGACCTGGGACCTGGGCCCTGGGGTTTTGGGACCGGGATTTGGGGACCGGGAACCAGGACCCAGCACCTAGGTCCCAGGTCCGATATCCGATGTCCGCTGTCCGCCTGGCGGTAACGAGCCTCGAGCCGCGATCACGATGACGATTACGAATTACGAGCACGAACTCCGAAGTCCGATGTCCGAAGTCCGATGTCCGAAGTCCGAAGGTGGTATGATGATCAAAAACGAGGGGCGCCCCGATGACGACACCTGCGGATCCCGAAACCGTGAACGTTCCATGCACCGGCCCCTACGCCGCCGAGCTTCGGGCGGCGGTGGATGCGGCGCTGGCCGCCGGGCGCCTGCTGCGCGAGGAGTTCCACCGCCCCGGCGGGCCGCGGGGCCCGCGCGCCCACTGTCCCGCCGACAACGAGGCGGAGGCGCTGATCCGGCGGCGGCTGGGCGACGCCTTTCCGGCCTGCGGCCTTCGCGGCGAGGAACTGCCCGCGGCGGACCGCCCGGCGTCGGAAACCGGCGGGCCCGTCTGGCTCATCGATCCCAATGACGGCACCTCCTCGTTCCAGCAGGGGTGGCGGGGCGCGGCGGTCTCCATCGCCCTGGTGCACCAGGGCCGGCCCGTGCTGGGCGTCGTCTACGCCTACGCCGCCCGCGCCGGTTACGGCGACCTGTTGGCCTGGGCGCTCGGGGCGCCGCTTTCCCGCAACGGGGTGGCGCTGGCGGACGTCCGGGGCGCCGTGCCCGCCGTCGTGCTCCTGAGCCAGGCCGCCGATCGGAAGCCCGCGATCAACGCGCGCCTCTGCGCGCCGCGGCGCTACCGCGGCGAGCCCAGCATCGCCTACCGGCTGGCCCTGGCCGCGGCGGGGGAAGGGGCGGCGGCGGTCTCGCTGAACAGCCCCACCGACTGGGACGTCGCCGCGGGCCACGCATTGCTCCGGGGCGCCGGCGGCGAGCTGTGCCGGCTGGACGGCGCGCCGGTCGTCTACGACGCGCTGGGCGCAGCCGCCGTGGGCGATTGCGCGGGCGGCACGGGATCCGCTCCGGCCGAGCTGGTCCGCCGGCCGTGGGCCGAGGTGTTCGGGCCGGTCCCGCGTCCCGATGATCCGTACGGCCTGCTGGAGGCCGATCCGACGCGCCTGGTGGCGGACCCGGCGCTGCTGGACCGGGCGCAGGGGTGCCTCCTGGGGCAGATCGCCGGCGACAACCTGGGCGCCCAAGTGGAGTTCCAGAGCGCGGCGGAGATCGCCCGCGCTTACCCGGAGGGGCTTCGCGAGCTGGCCGACGGCGGGCAGTGGGGCATCCTGGCCGGCCAGCCCACCGACGACTCGGAGCTGGCGCTGGCGCTGGCGCGGTCCATCGTCCGGGCGGCGGGCTATGACCCGGCGGCGGCGGCCGCGGCGTACGCCGGCTGGTTCGGCAGCGGCCCCTTCGACGTGGGCACCACCACCGCCACCGCCCTGGGGCCGGCCCTGGCGGCGCTGCGGTCCGGCGGCGATCCGGCTGCGGCAGCGGCGGCCGCGGCGCGGCAGTCGATGGGCTCCGAGGCCAACGGCGCGCTCATGCGGGTATCCCCTTTGGCCATCTGGGGTCACCGGCTGGCCGATGACGCGCTCGCCCGGCACGCCCGCGCCGACGCCGCGCTCACTCACGCCAACGCCGTCTGCGGCGACGCGGGCGCCGTGTTCTGCGTGGCGGTGGCGGCGGCGCTCCGGGGCGCGGATCCGGCGGCCGCCTACGCCCACGCCCTGGCGTGGGCGCGGACGGCGCGCCTGGCGCCGTCCGTGCTCGAGGCGGTGGCCCGCGCCCGCAACCACGCGCCCGCCGACTACCAGCGCCAGATGGGCTGGGTGCTCATCGCCCTGCAGAACGCCTTCTACGAGCTGCTCCACGCCGCCGGTCCCGCCGAGGGGGTGGCCCGCACCGTGGCCCGCGGCGGCGACACCGACACCAACGGGGCGATCGCCGGCGCGTTGCTCGGCGCCGCGTGGGGGGCGACGGCCATGCCCGCCGGGTGGGCGGACGCGCTGCTCGCGTGCCGGCCGCAGCCGGAGACGCCCGGCTGCCGGTGTCCGCGCCCCCGGGCGTTCTGGCCGGTGGATTTCCGCCTCCTCGCCGAACATCTCACCGCCCTCGGCGGATGAGCCGGCCGGAGTCACCACAAAGGCACGAAGAACACAAAGGAATCAACCATTTGTAGCCGGTCCCCAGCCTCAATCTTCCCGCCTCTCGATTGACTGATTTCTGTCTCATGTTCACCATTCACTGATCCTGTTTTCTGTTCACTGTTTTCTGTTCACCAGCGATTTTCGCAGGAGTTTAAGCGTCACAGCAGACTAACATTTCTACGGCGCCCCGTCACTGGAATTGAAGGGACAGGCGGGCTCCGTCGAGCCACGGGAGTTGCTGGGGCAAGCGCTCCCACGG
>Ga0209269_1000275_pt1 | contig 61329 bp, 55 predicted proteins | sample MTBAKMMethaMetaG_FD_187455 | JGI IMG/M metagenome (GOLD analysis project Ga0209269, IMG submission 187455) | Enrichment culture microbial communities from Arthur Kill intertidal strait, New Jersey, USA, that are MTBE-degrading - MTBE-AKM (Arthur... | ecosystem: Environmental > Aquatic > Marine >... | reverse complement strand
AACCGGAATGATCCCTGACTGGCGATCACTCTCCGGAACGGTAATGCTACCAGGGCGGAAGGCCGGTCGGCGGGCTAAATATACCCCGCCGACGGTTCAGCCGAAGGTCAAAAAAAATTGCGGGATGCACATGCAGGATATGCGTTACCAGGACATTGACTGGAACCGCCTCTGGCAGCTTGAGCGGCAGAAAAAATCCAGGAAGAGCAAAACGGCCGCCGACTGGGACCGTAAAGCCCCCACCTTCGCCAAGCTCAATGAGAGATCGGCCTATAATGAAAAATTCATCGAACTGCTCAGCCCCGAGCCGTCCTGGACGATACTTGACGTCGGCAGCGGGCCGGGCACCCTGGCCATTCCCCTGGCAAAACAGGTCCGCCGCGTCACTGCCCTTGATTTTTCGGCCGGCATGCTTGATGTTCTCGAACAACGGGCCCGGGAACTGGGAATCGCCAACATCACCACCCGCCGGCTTTCCTGGAGCGATGACTGGGGGCGCCATGGTGTCGACCGCCATGACGTTGCCATTGCCTCCCGCTCGCTGTCGGTGCCGGATCTCAGGGCCTGTCTTGAGAAGCTCAGCAATTTCGCCCGCCGGGAAGTCGTGGTCACCGACAGGGTCGGGCCCGGTCCCCTTGATCCGGACGCCTTTCAAGCCGTCGGCCGCGGGTTGGAGACAGGACCGGATTATATTATCACCGTCAATATCCTGTACCAGATGGGATTCCTTGCCGCCGTCGACTTCATCCGCCTGGAAAACAGCCACCGCTACCGTTCCCTCGAGGAGGCGGTGGAAAACTATATCTGGATGTTTGCCGAGCCGACCGAACAGGAGCGGCGGAAGCTTGAAGACTATGTCCGCTCCATTGCCCGGCGGGACAGTGACTCCATCATTACCCTGCATCCCCGCCATGTCACCACCTGGGCCCTCATCCGCTGGAATCCCGGCCTCCGGCGGCCATAAAAAGGCGCTGTTGCAAATGAGCTCTGTCCGATCTATACTCCCGGCCATGAATCGGTTGCCCCTCAGGCGGAATACATTGAAAAAACTGACAGGAGTTGCAACCCCGTGCGCATCATGATCGTCGGCGCCGGTCTGGTCGGCCAGTATCTGTGCCAGAAATTTTCCTCCGAGGGTCGGGAAGTCGTCCTGATCGACCGGGACAAGAACAAGCTTCAGCGGATGGAAAAGGAGCTGAACATCATGACCGTGGTCGGTTCGGGCGCCTCGGCCCGTATTCTGGCCGAGGCGGGAATCTCCAAAACCGACCTGTTCATCGCCGTCACCGACAGCGATGAGGTCAACCTGGTGGCCTGCATCATGTCCCGCCAGTACGACGTGAAGACCCGGATCGCCCGGGTCAAGCACGAGGACTTCCTGACCCCCGGGCTCTCGCTCAACGAGGAGGCCCTCGGCATCGACCTGATCATCAGCCCCGACTGGGCCATGGTCGAGGTGATCATGCAGCTGACCCATGCCTCCGAAGCCCTGTACACAGCCGAATTCGCCAACGGCGAGGTCCTGCTCATCGGCTACCAGATCCACGAGAACAATCCCTTCATCGGCATGTCGCTCTTCGAACTGGGGCAGCATCACACCACCCATCAATATGTCATTACGGCGATCATCCGTGAAGGCCGGACCATCATTCCCCACGGCGCCAGCACCATTCAGGCCGGGGACCGCATCTACCTGATGATTCTCAAGAAAGACATGGCCAGGATGGAGCAGTTGTTCAACCTGGCCAGCCATCTGCCCCGCAAGGTCTTTATCATCGGCGGCAGCAACATCGGCTACATGGTCGCCCGCCAGCTTGAAGAGCTGGACATCGACGTCAAGCTGGTCGAAGAGGACCCGCAGCGCTGCGATTTCCTTTCCGAGAACCTCGGCCGCAGCATCGTCCTCAATTTCGACGGCCTCGACGCCCACGACCTCCTTGACGAGGGCATCGAATACGCCGACCTGGTCATCGCCGTCACCGGCTCGGACACGACCAACATCCTTTCCAGCCTGCTGGCCAAGCACCATGGCGCCAAACGCTGCATCACCAAGATTACCCGGCACGATTTCGTGCCCATGCTCGGCAAGCTCGGCATTGATGTCGCCCTCAGCCCCCGCCAGGTCGCCGCCGACATGATCCTGCGATATGTCCGCCGCGGATCGATCATTTCCGTCGCCACTATCCTGGACACGGATGCCGAGGTCATGGAAGTGATCGTGCCGGAGCACGAATCCTTCAACCAGGTGCCGATCAAGGACCTGGCCTGCCCGCCCGGCCTTCTCATCGGCGCCATTGTCCGCGAGGGCCAGGCCTTCATCCCTACCGGCGGCACGGTGATCAAACCGGGCGACAGCCTGGTCACGTTCTTCACCAGGGATGCGGCCAGGGACGTGGAAAAGTTCTTTTCCCCGGCAGACTGATACCCTGGATACCGCCCAACTCCAACGGAACCGCGCATGCGAATCGGTGGCGTCCTCAATCTTCTCGGCAAGCTGCTGCTCATCCTGTCCATGATGCTGCTGACGCCACTGCCGTTCAGCCTCTACTTTCACGACGGCATGGTCACCACTTTTGCCCTCTGCTCCGGGATCGGCCTGATCACCGGCGGCCTGTTGGCCGCCCTTTTCCTCCCGGAGGAGGAACTCGGCTACAAGGACGGGTTTGCCATCGTCACCTTCAGCTGGCTGAGCCTGGGGCTGCTGGGAGCCCTGCCCTATTATCTTTCCGGGCACATTCCCGGCTTTGTCGATGCCTTTTTTGAATCCGTGTCCGGCTTCACCACCACCGGATCGACAATCCTGGCGGATATCGAGGCACTGCCCAGGAGCCTGCTCTTCTGGCGGGCCATGACCCAGTGGTTGGGGGGCATGGGCATCATCGTCCTGACCCTGGCCGTGCTTCCCCTGCTCGGTATCGGCGGCATGCAGTTGTTCCAGGCCGAGGTGCCCGGGCCGACCAAGGACAGGCTTGCCCCGCGGGTCCAGGATACCGCCCGGATCCTGTGGAGCGTCTACCTGGTCATGACCGCTGTCCAGACGGTGCTGCTGATGCTGGGCGGGATCGACTTTTTCAACGCCCTGACCCATTCCTTCACCACCCTCGCCACCGGCGGCTTCTCCAACTTCAATGCCTCCATTGCCCACTACCCGTCGCCCTATATCCAGTCGGTGTTCATTCTGTTCATGTTTCTGGCCGGGGTGAGCTTTTCCCTGCACTTCCTCGTTCTGCGGCAGCAGAACCCTTTATCCTATTGGCGGAACGAGGAATTCCGCTTTTACCTTTCCCTCATCCTCCTTGCGGTCCTCCTGGTTTTCGTCGCCAACACGGCGGCCGATTCGTCCGACCATCCCGGCCGCGGCCTGCTCGAGGCCGCGTTCCAGGTCGTTTCCCTGATGACCACCACGGGATACGGCACCGCTGACTTTGACGCCTGGCCGTCCTTCTCCCGGGTGCTGCTGGTCTCGCTGATGTTCGTCGGCGGCTGCGCCGGTTCGACCGGCGGCGGCATCAAGGTGGTTCGCTTTCTGCTGTTCTTCAAGTACGCCCGCTCCCAGCTGCATAAACTCGTGCATCCGCGCCAGGTCGAAACCATCAAGCTCGGCAGGACAAAAGTGCCGCAGGAGGTGATGATCGCCATCCTGAGCTTTTTCGCCATCTATCTGGCGGTGTTCGTGATCGCCAGCCTGATCATCACCGCCATGGGCGCCGATATCATCACCGGGCCAAGCGCGGTGATCGCCACCCTGAACAACATCGGTCCGGGCCTGGCTCTGGTCGGCCCGACCCAGCACTTCGGCCACCTTCCCGACCCGGCCAAACTGGTATTGATCTTCTGCATGCTGGCCGGCAGGCTGGAACTCTATACCGTTGCCATCCTCCTCACCCCCGGATACTGGAGCATGACCCGCCGGCCGAAACTGCGCTGGACAAAAACAAGGATTCCGACCAACCATGAATGATTTTGACATCGCCGTGATCGGCGCCGGCCACGCCGGCTGCGAAGCCGCCCTGGCAGCCGCCAGGTTGGGGCTCCGCACCCTGGTCTGCATCATGAACGCGGACACCATCGGCGCCATGTCCTGCAACCCGGCCATCGGCGGCCTGGCCAAGGGACACCTGGTCAAGGAGATCGACGCCCTGGGCGGCGAGATGGCCAGGAACATCGACGCCACCGGCATCCAGTTCCGGAGGCTCAACACCAGCAAGGGGCCGGCGGTCCGTTCGTCGCGGGCCCAGGCCGACCGCCTGCTCTACCGGCTGCGGATGAAGCAGGTGCTGGAAAACCAGCCGAACCTGGAGATCCGCCAGGCGGTCGTTGACGAGATCCTCCTCGATGAGGGGCGGGTCCGGGGTGTCCGCACCTCCCTGGACGAGGTGATACCGGTGCGGGCCGTGGTGGTCGCGACCGGCACCTTTCTCAACGGCCTGATCCATATCGGCCTGAAAAACTTTCCGGCCGGCCGCATGGGTGACGCTCCGTCCACCAGCCTGGCCCGGTGGTTCAAGGGTGCGGGCTTCCGGGTGGGCAGGATGAAGACCGGCACGGTCCCGCGCCTCGACGCCAAATCCATCGATTTCAGCGGCCTGGAGCCGCAGTACGGCGACGACCCGCCCGGCCTGTTCTCCTTTTCCAGCACCGGGCCGCCGCCCCTGGAACAGCGTCCGTGCCACATCACCTACACCAACGAAGAGACCCACCGGATCATCCGCGGCTCCATCGACCAGTCGCCGATGTACGCCGGGATCATCGAGGGCATCGGCGCCCGGTACTGCCCCTCCATCGAGGACAAGGTCATGCGCTTTCCGGACAAGCTCCGCCATCAGATATTCCTGGAGCCGGAGGGCCTGGACACGGTGGAGATCTACCCCAACGGCATCCCCACCAGCCTGCCTCTGCAGACGCAGATCAACATGGTCCGCTCCATAGCCGGCCTGGAAAAAGCCCGCATCATCCGGCCCGGATACGCCATCGAGTATGATTACGTCGATCCGCTGGAGCTGAAACCGTCGCTGGAAACCAAGAGGGTGGAGGGGCTCTTTCACGCCGGCCAGATCAACGGCACCTCGGGCTACGAGGAAGCAGCGGCCCAGGGGCTCATGGCCGGGATCAATGCGGTCCGATACGTCCGGGAAGAGGCCCCCGTCATCCTTGACCGCTCGCAGGCCTACATCGGCGTCCTCATTGACGACCTGGTCACCAAGGGCACCAGGGAACCCTACCGCCTGTTCACCTCCCGGGCCGAGTACCGCCTCCTCCTGCGGGAGGACAACGCCGACCTGCGCCTGCGCGAGACAGGCTACCGGATCGGCCTGGTCAATCGGCCGACCTGGGAGGCGTTCCTGGACAAGAAAGACCTGATGGAACAGGCGATCACCCTGCTGCACACCGCCCGGATACGCCCCTCGGGCCCGGTGAACGACGCCCTCGCCCGAATCGGAAGCGTCGTGCTCAAGCAGCCCCTCGCGCCGGCCGACCTGCTGCGGCGGCCGGAGATCACCTTCCCGGCCCTGGTTGAAGTGATGCGGCAGGCTGAAGTGGCAATGGCCATGGATTTCGACAGGTTCCCCTTCAGGGATGAAATTGAACTGCAGGTGAAGTATGATGGCTATATCCGGCGGCAGGAGGAGCAGGTCGGCCGTTTCCGGAAGTTGGAGCGCACTCTGCTCCCCTCCGGCATGCGCTATGACGGCCTGCCCGGCCTCTCCAATGAAGTGGTGGAAAAACTGAAAGCGGTCCAGCCCCTGTCCCTGGGCCAGGCCTCCCGGATTTCCGGCATAACGCCGGCGGCCATTTCGGTTCTGCAGGTGCACCTGAAAAAACAAGGACTTATCTGAACCCAGCCATGCTCCCCTATCCCGATATCGATCCGGTCCTCATCGCCTTCGGCCCCTTCAAGGTCCGCTGGTACGGCCTCATGTACGTCTTAGGCTTCGCCGCCACCTACTTTCTGGTCCGCCGCCAGCTCGCCCGCTTTCGCTGGCGGGAGATGGCCGAACGGTTCGACAACCTCAACCTCTACCTGATCATCGGCGTCATCGCCGGCGGCCGGCTCGGCTACGTCCTGTTCTATCAGCCGGCCTACTACCTGCGCCACCCCCTGGAGATTTTCGCCACCTGGCAGGGCGGCATGTCCTTTCACGGGGGGTGCCTGGGTGTCATTGTCGCCGGCCTGCTGTACTGCCGCTACCATCGCCTCAGCTTCTGGAAGGCCGCCGACCTCTACGTGGTGACCGTGCCCATCGGGCTCGGGCTCGGCCGCATCGGCAATTTCATCAACGGCGAGCTGTTCGGCCGGACGAGCGATGTTCCGTGGGCAATGGTTTTTCCCGACGGCGGCCCGCTGCCGCGCCATCCGTCGCAGCTGTACGAAGCCCTGCTGGAAGGAGCCCTGCTGTTCTGCATCCTGTGGAGCTTGAAGCACATACCCTGGCGGGACGAGCCGTCCCGCTTCTGGCCCCATGGCTCCATGCTGGCCCTGTTCCTGATTCTGTACGGCGTGGTGCGCATCGTTGCCGAATTCTTCCGCGAACCCGATCCCTACCTGGGTTTCGTTGTTCAGGGAATAACCATGGGCCAGCTGCTGAGCATCATCATGATCGCCGCCGGCCTCGTGCTCTGGCGCCTGCGGCTGGGAAAATCATAACCTCTTTACAGTACCCGCCGCAGCCCGTACAATACGGGACGGGAATGTCCCGACCTTGTCCGGAACTCATGCCGGCCGGGGCAAACAGATAAGAAATTTCCGGGAGAACAGAATGCGGCTTATCAAATCGGCCCTGACCATCCTCATCGCCGCCCTGATGTGGTCATGTTCCAACGGCGGCAGCGAAGAAGAAAAAGGGAAAATCCAGACCATGACCGAGGAAATCGGCCAGGAGGGCGTGCGCATGATCAAGACCCCCATTGACAAGGCCCAGGCCGCCGCCGACCAGGAAGAACAGCGGGTCCGGGAAATGGACCGGCTCAATAAGGAATAACCGAACGGTTCCCGTGCCGGCGCCATGCTCTGCTTTGCCCCCTGCTCCTCTTTTCCTCCGCCGGGATGGCCGTCAGGATCCCTTCGGCCCGCGTTGCCGTCCGGCGCAGCTCCGCGGACATGCGCTGCGGTTCCACAAGATCGGCCGTGACGGCTCGGCCAGATGTGGCGTCTGTACATATCTCCCCTTAGCATCGCCCATGACAGGTGATCAGCCATGAAAAAACTCCTGCTCTTCTATGCCGCCGGCTGCCTCGGCGGCCTGGTCAACAGTATCGCCCTCTGGCTGCTCGGCGATTTCGACATAACCCGCACCCTGGGCATCGACATTGCCCCCGCACTGACCCCGGCATGGCTGTACCCGAGGATCGTCTGGGGCGGCATCTGGGGCCTGACCTTTGTCCTGCCGATGCTCGACGCAAAACTCCTGCTCAAGGGAAGCCTGCTCAGCCTACTGCCCTCCCTGGTGCAGCTCTTTGTCATTTATCCCTACCACGCCCATAAGGGAATGGCCGGCCTGGAGCTGGGCATGCTGACCCCCCTCCTGGTCATCACCCTCAACTGGATATGGGGCTTGACAACCGCCCTGACCCTCAAGCTGGCCAAGTAATGTTGAAGGGAGAAGAGCTCGGGACAAATCAACGGGAGAAAGGAGGGCCGATGACCCCGTCCGAATGCCTCCTGCGGATGTACGCGCTGTATGACCGGTGCGCCGCGGAATTTGCTTTCGCCTGCCGGAAAGGATGCGCGACATGCTGCACCCAGAGCGTCACCATGACCACCCTGGAGGGCGAACTGCTCAACGACTACCTCGCTGGACAGCCTGATCTTCTGCCGCTGCTGGACGCCATGCCCGGCCAAACCTCTGCCCCGCCGACCACAATCAATCAGTTCGCCGCCGCCTGCCTGCTGGGAGAATATGCGGACGAGCCCCAGCCGGCGTGGGACTTTGCGCCCTGCATCTTCCTTCAGGACAACTGCTGCGCCGTTTATCCGGTCCGGCCGTTCATGTGCAGGAGCTTCGGCTCCCGGGTGCGGTGCGACAGTTCCGGAACCGCGGAAGTCGAACCCTTCTTCCTCACCCTGAACACGGTGTTCCTGCAGTGCATCGAACACCTGGACCGGGGCCGGCCCTGGGGCAACATGTACGCGGTCCTGCGGTCAATACAACAATCAGGACAGGCCAATGCGGAACCCATAGCAGGCCTGCGCATTGCCGAACAGATTCAGGGATTTCTGATACCGCCTGACGAAACCGAGCGGATTCAAGACTGTCTCCGCAGCCTTCTCGACCTTCTGCGCGGAGCTCAAGGGAAACAGGAAAAATAAAATTCTCCTGATCGGAACCTGATGTAATCAGCCGGAAGTGTTCCTTGCCGGACTAACGGCTAAGATCCGGGAGCAGCCTGATTGGCGCGGCCGGAAGGAGAGGGATCGGCCGTGATATAAAAAACGGGGCCCGAAAAGGGCCCCGTGGTACATGAAATGGCGGGAATTCTTTAGCCGCAGTTGCAGCCGCCGGAACTGCAATCCGACTGGTCTTGCGTGCCGCAGCCGCAGCCGCAGCCGGCAGCTTGATTTTCGACGGCCGCCAGTTCCTCGGCGCTGGGTTCGCGCACTTCGACGACCTTGACGTCAAAATGGAGCTGAAGTCCTGCCAGGGGATGGTTCAGGTCAACCGTCACCGATTCGGGATTGCTTACGTCCTTGACGGTCAACATGACCGGGCCGTGGGGTCCCTCGGCATGAAACCGCATCCCGGGCTCGATCTCGCAGTCATCCGGGAACTGGGTCCTGGGAATGTCCTGGAACAGATTCTCATCGACTTCGCCGTAGGCGTCCTGGGGGTCGACGACGATCTTTGCCACGTCCCCGGCGGCCCTGCCCAACAGGCCCTTTTCAAGGCCGGGAATCACCTGGCCGGCGCCCGTGATGAATCCGAACGTCTGTCCCTCCGGGGATCTGTCGATCTCCTTGCCCGAGGCGAGGGAGAGGCGGTAGTCAATGGCAACATACGATTTTTCACTGATCTGCATACTGTACCTCTTGAAAGTAAAAAAAATCCCGGCGGACCGTAAGAACCGGCCGCACCGGGTTCAGTCATTTCACATACCATAACCCTTCGAACCGGAATGTCAACCGGATATGGGCGCCCGGCCGGCTCTGGGACCCGGCTGGCGCCGGGAGTCGGCGGTCGGCATAGCAGAAGACAGAAACCAGATGACAGAAGACAGAAGGGGCTTGCAGCTTCGCTGAAGGTTTGGACATCCCCTCACCCTCTCCCTGTGAAGCAAGGGGACAAACACCCTTCTCCTGGGGGAGAAGGTGCCCCGAAGGGGCGGATGAGGGCGGAGTCTGCTGCCAAGCCGACTCCCGGCGCAGCCGGGTAATGTCATCTGGTACCCGGCACCCAAATCGGGTATACTCCGCGGCTGGCTGGCACAACGGACCCTCATCAATTTCTTTGCACCCGGATCGACCGGCGCGGAAAGATCAATATGATCAGTCACGAACAAAAACCGATGCTGCGTTTTCTTATTGTCCTGACCGCGGCTTCGGTTATCGGCCTCCAGGCCTGGATGATTCTGTTCAACAACTTCGCCGTGGAAGTAGTCGGCCTGGAGGGGCACCATATCGGCATCCTGCAGTCAGTCAGGGAAATTCCCGGCTTTCTCGCCCTGTTGGCCGTCTACTTCATGCTGATCATCCGCGAGCACCGATTGTCCGCCCTGTCCGTCCTCCTTCTCGGCATCGGCACCGCGGCGGCCGGCTTTCTGCCGACATTTTACGGTCTGCTGTTCACGACCCTGGTCATGAGCTTCGGCTTCCACTACTATGAGACCACCAACCAGTCGCTGACCCTGCAGTACTTCGACAAAACCGTCTCCCCCCTCATATTCGGCCGGCTCCGCAGCCTTGCCGCGGCGGCGAATATTGGTGCCGGGGTGCTGATCCTCCTGCTCAATCCCCTGCTCGGCTATAAATACATGTACCTGTTCGTGGGCGTCCTGGTGACCGCGGCTGGATTATGGGCGTTGCGGCAGGACCCCACCCACAGGAACATCGTGCCGCAGCACAGGAAAATGATTCTGCGCCGCCGCTACGCCCTCTACTATTTCCTCACTTTCATGGCCGGGGCCCGGCGCCAGATTTTCATCGCCTTCTCCGTCTTCCTTATGGTCAAGGTCTTTCACTTTTCCGTCCGCGAGATCACCATCCTCTTCATCGTCAACAACCTGATCAACTATTTCCTCAACCCGCTCATCGGCAGGGCCATTGTCCGCTTCGGCGAGCGGCGGGTCCTGACCATCGAGTATGCCGGGCTGATCCTCGTTTTCCTGGCGTACGCCTTCACCGGGTCCAAGGCCGTCATCGTGGTCATGTACATCGTTGATCACATCCTGTTCAACTTCGCCATTGCCATCCGCACCTATTTCCAGAAAATTGGAGACCCGCAGGATATCGCCCCCAGCATGGCGGTGGGCTTCACCATCAACCATATCGCCGCGGTGGTCATGCCTGTGCTCGGCGGCCTGGTGTGGATGATCGACTACCGGATACCCTTCATCGCCGGGGCCGGCATGAGCCTGATATCCCTGATCGCGGTCCAGAAAATCCCCATCTTCGCAGCGGACGACCAGACATGATCGCACTGCCTGCCGCGTTTCTTCCTTGCTTGAGACGGGAACCCTTCTGGTTGAAAAAGCGCTCCGCAGGGTTTATATTTTCAGTTTAAAGACCAAGGAGTGGAAAATATGCGCATCGCCCCGCCGGCAACGAGATTCCGGACATGCTGAATCTTCTGTTGGGCATTGGCTTGTCCATGGTTCTCGTTCCGGGGCTGGCCTCCTCCACCAATCCTGCCGCGGCCGAGGCCATAAAGGCTGCGCGCCTTCAGCCGGTGTACCATGTCCCCCTCCGGATCCATTTAGGGCGGAGCGGCCGACCCCTCGCTGAATGGCCGCGGGTCCTGGCGGAAATCAACCACATCTGGCTGTCCCAGGCCGCCATCTGTTTTGAAATCCATACCGTCGACCATGATGAAGAACTCGAGAGCGGCCTGGACCTGTGGTTTACATCATTCATCCCGCAATGGAACGGCTATTACCGTGATCCCAACGACATGCATGTCCGGGACGATCCTGATCTGCGCCCGGCCCAGCGCCCCGCCGAATCCGCGGCGGCGCGCACCGCGGCCCATGAAATCGGCCACGCCCTTGGCCTTGGCCACCGGCAGAACTCCGACGACAACCTGATGCGATCCAAGACCTACGGCTGGCAGTTGCATCCCGCCGAGATCAGCAGGGCCCGGCAGGCCGCTCCGCAATTTTCCCTCGAAGGAACCAGCCGGTCATGCGGCCCGCCGGCAATACATAACCGGCTGTAATTGTTATTTTGACCAGTCAACCGAAATTGACCGGCTGCATCGCCGGACCGCATAAACACCCACTCCATCGAAGAATGCCGGTCCGATCAATGTTTGCAGCCGCTTTCCCTGGAACGCGCGCCCAACATGGAGACAGAAATATATGAAGACCACGCCGCCTGAGCAAGCCGCCCTGCTCTCTCCCGAGGACAAAGAGGTCCGGGACCAGGTCCGGGAAATGTTCAATCATCACGACAAGCAGGGCATTAAAAGAGCCATTCTCTATCACCTGATGAGCATGCAGGGCCGGGACCCGAACCGGGCGGTGGCAAAGGATGTCTACACCGCCCTGGTCTATACCATGCGCGACTTTCTGATTAAAAAATGGATCACCACCCAGCGCTCCTATTATACAGGCGATAAGAAAAGGGTTTATTACCTGTCCATGGAATTTCTCATCGGCCGTTCCCTCGACAACAGCCTCATCAACCTTGACTGCAGGGACCTTGTCCGGGAAATTCTGGAGGAGTTGGGCTACACGCTGGACGAAATCATCGATCAGGAGGAGGATGCGGCGCTGGGCAACGGCGGCCTGGGCAGACTGGCGGCCTGCTTCATGGACTCCATAGCCACCCTGGACGTCCCGGCGTACGGGTACGGCATCAACTATGAATACGGCATGTTCAACCAGCGGATCATTGACGGCTACCAGGTGGAAAGCCCCGACAACTGGCTGCGCTTCGGCACCCCCTGGCAATTTGAACGGCCTTTCCCGCTGTACCCTGTCCAATTCTACGGCAAGGTCAACACCACCGTGGATGAAAACGGTCATACGCGCTACGAATGGGCCGACACCGAGACAGTCATGGCGGTCGCCTGCGACATGCTCGTCCCGGGTTTCCGCAACGACAATGTCGTCAACATGCGGCTGTGGAAGGCCAGGGCCTCCCGGGAGCTGGACCTGACCTCCTTTGACCGGGGCGACTATATCGGCGCCGTCCTTACCAAGGTGCACTCGGAAACCATTTCCAAGTTGCTCTATCCGATGGACAGCTTCAGCGCCGGCCAGGAGCTCCGGCTCAAGCAGCAGTATTTCTTCGTCGCCGCGACGTTCCTGGACATCCTGCGGCGATTTGTCAAGCATCACGATGATTTTTCGACCTTCAGCGACCAGGTTGCGGTGCACCTCAACGACACCCACCCGGCCATAGCCATCCCCGAGCTGATGCGGCTGCTGATGGATGAATGCGAGATGGACTGGGAGCATGCCTGGGACATCTGCGTCAAGACCTTTGCCTACACCAACCACACCCTGATGCCCGAGGCCCTCGAATCATGGCCGGTGGACATGCTGGAACGGCTCCTGCCCAGGCATATGCAGATCATTTACGAGATCAACAGCCGCTTTCTCGATCAAGTCCGGGCCGCCTATCCCGGCAATGAGAGAAAAGTGCGGGAGATGTCCCTCATCGACGAAGGCCAGCCCAAACGGGTGCGCATGGCCAATCTGGCCATTGTCGGCAGCCACTCGGTCAACGGGGTGGCGGCCCTCCATACCAGGCTGCTGCAGACCAGGCTGTTCAGCCACTTCAACGAATTCTTCCCCGGCCGCTTCAACAACAAGACCAACGGCATCACTCCCCGGCGCTGGCTGCTGCAGTGCAACCGGCCGTTGAGCAAAGTCATCAGCGAGGCCATAGGGGAAGACTGGATCACCGATCTTGATCGGCTGGCGGAACTGCGTAAGTTCGCCGAGCAGAAAGACTTTCAGGAAAAATTCCGGGAAGCCAAGCGGCGGAACAAAATGCGCCTGGTCAGCCTAATCGCCAGGAAATGCGGGGTTGCCGTCAATCCCGACTCCCTGTTCGACGTGCAGGTGAAACGGATACATGAATACAAGAGACAACTGTTGAACGTGCTGCACATCGTCCACCTCTACCATCGCATCATCAAGCGGCCGGAGCGGTTCACCACTCCCAGGACCGTCGTTTTCGCCGGCAAGGCTGCCCCGGGGTACCGGAAGGCCAAGCTGATCATCAAGCTCATCAATGCGGTGGGGAACACCATCAATCGGGACCCCCGCGTTGCCGACCTGCTGAAGGTCGCCTTCATCCAGAACTACGGAGTGTCCCAGGCGGAAAAGATCATCCCGGCGGCCGACCTGTCCGAGCAGATCTCCACCGCCGGCACCGAGGCGTCCGGCACCAGCAACATGAAATTCTCCCTCAACGGCGCCCTGACCATCGGCACCCTGGACGGCGCCAATATCGAAATACGCGAAGAGGTGGGCGAGGAAAACATTTTCATTTTCGGCCTCGATGCCGAGGACGCGGAATGGGAAAGAAGAAATCCCCAGTGTACCCCGATGATGATCTACAAGCAGAACGAGGAAATCCGCGAGGTGATCGACAGCCTCGGCGACGGCACCTTCACCAATGGCGACCGCGGCCTGTTCCGGCCGATTATCAACGACCTGCTCGACCACAGGCGCGACCCGTACCTGCACCTGATCGACATGGAGGATTACCTGCGCGTCCAGGATGAAGCGGCCCGCATCTTCCTCGACAAGGAAGAGTGGACCAGGCGGGCGATCTGCAATGTGGCCGGCATGGGCAAGTTTTCCAGCGACCGCAGCATCAGGGAATACGCCCGCGATATATGGGGGGTACTCTGACGCGGGACATCCCCGGTCATGCCCTTCGGGCAGCGGGAATGCAGATCCATCCCAGGGCTGTCTTGATCATGCTCCCTTCCGGCATTAGATTTATGGTACGAACCTTGGGAGGAAGCGGAACATTTCATGTCTTTTCGAAAACTGCCGGACAACCGGGGACTGATCTACGTCCCCGAATGCGGAAACTGCAAAAAGAAGCATCCGTGCAAGGACTGCTTCTCCTGCCAGTGGTGCAGCGACGACCGCTGCAATAGGTGCCTGGGCCTGACGAAACAAAAAAGAAAGCCCCGAAAAAAGAAGCCGTAAGCCGCTGGAGAAATTATGAATGCAGAATTATGAATGTAAAATTATGATGAATCCGTAAAAAATCGAAAATCGCCGTTTCACGTCATTCCCGTGAAGCCTGTCCTCGACTACGATCGGGGAACCGAAATCCAGTATTTTCAAAGCGTCATTCCGCCTTTCTTCCCATTCTGCATTCTGCATTCTTCATTCATAATTTCCTAAAAATTGTCTTGGGTCGGACTCCCGGTTGGGGTAAAGTGGGAGCAATGCAAATAAATAATTTTTAAACAGCGAAATGTAATATTATCAATGACTACGATGAAGACCACGTCCCCCCTGGACACGCTGCGCAACGTCTTCGGCTACGCATCCTTCCGGGAACACCAGGGGGAGATCATCGAAGGGCTGGTCCGCGGCGAGGACGCCTTTGTCCTGATGCCCACCGGGGGCGGCAAGTCGCTGTGCTTTCAGATTCCCGCCCTGCACCGGCCGGGGGTCGGCGTCGTCGTCTCCCCCCTTATCTCCCTGATGAAGGACCAGGTGGACGCGCTCAACGCCTGCGGGGTGCGGGCCGCCTTCTACAATTCGTCGCTGAACAGCGGCGAGGCCCGCCAGGTCCTGGCCCGGCTGCACGGCCGGGAGCTCGACCTGCTGTACGTCGCCCCGGAGCGGCTGATGAACGATGAGTTCATCGAACGGCTGCGGGACATCCCCATCGCCCTGTTCGCCATTGACGAAGCCCATTGCATCTCCCAGTGGGGCCACGATTTCCGGCCGGAATACTGCAAGCTGGGCCGGCTGCGCGACCTGTTTCCAGGCATCCCCGTGATCGCCCTGACGGCCACGGCCGAACCCCACACCCGCCGGGACATCCTGCAGCGGCTGAACCTGGAAAATGCCGGCTGCTACGTCTCGAGTTTTGACCGGCCCAACATCCGCTATTCGGTGCTGGAAAAGCGCAAGCCCTTTGCCCAGCTCACCGCCTTTCTGCAGGACAGGAAGGACGAGGCGGGCATCGTCTACTGCCTGAGCCGCAAGCGGGTGGAAAAAGTGACCGCCCAGCTGCTCGAGGCCGGCTTCTCCGCGGCGTCCTATCATGCCGGCTTGGCCGCGGCGAGCCGCAAGCAGGTGCAGGAAGACTTCCTGCGCGACGACATCCGGATCATCGTCGCCACGGTGGCCTTCGGCATGGGCATCGACAAGTCCAATATCCGCTTCGTGGTCCACTACGACCTGCCGAAAAACATCGAGAGCTACTACCAGGAAACCGGCCGCGCCGGCCGCGACGGCCTGCCCGCCCAGGCCCTGCTCCTGTTCGGCTACGGCGATATCGCCGTGGCCAGGGGGCTGATCGAGCACACCACCAACCCGGAGCAGAAGCGGATCGAACTGCACAAGCTCAACAGCATGGTCGGCTATGCCGAATCATTGAACTGCCGCCGCCAGGTCCTGCTCGGCTATTTCGGCGAACGGCTGCCCGAGCCCTGCGGCAACTGCGATGTCTGCCTCGATCCGCCCGAACTGCTGGATGTGACCGAGGACGCCCGCAAGGCCCTGTCCTGCGTCTACCGGGTCGGCCAGCGCTTCGGCATGGGCCATGTCATGGACGTCCTGCTCGGCTCCTCCAGGGAGCGCATCATGCAGTTGGGCCACAACCGCCTCTCCACCTACGGCATCGGCACGGACCAAAGCCGCGAATACTGGGGCAGCCTCCTGCGCCAACTGGTGCACCAGGGCTTTCTCAGCCAGGAGGTCGGCGACTTCTCGGTCCTCAAGCTGACCCCCTCCTCCTGGCCCCTGCTGCGCGGCGAACAGACCCTGACCATGGCCCGCCCCCGGGTCAAAGCCGAGGCCCCGCGCAAAACGCCCCGCCGCAAAACCGGCGACATCGACGCCAACCCGGAGCTGTTCGAACAACTGCGCGCCTTACGCAAAAAACTGGCCGACCAGGCCGGAGCCCCGCCCTACATAATTTTCAGCGACAAAGCCCTGGCCGAAATGGCCGCCAAGCTCCCCACCGACAAAACCGCCTTCCTCGCCATCCACGGCGTCGGCTTCGCCAAGCTGGAAAAATACGGCGACGCCTTTCTGAACGAAATCAAAAGATTCCTTGGCACCGAGAAAAACCCTGATGGAAAATGATTTCCGGGAGCAGGAAAAAATCTAAATACAGGTATATTTATTTGATTACCATCAATCCACAGCTGGCAATTCGTCGTTGTTCGCAAAGGGCTGATCTTGTTTGTTTTATCCTTTCAGCTCACCCTTCTGCCATTTCGACCGCAGGTTACCACTGAGGTGAAGGAGGTCAGCAGATGAAAAGTGCTCAGTACCCCAAGAATATCGACGAGTACATTGCTCATTTCCCGCCCGATGTACAAGAGATTCTGGAACAGATACGAGCTGCTATAAAGGAGGCTGCACCTGAGGCAGAGGAAGCAATCAAATATCGGATACCGACGTTCGTTTTGAAAGAAAATATAGTCCATTTCGCGGCATTCAAAAACCACGTGGGGTTCTATCCAACGCCATCCGGAATCGAGGAATTCAAGGACGAGTTGTCTTCGTATGAGCGCGCAAAGGGCTCAGTCAGATTCCCAGTCGATAAGCCAATGCCCTTGAAGCTGATTAAGAAGATCGTAATGTTTCGAGTAAAGGAAGCCGAGGCGAAGGCGCCGGCCACGAAAAGGAAAAAAAGTTAAAGGGCACAATGATTACGGCCTCACAATCGGGTAGCCCGGGGTCTTTCTCCTCCGGCCCCCCACAACACCTAGCAGCGGGTCCGCACTAAGGCGTTTCCCAAGAGCTACAGAGCCGTAGCCGGGTAGTGAATTGCTACCCATGGATCTTTGCTGATTACCATCCATCTTCAGCAAATTTATCACCAGTGCCAAGAATAATGTTGGCATTTTGAAGGGGCCTGGCACTATACGCTGAGCCTGCGCGGCAAGTTGGACAGGCTGGCACACTTTTTGATATTCCCCTCTACAACAGGGTATTTCCAACGAATGCACTGAACGAACACCAACATCATGAAAAGGAGAAATGGAATGAAAGAAAAAAAGAGACTTATCATTCTGACGGTATTGCTGCTTGGATTTGTGCTGCCCATTATGGCCGGATGTTATACTCCGGCCGGTCGTTCAACCGGAGAGGTTATTGATGATTCCACCATTTCCACCAAGGTTAAGGCAAAACTCTTTGACGACCCGAATCTGAGCGGCTTTGCCATCTCGGTCAAAACCTTTGAGGGGACCGTCACACTTACCGGCGCTGTCGATAACAGCGAACAGAAAAAGCAGGCCGAGGAGATCGCTCTCTCAGTCAAAGGCGTCCAGGGAGTAAATAATCTCCTCAATATAAAGTCGTCGGAGTAGGTCCTGTCCTGTTCCTGCAATAAAACAATTACATAAACGGCGATCCAGGGGTAATCAGGGTCAGGTCCTGAAAAGGACAAATACAATAATACAAGACTGATGGCCCTCTCTTTCCTGGGGTTGCACCGGAGCGGTGATGTCAATACCGTCGCGTTGTCTTGCCGGAAAGGATTTTGTACCGCCAAACAGGATTACCATGCAAAATTCTGAAACAGGCAAATGAAAAAAATCGGGCAAAGCGGGAAAATGCGAGTCACGGCCGGCCGCAGGAAAAATCCTGATCGATTGGCACAAATATTGTATTGTGCTGCAGGCAAGCAGGAACCTGTTTCCCTGCGTGGAAAAAATAGTCACATCCACATCATTGAAACTGTTCGACACTGAAAACAACCAAGAGGAGAATCGTATGAAAACATTGAAGAAAATTCTCGTACTGCTTTGCTGCTTAGCCTTTCTCACCTCTTTTTCCGCCTGTAAAGAGCAGGGTCCGGCGGAAACTGCCGGTGAAAAGATTGATGAAGCAGTTGAACAGACACAGGAGAAAATGGAGGATGCCGGCGACACAATAAGGGAGAAAACAAAGGAGGTTGGCGAACGGATTGAAGAGGCGGGAGAAGAAATGCAGAAAACCGACAAATAAGGAAAGAGCCTCTATCCAGAAAATGCATACTATTCGCTGCTTTTTATCTGCGGCTGAAGGCATGCTTTGTCTGCGGAAAGAGACAGCAGCCAGGAAAGATGTCCGGCTTGAGGCAGGCGGTCAAGTCCAGGAAAATAATCAGTACCCGTTCAACAATAATATCCGTCAAAAAGGAGATCTTATCAGGTATTCAGGATAAGGAGGATGAGCTGTGAACAAGAGCAGCAAAACGACTTCGTGGTTCTCCATGACCCGCAGAAAAATGCTCGGCGCCATGCTGGTGGGCGCGGGTTGGGTGCTGACCGGTGCCAGACTGCCCGCACTCGGGAAGCAGATCTCCGCAAGGGGCTATGTACTGCTCGACCGCGTCGCCAAATATCCCCCGGGGCTTGAGGATGCCGCGAAGTTCACGCTCATGGAAGCGCTTTATGGCCGAAGGTCCCGCCGGTTCCTGACCGGCGCCGAAATTCCCGACGGCGTTCTGGCCTATACGTCAACGAAACAACCCCTGCCCCTGGATCCCCTCGAGCAGATGCTGGTGTTGACCGCCGCGGCCGGCAACACCGGCTGGCACTATATGATTTACCGCGACTCGAGCTACGCACCGCACCTGTCCAACTACTCCGGGGCCGCGGGGGGCCGCACCTTCCCCTCGCCCGCTGGCTGGCATGTGGTGGACTTCTTCTACACCGATGACAGCGGCGTGTACTTCTTCCCGACCCGTGACGCGCCGTCCCTGGTGGAGCGCGATGAGAAGGGGCAGATGGACCTCAATGCATGGCTTGAGCACCACCGCGGCCGGATCAGGAAGCTTGCGGATGGACGGCTCCATCTGCCAGCGAAGGAGCCGTATATCGAGGGACACAACACGTGGTGCGCCAACCGGCCAGGCTCGACGTTGATCATCCCGGTGGTTGATGTCGCCCAGATGACACTCAACGCAATGTCCTTCCTGGTCGCGAACGGATTCTGCATTTATGACGACGTCAACGGGCAGAAAATCCCCGGCCTCGACCGCTTCAGCAAACTTGTCGATGTCGAGAATCCCTGGCCCCTGAGTGTCGTGGAGCGCGAATCCTTCGCCTTCAGCACGGCGGAACTGACGACCTCCTGCTATGCCGGGATGCTGATGCTGCAGGCTCTCGGGCTGGGCGGCTGGATGTTTTCCGGCATTGATATGCATTCCGTGCTCGGAGCCAGCGGCGATCCGGAAGTGCCGGGCCTGGGTTTCCGCTTCGACAGGAAGGAAGGCTGGCCCGTGCCGAACGTCACCGGTTTACCGGGCGTTTACGAAGGGTACTGCCCACCGCATTACAGGGACATGCGAAGCGCCGTGGAGGCCCTGGGGGAGAGAAAATTCGGCCCCGGCGGCCCGTTCCATCCCGACACGCCGGGCCCGTTCAAGGACACCCCGAGGGTCCGTTCCGCAGCCAAGACCCCTACCCCGGAGTTCAAGGACTGCGTGGCGGCCATGGCCCAGTACGTCTTCGACCGTTTCGGCAAATTTCCCGGCACCGTGCCGACCATCTATACCCTGACGTACCTGCAGGCGCACCACCTCGACCTGGAATTTTACGATCGCTTCTTCACGCCGGGTGAATACCTGAAAACCCACGCTGAGCACATGGCGCGCTGGCATCCGGAGAGGATGGGGTGAACCCCTCAGGCAGGCTCCCCCGCGTGCCTTGGCAGGCTCCCCCGCGTGCCTTGATCGTCACGACCCGTTTGTGTACCGATGGTCACGTCATGGCACAAACGCACAGCGGAAAGGACATGGCTGTTGACCTGCATCCTTAGGAAGACCTCACTGAAAGTCGTTAAAAGTAAAATATGAAAACCTTTTTCGCATTTTCGCTTGTTTGCTTGCTGGGGCTGCCTGCCCATGTCCTTAGCGGCGAATGTCTGCTCGAAAACAGTGTGTATGAAGATGCCGATCACCATGAATTTCAGCTCGAGTTCGGCCCCGCATCGGGCAAAAAGGCAGACGTTACCCATACCGTCATGATCAAGCATCCCAAACGAGGGATTATCTTCGAATTCAACCTTTCGTTCGGAATGGGCTTTGCCGGCGCTTTTCTCTCTCCCAAAGAGGAGAGAGAGGAGACGAAAAACCATCGTATACACTTCTTCGATGAGGAGCTGAAATCGGCGGACTGGGAGGAAGGCGCTCCACCCTACGCATTTATCGAGGGACTGGGCTTTGCGGATTACTACGGCAAAGACACAGGCGGGCGGGAATTCATCCTCGGGGATCCCATGTGGAAATTTGCCCGCTGCAGGACTGCTCGACCGGAGCAAATCATAGGCTCTCCACAAACCGGACCAACGCAGCAGCTTTCCAGCGCTGAATGGATTGCTGGTGGAGGGCATATCGCAGCTTACGGCAACATCAAGGATCTGAGCGGCAAAGACGAGGGCCGCCGCTATCTGCATATCGACTATGTCGAATGGCTCTCCGAAGACGATTGCCGGCAACGTGTGAAATCGGGCGTTCTGCAATGGGACATCGACGAGTGTGATCTCGAGGTCCGCATTCTTAATGAAAACCCGCAAGTCCGGAAATTCACCGTAGCGGATGACGTCAGGATCATCTACCACTATCCCGGTCAACCGGCGAGAACCATGACATGGGACAGACTTACTGTTTTCTGGCGAGAGCGTGCCGAAGACACAAGGGAGCTTTGGGACGGACTATGGAAGATTCACCGCCGCGACGGTGTAGTTGAGATGATGGAATGGATCTATCTGCCGTGACCAGCCGGCAATGAAGGGCCCCTGGCCCTTCCCCTCAATGCGTACGGGACACCATGGCCGACAGAAAAGCTGACCGATATTGGGGAGGAGCAGCACTGTTTACCGTTTCTTCAAACTGGTGAACAACGCGTCATTTTCAGTCTCTTCGCCCAGGCGCTGAAAAATGGCGGCAAGCGCAAGGTCCTCCGTGGGGAAGATGTTCTGTTCACCGATCAGGCTGTAGAGACCCGTGGCCCGCATCACATCAAGAATTTGCTTTTTCAGCCCGGAAAAGACGAGTTCCACGCCCGATCCGCGCAGCTGCGACACCAGGTGATGGATCATTTCCTCTCCCGAGGAATCAATATAGTTTATCGCATCGCCCACCACCAGCAGATATCTTGCCTCTTTTTTCTCCGCTACCGATTCCAGAATGGCATCCTCAAAGTGAGCAATGTTGGCGAAATACAGTGAGCCGTCAAATCGGATCGCGGTCACCAGGGGGGAGGTGGGCAGGTCGGGATTGACCTTGAGGTCCCGCAGGGTGCCGTCATCATGGCGGCCGAGGACGGCAACCCGTGGAGCCATGGTGCGGTAGAGATAGAGCCCGATGGACAGGGCTACGCCGATAATGATGCCCTTGTCCAGATGCGGCGCCGCCAGCAGGGTGACGGTGAAGGTAACCAGGGCCACGATGCCGTCTGGGCGACTTGCCTTCCAGGTATGTTTGAGGGACTGGGGGGTGATGAGACCGGCGACCGCCAGCAAAATAATCGAGGCCAGCACAGCCTTGGGCAGATGATAGAGCAAAGGCGTGAGAAACAGCAGGGTGGCGGCGACGAAGATTCCGTTGAAAACCATGGCAAAACCGGTCCTGGCACCTGCCTGCAGGTTGATGGCCGACCCGGTGAAGGACCCGCTGGCCGGATAGGCCTGGAATAAAGAGCCGCCGATGTTTGCCATGCCCTGGCCGATCAACTCCTGGTTGGGATCGATGCGCTGTTTGTTCTTGCTGGCCATCGCCTTGGCCATGGAAATGGACTCCATAAAGGCCACCAGGGAGATGACCAGGGCGGCGGTCAACAGTTGCAGCACGCCATCGAGGCTGAGGATCGGGAGGCGGAACGAGGGCAGCCCGGAGGGAACTCTGCCGACGACATCGCCGCCTCCGACGAGATGGATCTCTCCCTTTTCGATTTTCTTGATATGCCACTTGCGGCCATCGGTCACTATCCCTTCCCGGAGAGCATCAGCCTGATAGATGCGCCCGGCCATGTTTTCCCCGGCCGTTCCACGGGCGAAGTACAGCCGGCGGATAGCGTGCATGCGCTTGCCGTTTTCAGCCTCCAGAGATTTGATGTCCAGCCTCAGTAAATCCATCTGGTGCCGCAGATCGGCCGCCAACCTGGCGTCGCGCTCCTTCTCCGCCTGCCGCAACTGCCCGGAAAGCCTGGTTGCGGCAGCGCTCAACTCGACAATTCGTAAAGCGGCGGCATCGTAATCCGTCACCAGCTGACGGGCCGCCGGTGTAACAATATTGTCAATATGTTCAATGGCCTTGTGCTCGTATCCAATGATGAAACTGAACGTGGTGGTGACGACCACGGCGATGAGGACGCTTGCTTTTGCCAGCACCGAAACTTTTTTGAGGGCGAGCATCAGAAGGAGGCTGAAAATCGTCATGGCCAGGGTGGGCAGATGCGTTTGGGGCAGATAATGCAGCATTTCCCAGATGTCCTTCAGGAAAAAATCGCTGCGTCCCTTGGGAATGCCCAGCAGCAAGTCGATCTGGGAAAGCCCGATGATGATGGCGGCCGCGTTCATGAAACCCAGGATAACCGGATGGGAGACGAAATTGACAATGGTGCCGAGTTTGACCACCCCCAATGTCAGTTGGATGAGTCCCACCAGCAAGGTAAGCAGCAGTGCCAGACCGATATATTCTTCGGTTTGGGGCAGCGCCAATGGCGTGACGGCAGCGGCGGTCATCAGCGAAATGATTGCCACAGGACCGGTGGACAGTTGCCGGGAAGACCCCCACAAGGCCCCGAGAATGGCGGGAACAAAGGCGGTATACAGGCCATAATAGAGCGGCAGACCGGAAAGCTGGGCATAGGCCATGGCCTTTGGAACCAGCACCAGGGCACCCGTGATGCCGGCGATCAAGTCGCCGCGCAGGATGATAAAAGAAACAGGAAACCACTGGAGAAAAGGAAAGAAACGCAACAGCAATTTGTTTGGCATGAGCAATCTCATGGATACCATAACGATAGATCAGGTGGAAAAATTGCAAAACGTCATGCCCGTCAGGAGCCCCCTGGCACTGTGGCAATCAGGGTTCGAGCCCGATCCCGATCCCGACAGATGCAAACTTTCTTCAATCCAGCGCAGGAAATATCTCATCGAAATCGGTATCGGTATAGAAATCGAAGCAATGCCACCACACCAGGTCGGATGCGCAAACATGTGATTCCCCTCAATCGGCCCCGCAGCGGGGGGTGGGGCGCTGCCAACTGACGGCTGCCGACTGCCAACTCCGGCGGACCTCAGCCTGTCACGACAAGTACCGCGCAGTGGGCCCGGCCGATAACATTTTCGGTCACCCTGCCCATGAACATCTTGCCCATGAAACCCTTGCCCCGCCCTCCAATCAGAATCATGTCCGCTTTTCGCTCCCTTGCGGCCTGCACAATGAGTTCTACAGGGTTGCCCGCCTGTACCAGAGGTTCGCAGACGAACTGCAAACCCTCCTCGCGGCATCGGGCACAGACCTCGTCGACCATTTCCCGAGCCCGGGTCTGTTCATCATCTTTCCTGGCAACCGACATGACCGTGAGCCGCTGCAGGGTCATACATGTTCGACCAAGGCTCAGAGCCTCCAGCGCCGCCAGACGGCTGTTGGGCGAATCGTCCATGGCAAGGAGAACATGGGCCCCGGTGATAAGAAAATCCTTTGGCACCACCAGAACGCGCGGGAAACCCTGACCAATGACTTTGGCGGTCATGCTCCCCACCAGCAGGGACAGGCGGCCGGTTTTGCCGTGCCGGCCCATGAGAATAACGTCAGCCTTGCGCAAACGGGCCTGCTCGACGATGGTTTTTTCCGGGCTGCCGGAGCCCAATACCACGATCTCAATCTCGACTCCGCTGTCCAGCGCCATTTTGCGTATCTGGTCCAGATGGGGCGCCATCTCCTGCTGGCGCTTCATGACAGCCGAATTGGCCGCCCTGATCGATTCCGCGTCGATATGCACTACATGCAGGACGACCACCCGGGCACGGCATGCCTGGCCGAAAAAAATCGCCTCCTGGACAGCCCCGTCGCTGAACGGGGACCCATCGGTGGTCAGCAGCAGGGTCTTTGCCAGGCCGAGGAGACTGGTTGAATATCGCTCCATGGAGACTCCCTTGATAAGAAATGTCGCCCATGCAAAAATGCATGAAGCCGAAGGCAGCCGGGGATCCGCATGTCCGTACCCGCACTTTTGCCCGTGAAAAGGCCGGGGCCCGGTCGTGCGGTTATGTCGACCGTTCCGTCAGCAGGAGCCGGTTTGCGGGAGAGATCAGAAAAATGCCGCCCAGATCAGAACATGCGGCTTGACCGATTTCTTAATTCCCTCATTCCTGCCATGTTGCATGGCGTGCTATGGCGCGGTGCCAGCCCTGTACCATGGATTCCCGATAATTGAAGTATATGATTCGGGAGAAAAGGAAGTCAAATATAAACAGGAATAGCAATCCAGCAAACTGTCTGCTATCAATACATCAGGGCTCGGCCTGTACGCATAGGATTGGCTGGCGGATTGTGTCATGTAACCTGGCGCGACGGGCGGGAAGATATCTATCCCAACGATGAGGACCTGCGCGCTAAGCCTGCCTTGACAGAACAGCTTTGATGAATAATAATTGAACATTTTATCTCACTGTTGATCTTCACCCATGAGTTCCCTGGTGCACGGTGCAAACGTGGACGACGCCGGCACAAAGCGGGCATCCGGCAAAAGCCCGGGCTTGACGACCCTGCAGGCAGCTCAACTTCAACCATCACCGGAGAAAACATGCGCGCACACTACCTGCAGCACGTCCCTTTTGAAGGACCTGGCAGTATCAGGTCCTGGCTTGCGGCAGCCGGGTACGAGGTGACCTGCACCCGGCTCCATGCCGCAGCGGACCTGCCCGAGGCCGGGGCCGTCGACTTCCTGGTGATCATGGGCGGCCCGATGAGCGTGAACGATGAAGACCGGTTCCCCTGGCTTGCTCCGGAAAAGCGGTTCATTCGTGAAGTCATCGCCTCGGGAAAGCCTGTCCTGGGTGTCTGCCTCGGCGCCCAGTTGATAGCCGCCGCCATGGGGGCGAGGGTCTTTCGCAACCCGGTGAAGGAAATCGGCTGGTTTCCCGTCAGTGGGGTTGATCCCGGCGATGGTCCGGTTTTCAGGTTCCCGCCCTCGACAATGGTGTTTCACTGGCACGGCGAGACCTTCGATCTCCCCCCGGGAGCGATACGGCTTGCAAAGAGCGAAGGGTGCGAAAACCAGGCATTCCAGCTCGGCGGGTCGGTGATCGGCCTGCAGTTCCACCTTGAAACAACGCCGGAATCGGCCAGGGAGCTCATTACCCATTGCCGCGACGAACTGGTGCCGTCCACATACATCCAGACGGAAGAAGAGATCCTCTCCGCAGGCCCGGATCGGTATGCATCGATCAACCGACTGATGGGCAGCATCCTCAGTCACCTGCTGCGAATCCACGATTGACGCCGGCATTCATAAATCTTGCCGGCACAGGCTGCCGCCGGGGCGATTTTCCTCAGTCACCCGAAAGGATTTTCCGGCCCCATCCCGGGCATGACCGGTGTTCGGTTGCCTGATAAGATATTTTTTGTTATCATATAAATATCTTAGAGCGGTGAACAGTCAAAAGGGTATCCATGGAGATAGACTTCTACAGCCTCCTCAGCGGTTTTGAAGAGCTTCTTTTCTTCGTCGTCCTGGGCCTTGGCTATTTGGCGGGAAAAGCGCGAATAGGCAGCTACCAGCTCGGTTCGCCGGCCGGGGTCCTCCTGGCCGGGCTCTTTTTCGGCGCGCTGGACCTGCCGGAGCCTTCCCCCGTGCTGCAGAACATCGGATTCATCCTGTTCATCTATTCGGTGGGTGTGGAGGCCGGACCGCATTTTTTCAGCGTCTTTCTTGAAGACGGCTATCGCTACCTCACTCTGGCGGCCGTCATTGCCGCCACCGCCCTCGGTTTGACGGCCTTGCTGACGTGGGCACTGGACCTGGATTCGCCGATGGCGGCAGGTCTCATGGCCGGCGCGCTCACCAGCACGCCGACACTGGCGGCCGCGCAGGACGCCATCCTGAGCGGCATGACCCGGATTCCGCCGGCGGCGGTCGACCAGGCTGTCCGGGACATCGGTGTCGCCTATGCCATTACCTATATTTTCGGCATGGTGGGCCTGATCACCTTGATCCGCCTGATTCCCTCCCTCGCCAGGATCGACCTCAAGGCCGAATCACTCAGCCTCGCATCGGAGCGGGGAATCAAAGACGCCGATTCGGAGGAGGACAGCTTTGATGAGAAATTTCCCCTGATCCGCGCCTACGAGATCCTCAATGAGGAGTTCATCGGCCGGAGCCTGGAAGAGGTGGCCTTCCGCCCCAAGACAGGCTGCATGATTCAGAAGATCAAGCGGGGCGATGCACTGATCGAGCCCCGCAAGGACACGGTCCTGCAGAAAGGCGATCAGGTCTCCCTGCTCGGCCAGCTCCAGCATCACAAGGGGCTCAGCGAGAAGCTGGGGCCCGAGGTGATTGACGCGGATATCCTCAGGATCCCGCTCACCAGCATGAAAATCGTCGTCAACAACCGCCGCATGGTCGGACGGAAACTCAAGGATCTGCACCTGATGGATTACTACGGGTGCTTCCTCAACCAATGGGTCCGCTCCAATGTGGAGCTGCCGCGCAACTTCGACCTCACCGTGGCCAAGGGCGATGTCCTGACCCTGACCGGCACGCGGGAGCGCCTGCGTAAACTGGCCCAGGACCTGGGCAGCCGTGAACGCGACGTCAACCAGACGGATTTTCTGACTCTCTGCTTCGGTATTGCCGCCGGTCTTTTCCTGAGTACCTTTACGGTCAAGGTGGGTGCCTTGTCCGTCGGACTGGGTACCGCCGGAGGACTTCTACTAAGCGGCATCCTCGTTGGCTCCTACGGGGCCAGGGCCCACGGCTTCGGCCGTATTCCGCCGGCGGCGAGCCTGCTCCTGAAGGAACTGGGCCTCCTGTTTTTCATGGCCGCGATCGGGCTCAAGGCGGGCAGCGGCATCATCGAGGCCGTGTTGACGGTCGGCCCGGTCATCTTCCTTTGCGGCGCGGCCGTAACGATCATACCCGTCATCCTCGGATTTCTGTTCGGCCGGTTTGTGCTGCGCCTGAACCCTGCCATACTGGTCGGCGCCCTGACCGGTTCCATGACCAGCACACCGGCCCTGAAGATCGTCAGTGACGCTGCCGGCAGCAATATCCCGGCCCTGGGATATGCCGGTACCTACACCTTTGCCAATGTCTTCCTGGCCGCTGCCGGCGCCATCATCATGGTGATCTTCTGACGAATTCCGGGCCGCGCTGAATACGTTCAGTATGAGAAGGAAAAAGTGGTTCCCGCCACGTACACGGTCATTGGGGCGGGACGGTCCCCTACGTTCGATAACCGGCTCCAGTGCTTCAGCCCTGAAGATTCAGGAAAAGAATTGAAAGAGGGCGGTTTTGCCATTAAAAGGGAGTATCCGGATTTCGCGAGAGTACGCCTTTCTCTTCGCAAAACAGGGGATTTGCCGTCATTGCCGGAAAGTTGAGTGAACAAGAGGAAGACCATGACCAAAGCATATATTCATGGATACAATACGCGAGAGAACATCCGTTTACAGGATCAGGCGGCCACTTTGGTCGATCTGCTGCACTCCGATACGGTCTTTCCGGCGGGCAGCCGGATTCTGGAGGCCGGCTGCGGTGTAGGCGCCCAGACAATAACCCTGGCGGGCAAGAATCCCGAAGCCTCGATTACTGCCATAGACATTTCGGAAACCTCCCTGGCGGAGGCTGCCCGGAAGGTGGCGGAGGCGGGACTGACAAATGTCCGGTTCCAGCAGGGAAACATATACCATCTGCCCTTTGCGCCCCAATCGTTTGACCATGTCTTTGTCTGCTTTGTCCTGGAGCACCTGAAAGAACCTGGTACGGCCCTGCAGAGACTGAAAGAATTTATCCGGCCGGGCGGGACAATCACGGTCATCGAAGGCGACCACGGTTCCGCCTGCTTCCATCCTGACAGTAATGCCGCACGGGCTGCCATTCGCTGCCAGGTGGAACTGCAATCCAGCGCCGGCGGCAACGCGCTGATTGGCAGATCCCTCTACCCCCTGCTGGTTGCCGCCGGCTTTGACGAAGTCCATGTTTCCCCCCGGATGGTATATGTCGATTGGAGCAGACCCCAACTGGTCGATGGCTTCACGAAAAAGACATTCACCGCGATGATCGAGGGGGTGCGGGAGTCAGCGATCAAAGAAGGTCTCGTGGAGCCGGCTGTCTTCGACAGGGGGATCGAGGACCTCTACCGAACGACTGAACAGGACGGCACATTCTGCTATACCTTCTTCAAGGCCGTTGGCAGAGTATGAATGGCCGGACAAGTGATGCCGGAATCAGACAACGTCCCGCAGTGAACGGTGCATCGACCTGCCTCTGAGCAGGATCGTTGGCGATGTATTATCTGAGAAGGAGGAGCGAGGAAATACCCGGGGAGAGAACAACGGACGAGAGGGCACCCTCGCGGACGAACTTGTATATCTTCCCGGTACCTGCGTCGGCAACATAGAGTTCACCGCTTTCGTCTTCACCGAAGGTCGTGATCATCAGGCCGGAGGCGAGCAGCGCTGAGTTGGCGACGCCTCCCGCCGCGGCTGCGCTGAGACGCCAGATCGCGCCGCTGCAGAAATCCCCGTAAATGTAAACGCCGGTGAAAAGCTGCCCCGCCGCGGGCGGGGCGGTATCTTTCAACTCGGGCACACCACTGCCCCGGTACACGTGCCCGCCGGTAACGGAACAGCCTTCATCATGGCCGTAGTCGATCACGGGCGGAGTGAAAGCGGAAGGATTGCAGGGCGGATCACCGGGGAGATTCGTACACAGCGTGCCCTCCATTATCCGCCAGCCGAAGTTCATCCCGCCGGGGGTACCGGCACGGACGAAATTGATCTCTTCACGCGCGTTCTGACCAACGTCGCCGATGAACAGATTTCCCGTCACCCTGTCGAAGCTGAACCGCCAGGGGTTGCGCAGTCCGTAGGCCCAGATCTCCGCACGGACCCCGGGCCGGGACGAACCGGCAAACGGGTTGTCGGGCGGGATGCCATAGGGAAGCCCGCCGGTCGCTGCATTCACGTCGATGCGCAGTATTTTGCCCAGCAGACTGGTGAGGTCCTGGGCATTATTTTGCGGATCATTGGCCGAGCCGCCATCGCCCGTGGCGATATAGAGGTAGCCGTCCGGACCGAAGCGCAAGGCGCCGCCGTTATGATTGGCAAAGGGTTGCGGAATCGTCAGCAGGATCGCCGCGCTGGACGGGTCAGCCACGTCGGGGTCGGCCGTGCTGCGCGAATAGCGTGCCACGACCGTCGCGCCGTCGGCTGCGCGTGTGTAGTTCACGTAAAAAAATCTGTTGGTTCGATAGTCCGGGTGAAACGCAAGGCCCAGCAGACCACGTTCACCTCCTGCCGCAATCAGGCTGGCAATATCCAGAAACGGTTCCGGCGGCACGACATTGTTCTTCCATACCATGATCTGACCGCTCCGCCGGACGAAGAACAGCCGGCCGGAGCCGTCACCACTGTTCTGGATATCGGTGACGGCATCAAAGCCGGAGGCGACTTCGGTGAGCACGACCCGGCCGGACGCGGGCAGTGAGGTCAACAGTGCCGCGGCCAGAACGACAGCGGCCAGCCATGCATGGGATGCGCGTCGAAGCATTATAGCTGCTGGCATATGTTCCTCCGGTTCTTTTTCGTTTGTCGAATTGGTTCAATTCTTGAGGCGGTTCAGGTATTTTTTCAACCTTTTTTTAAACTTTCCCGCCCATCATGGCCGGGGCCGGTCTTTATCTCCGCACCAAGGGGTCCGGCCGGGACAGGCACAGGTCCCCTGCCGGCGCTGCTTTGCAGCCGGCCTCAGAACCGGCAGCGAAGACCCAGCAGATAATAATCCGAAGCTCCGCGGACATCGCCAAATAAGCCGAACACGCCGGAACGGTGATGTATCCTGTAGGTCAGGCTGTACCGGGGGTGGTCGGGCAAGGTCAGTTCAAGCTCCAGGGCCAGATAGTTGAGCAGCCGCTGGGAATTGCCTCTGATCTGGACTTCCCGCATGGGCACCTTTGAGGCCAGGGACAGCCCTTCACCCAGGGCGATGGAAGTATGGAGGCGGTCATTCCAGGGAAAACGGTCATATCGGAGGAAAAGGGCTGCCACATATTCCTGGTAGCTCTGGTTCCCCTGCCGATGTCTGCCATGATGACGGGCGGCCATGATCTCCGCCTCCACGGCGAAACAGTCATGCCAGAAGCGGGCAAGATGGCGGGACAGGGCGATGCCCTGCAGGTAATTTTTTTCAAAAGAACCGGGCAGATTGAAGACGGCCTTGCCGAATCTGCGGTCCGTATACACCCCGTTGAAGAAGGTCACCGTCCAGGGGTGTTCGTCGGTAATTCCTGCGGGATGAGGTACGGTGTCGGACCGGCAGGGAGTGGCGGCAACCGTCAGGGTAACAACACAGCAGATCGTAAGCCGCAGTGTGCAAAAGGACATGATTTCTCCCGCAGAGTTTTTCGCCAAGGCCGGGAAAGAGAAAATTTTCCCCTCTTTCCCGCCCCGTTGCTCCGCCGGCCACAACTGGGAGCTGGGGGGGTGTTTTCTGTCATCGCGCAACGTAAGTTACCGGACAATTATGTTTGAATGCAAGCCTTATCCGGGTCGGGTGGCAATGCCCGGGTCATGCATTGCTTTTCTTCTTGACAGAACCGGAAAACGGGCTATATTTAAGCAATTAATTTAATACTTAAATACAATCCCTTTTTGGAGCCTGTCATGTCCATCATTCGGGAAAAACCGCATCGCAAAACAGTACAGCTGCTACTGGCGCCACTCGTTCCCCTGGTCATCATCGGCGGATTATTGTATCCGTACCTGGGGTATATCGCCCTTTCCATGATGATCCTCATGCTGGTTCTGGCTGTTTTCCGCGGCCGGTATTACTGCGGCTGGATCTGTGCCATGGGATCTTTTCATGAGCGGATCCTCGCCCGGATAAGCATGAAGCGGGAGATGCCGTCCCTTTTCAAGAAAAGCTGGTTCCGCTGGCTGTTCTTTACGGCCCTGATGAGCCTCATGGTCACCAGGCTGATCATGTCGGGAGGAGACCCGGAGAAGGTGGGCGCGGTCTTTGTCATGATGTGGACCGTGGCCACCACCATCGCCATAGCCTTCGGCCTGTACTACAAGCCGCGCTCCTGGTGCAATTTCTGCCCCATGGCCACCATGCAGGGACTATACTCCCGGAACACGTACCTTCTCAAGGTTTCCGAAGACTGCCGGCAGTGCGGCCTCTGCCGCAAGGTCTGCCCGGTGCAGACCAACCCGGGAGCATACAAGACGCAGGGCTACGTGCCGAGCAACGAATGCATGCGCTGCGAAAACTGCGTTGTCAACTGCCCCAGACAAGCCCTGTCCCTCAACACACTTCCGGCCATGGCCCCGCAGCAGGCAGTGCGGGAAAGCTGAAGAGGATGAAGAGAAAAAGCGGGGTCTTTGCTTGACTCTCTTCACCGGCGGGCAGGGAGCCATACGACAATGACCATCCATCTGAACGAATCAATCAGGGGCCTCCCCTTCTTCTGCTCCTGGAGCGGGGGAAAGGACTCGTGCCTGGCTCTCCATCACGCCATCCGGGGCGGGGGCGAACCCCGTGCTCTTCTCACCATGCTGGCGGAAGACGGCAGGACCTCCCGCTCCCACGCCCTTCCCAGGATGTTGGTTGAGGCCCAGGCCTCGCGCCTGGGGCTGCCGGCCGTATTCCGCCCGGCCTCGTGGCAGCGGTACGAAGCGGAATTCAGCTCAGCCCTGCAAGAGTTCCGCAAGTCCGGAATCAAGGTGGGCGTCTTCGGCGATATCGATGTGGAAGCGCACCGGGAGTGGGTCAATCGGGTGTGCCGCGCCGCCGGAATCATGCCGGTTCTTCCTCTCTGGCAACGTGACCGGCGGGAACTGCTGAAGGAGTTTTTCGACCTCGGGTACTCCGCCCGGATCATCGTCCTCAACGAACGGCTTCTGGACAAGCGTTTTCTAGGCCGGACCCTGGAGTCCACGACCTGCGAGGAACTGGAGAAGGCCGGCGTCGACCCCTGCGGCGAACTGGGTGAGTATCATACCGTCGTCACCGGCGGCCCCGTCTTTTCGTCGAACATTGAAATCAAAACGGCGGGGCGGGAATACCACGATGGATACTGGTTTTTAAAGGTGATCCCTCTCGACTGTCGCCCTGACTCCCTTGGACAGGCCGGCGGCACCTGACCGCCGCATTCCTTCCTCACCGGAGCCCGTTGCCGGGGCCGGGCAGCTCGATTTCTACCGGCCGCGCAGCACGGCGTTGACTTTGTCCCCCAGTTCCTGCAGGGTAAACGGCTTCTGAATAAAGTTCCTTCCCTCTTCCAGCACTCCGCGGCGGGCAATCACGTCGGCCGTATAGCCGGACATGAACAGGGTCTTCAGGCCCGGATACACACTGCTCAACTGATCGGCCAGCAGCCGGCCGTTCATCTCAGGCATGATCACATCCGTGATCAGCAGGTCGATATCACCCCCATGTTTCCCGGCGATTTCCAGGGCCTGGCCGGGCGATCCGGCGGTCAGAACCCTGTAGCCGAGATTGCTGAGCATCATTTCCCCCATTTTCAGGATCGCTGCTTCATCCTCCACCATGAGCACGGTCTCGCCCCTGCTCATCGGTATACGGGCCTTGCTTTCGACTGCCTCGGGAAGCTGTTCTCCGGCATGGCGGGGGAGGTATATCTGAAAGGTTGTGCCCTTGCCGGGCTCACTGGACACATTGATGAATCCATTGTTCTGCCTGACAATGCCGTACACCGTTGCCAGGCCGAGCCCGGTCCCCTCGGACACCCCTTTTGTGGTAAAGAACGGTTCGAAAATGTTTTCCAGCGTTTCCCGGTCCATGCCGCAACCGTTGTCGCTGACCGTAAGATGCACAAACTCGTCCATGGAGTGTCCACTCTTGAGCTTGCCATATGCTTTATCGAAAAAGGCATTGCCGGTCTCAATGGTAACCTTGCCCACGCCCGAGATGGCATCGCGGGCATTGACGCAGAGGTTGGCCATGATCTGGTCCACCTGGGCCGGATCCATCTTGACGGCCCACAACTGTTTGCCCGGGTGCCAGGCCAGATCAATATCCTCGCCGATCAACCGCCGCAGCATTTTGAGCATGCTCTCCACGACCTCGTTCAGATCGATCACCCTGGGATCGATGGTCTGTTTGCGGGCAAAGGCCAGCAGCTGCCTGGTAATATCAATGGAACGTCTGGCGGCTTTCTGGACCTCCGCGAGGTCGGCATACAACAGCCCGGAAGGATCCACCCTGTCCATGGCCATCTCGGTATAGCCCACGATCACACTGAGCATGTTGTTGTAGTCGTGGGCCACTCCCCCGGCGAGCCGGCCCACCGATTCCAGCTTCTGGGCCTGGACCAGTTGCTGCTGCAGCTTTTCCCGTTCCTCTTCCGCGTGCCTGCGTTCGGAAATATCCCGTGAAACCCCGAGGATTCCCACGATAGCCCCGTGTTCATCCCGGATCCACTTGAGGGTGTCCTCCAGCCAGACCGTCCCCCCGTTTTTGTGATAGTATTCAATCTCAATGGTCATGGATCGGTCCGGATCCGGCATCTCCCCCTGGAGTTCCACGGCCAGCAATTCTTCAATTTTCCGTCGCGATGCGGGAGTCACCTTTTCCTCAAGGGTCTGGCTTTTCCTTTCCCCGGGGCTAAAACCCAGGATTTTTTCGACGGAGGGACTGGCATAGGTGGTCCGGAACTCCAGGTCGGATGTCCAGACTATGTCGGCCATGTATTCGGCGAGGAACCTGAACCGTTCCTCGCTTTTGCGCAGGGCATTCTCCGTCCGTTTGCGGTCGGTGACGTCCCAGACTGTCGATATCATCAGCGACTTTTCGGGAACCGGCGTATTGCGGGCACAGATAAAAGAGGTTTCCTCGCCGCGCCGGGTAATGGGGACATCTTCCCAGTACATCCTTTCCGGATCGCCGCTGGCGTGGTCTTCCAGCACCCTCTTTTTGATTTCCCCTCGGAAAACAGGATCTTCATACACGGCCTCCCAGAAGGCATCGAGCTCGGCCAGCGCCTTTCCTGTCGTCCGGTAAAAGCGGGGGAAGTTGTCGTTCATATAGACGAAATCCACGGCGGGATCAATCGAAACGACAGCCAGACCGATGGGCAGGTGATCCATGACGGCCCGGATGAAGGCCTCGCTGTCCCGCAACGCCTTTTCCGCCAGCTTGCTTTCGGTGATGTCCATGATATTTCCGTAGACACGGACAACCCGGCCCTTATCCATCTCGGCCTGGCCCAACGTGCGCACCCATTTATCGGTGCCGTCCCGGGAACGGAATCGCAGTTCCAGGTCGTAGGGCTCCCCCTTTTCCACGGCGCGCCGGAAGGCCTCGGATATGATCCGCCGATCCTCGGGATGGTAATATTCGATGCATCGGTCTATGTCGGCCGGATCATATTCATGCCTGTCGAGGCCGTAAATCGGATAGACGCCGTCTGTCCACGACACCTTCCCGGTTGGGACTTCATATTCCCAGGCGCCGATTCTGCTGATCCGCTCCATGAGGTGCAGGAGGTTCTGCTGCTTCTCGAGCTCCTTTTCCGCAAGTTTCTGCTCCGTGATGTCAAATGCATAGTGGAGGAACAGATCATCACCCACCGGGATCCAGTGCGCATCCCACGCGATCCCCAACGCTTCCACCTCCCTGTGCTGCGGTCTGCCCTCCTCCCAGAGTCCGGGCGCCAGGCACCAGGGACAGGGCTCCTTGAACTTCGCCCAGGTTTCGTAGCAGGTATGGCCAAGGGCGCATCCCGCCTCCCTGGCCGCCCTGTTCATGGCGATGATTATTCTTGTCCGCGGCCGCAAGAGCAGCGCCACGCACGGAAAGGAATCAAGCAGCAGCTGATTCAGCTGCTCCTGCTCCATTCTTTGTTGTTCGTCCAGCTTTCTCTTTCGTATGTCACGGACAATGAGACTGGACTGTTTACCTTCTCCGGTTTCGAAGATAACCGAGGTGATCTCCACCGGAATTTCCGTCCCGTCTTTCCGGTGAAAGGCCAGTTCGCCGGCAAATGTTCCTTCCCGCTCCCTTTGCTGCAGAGCCCGGATGAGACGCTGATCCCCCGGGTCGACGATGGCGTTTCTTCCCTTCCGGATTAATTCCTCTTCCGTATATCCGAACAGCTCGCAGGCAGCCGGGTTCGCCTCTATCACTCTGCCATCCGGCCTGTTGATGAACAGCGCATCGAGGCTGTTTTCAAAGAAAAAGCGATATTTGCTTTCCCGGTCCCCCAGCAGCTCGATTTTTCGTTGGAGTTCGGAACACTCGGTTTGCAGTGCTCTGACTTTGCGCTCCAAATCCTCATATGTCGGCTTTTCAGGCATGTTCAAAATCCTTCCTGAGTTGATTCGCGGCAACGCCTCGAAAAATATGGCCTGCCTGACATCATGCTGGCATGGAAACACAACCTTTTCGGCAATGATATTGACGGGCTTAATTCCATTTTGCCACACGCCCGCGGCAATGAAAAGTTAATCGGCAGAAAAAAGACCCGGAAGATGAAACCAGCCAGGGAAGGCTTATGCCGAAACATGGAGAAGTCCGCGATTTGGGGACTACGGGCTACTCAGGTCATAATCGCGCGGGCGCTCCGTCGCACTGTTGCAATCAGGATTCGATCCCGATCCGATCCCCACAGCGATTTTGATCAGCGGCAATACACCGGCAGCGAAGCTGCAAACTCCTTCCGGCTCCTGTCCTCTGGCTTCTGACTTCTGGTACGGGCAGCCTGCCCGTTGCCGCTAACGTCAGGAACCCTTGAAGCCGTGAAGGGGCGGACCGGATACGTCACCATCCGGGCAGCCGCAGGGTGCGGAATCCGGAGCGGCGCCCCCGGAGCGGCCCGGCACCAGCGATTTCAGGGCCTGCCAGACCGGCCTTATGGAGAGGGCGAGCAGGAGCAGTGCTCCTGCCAGTTGCAGGGGAAAGGGAATAAGTTCCGCTGCCTGGCCGGCCATGGCCTGGGCCGAGATGCCGAGCCAGCCATAGAGGAAGTCGACCAGTATCCCGCAGAACATGGCGCTGGCGGCCAGAGCGGCAAGATAGTACAGGGTGGCCCGGCGGCCCAGGATCCCGGCGAGGACCGTCAGCGACGCCATGCTGGTTGCCGGCCCCACCAGCAGGTACACCAGGGCCGCTCCCGGGCTGACCCCCTTCAGGATCAGGGCGGCGGCAATGGGCGTGGAGGCGGAGGCGCAGGTATAGAGCGGAATACCGATCACCAGCATGACCAGTTTTGCCGTCAGCCCGCCACCGTACCCGGCCAGCAGGGAATCGGGCACCAGAACGGTTATCATCCCGCTCAGCAGAATACCGATGAGGAACCAGACGGCAATATTGTTCCACAACTCTCCGCCGGCAAACCTGACTCCGGTGGAGATGAGGGTGCCGAGACTGCGGCGCTTCGGCAGCGGCCCGGCCTGCGGGGCTGGACAGCAGGATGCCGCCGTCTTGTCCTCCTCCCTCCGGGGAGGCAGTTCCACCTTGGGATCCGGTCCGGGCGGAAAGAAATAATTCTGGCTCAGGCCGGCGGTCATGGCGGAAAAAAAGGCGGCCAGGGGCCGGGCAACGGTCATGAGCGGGTCGAGCAGGGCATAGGTTATGCTGATGGAGTCCACCCCGGATTCCGGGGTTGAGACGAGAAAGGAAGTGGTGGCCCCATTGCTGGCGCCCTGTTTCTTGAGGGCGGCGGCAATGGGCAGGACGCCGCAGGAGCAGACCGGCAGTGGGATGCCGATCAGGGCCGCCTTGACGACCGAGCCCGCCCCACCCTTGCCCAGATGGCGCGCCACCAGGCCGGGGGAAAGGAAGACCTTGAGCAGCCCCCCGACCAGCAGGCCGAAAAGGATATAAACCGAGGCATCCAGGAGTATCTCCCAGGAGCCGTGCAGAATTTCCATACCTGTTTGCATAAATGGGCTACTCGCGGGCGTGTTCGAGGGCGATGTCCAGCAGCCGGCCGATATGATCGTCAGCCAGGCGGTAATAGAGGACCGGGCCTTCACGCCTGTTGGCCACCAGGTTCAGGTTGCGCAGCAGCCTGAGCTGATGGCTGACCGCGGATTCGGTGATCCCCAGCAGGGCCGCCAGGTCGCAGACGCACATCTCCCCGCCGGCCAGGGCCCGGATGATCCGCTGCCTGGTGACATCGCCCAGGGCCTTGAACAAGGCGGCGAGAGCCGCTGTTTCAGCTGGCTGCAGGGAGTTTTTCCTGGCCCGGTCAACCCGGTCATGATGGATGATTCGTACGTTGCAGAGGTCCATGATGTTCCGCACTGTTTACTACATGAGCAAATGCTCAGATGACCAAATAAATTAACCGGCGCCATCCCTTTTGTCAAGGGACAAGGAGTCTGAAGCCCTCCTCCGGCACCAGATCCACCCTTTCAGGTATATTTCTTGCTACTTTGAGGATGAACCACTGATCATCCGGTCCATCAAGGGCCAGGAATGTATCCCCACCATGGCAGAGGAAAAACGGTGATCTATCATGCTGACGCCCGAACACAGGACAATCCTGCAGCAACTCAAGGATGCAGGGGGGAAGATGTTGACGGCCGATGATCTGCAGCAATTAACCAACATCGAACCAATCAGGATAAGCGCCATTCTTGCCGACCTGACAGCCCATGCCCTCCTGCTCGAAAGCAAATCGGATGAACGCGGAGGATACTGGCTCTACTCCCTGTCCGAAACCGGCAGAAAATTTCTTGACGAACGGGGGTAGGGGAAAGGAATTCCGGGGAGACCGTTTGCTTCCCGTTCTTCCCCGGCGCCGAAAAACTGCTCATTCTCCCGCACCGGCATGCAAGAAAAGCAGCCTCCATGGCTGCTCTTCGGGCCAGGGCCCCGTCTCCCTGCCGATAAGCGGGACCTGCGGAACAAGGTACGGAATATGCATACGTCCTGTTGAAGTTTCCGTATCACGCCGGCAGGACATCCCCTGCCCCGTGACAAACATTCAAGATGAGGCGGCCCGGCCCGCTCGCAGGACCCCGGGGGTGACACCCCCACCGGCCCGGGTCAGGAAAGGAGGATGTCATGTTGGCCAGGGTTACTCTTCTGCTCTTTTTTCTGGCCGGTCTGTCGGTTGCAGCCATTGCGGCCCGAACGGAACCCGTTCCGGTGGAATACGACGTCCCCCCCGGCTCGCACCCGCATGACGTCGCCCCTGCCCCGGACGGCGGCGTCTGGTATACCGCCCAGCGACTTGGCGCCTTGGGCCGGCTCGACCCGGAAAGCGGGGAAACCCGGCACATTCAACTGGGAGAAGGATCGGCCCCGCACGGCGTCATCGTCGGTCCGGACGGTTCACCGTGGATCACCGACAGCGGGCTCAACGCCATTGTCCGGGTTGACGCGGACAGCGGGGAGATAACCCGTTTTCCCCTGCCGGAAACCACGCCATGGGCCAACCTCAACACCGCCGCCTTCGACAACCAGGGTCAGCTCTGGTTTACCGGCCAGTCCGGGTATTACGGCCGTCTCATCCTGAAAACCGGCAGAGTGGAGATCTTCCCGGCTCCCCGGGGACGGGGGCCGTACGGCATCTGCTCGGCTCCTGACGGGTCCGTCTACTACGCTTCGCTGGCCGGCAGTCACATCGCCCGCATCGACACGCAAAGCGGCGCAGCCACTGTCATCGAACCCCCGACGCCGGACCAGGGGGCACGGCGGGTATGGGCCGACTCCAAAAGCCGCATATGGGTGAGCGAATGGTACGGCGAACGGCTCGGGCTCTATGACCCGGGCAGCAACACCTGGCGGGAATGGAAACTGCCCGGGAGTGAGCCGCAGCCGTATGCCGTCTATGTCGATGACAAGGATATCGTCTGGCTCAGCGACTTCGGCGGGAACAGCCTGGTCCGTTTCGATCCGGCAACTGAGACATTTACCTCCTTCCCCCTTCCCAGTGAGAACGGCCACGTGCGGCAGATCCTCGGACGGCCGGGCGAAATCTGGGGGGCCGAATCAAGGGTGGACAAGCTGGTTGTCCTCCGAATGCCCTCGGCCGGATAATTTCGATTTTTTCCGGTCCAACAGGAAATGTCCGACCGTATCAGACAGCAAGGAGGAATTTTCCGGCCCGTGGTTTAATTTTATTTTTTCAGGGAGTACATGAACCATGCGAATCAAGATTCTCCTGCTGACAGTGGCAACTATATTGTGGTGGGCGGACGGGTACTGCGAAGAAAATATCTATACCTGGAAGGATAAAAACGGCGTGCTCAATATAACCGATCATGCTCCCCCATCGGACGCGGAGATTCTCGACATCAGCCCGAGCCACAGGCAGCAGGCCGAGGAATACTGGCGCCAGCGCCGCGAGATCCAGGAAAGAGCCCGACAGGCGGAGGAAGAGAGAAGAATGAAGGAGCAGGCCGCTGCCGCGGAAAGAAGGGAAGCCGAGGCCCGGCGCCAAGCCGAAGAACTGATGGAGAGGGCCCGGCGGATGGAGGAGATGCGAAAACCGGAAAGGAAAAAAAGAGGATATTAACTGCGATTGTCCCCTGGTTCGGTTGACAAGCGAGGAGGAAAATGGAAGACTGACGGCAGCCGGGGAGAGCCGTCAACACAGACCGCCCGGATCCTCGGCGGAACACCGTCCCACGCATAGTGCGGCCAAGCGCGACCATCAGACCCTATGAACCGCAACTCCGGGCCCAGGGCCCGTGTCATCATCCATGTGGACATGGATGCCTTTTACGCTTCGGTTGAAATTCTCGATAACCCCGGCCTCAGGGGCAGACCGGTGGTGGTCGGCGGAACGTCCGACCGTTCGGTGGTATCCGCCGCCTCCTACGAGGCCCGCAAGTACGGCATCCATTCGGCCATGGCCACTGTCAAGGCACGCAGGCTCTGCCCCCGGGCCGTCTTTCTCCCGGTCAGGATGGATCGCTATCGGGAAGTATCCGACCGGATCATGGCAATTTTTCACCGGTTTACCCCCCTGGTGGAACCGATTTCCCTTGACGAAGCGTTTCTCGATGTCACCGGCTCAAACGCTCTTTTCGGGGACGGTCCCGGCATCGCGGCGGAAATCAGGAAACTGATCCGGGAGGAAACCGGCCTTACCGCTTCCGCCGGCGTCGCCACCTCCAAGCTGGTGGCCAAGATAGCGTCCGACCTGCAGAAACCCGACGGCTTGACCGTGGTCGAAGCCGGCCGGGAGCGCGAATTTCTGGCCGGCCTCCCCATCGGCAAGCTCTGGGGAGCGGGCAGGAAAACCATGGAAGCCCTGGCCCTCCTGAGCGTGGAAACCATCGGCGACCTGGCCGCCCTGGACCCGGACATCCTGAGTGCACGATTCGGCCTGCACGGCAGCCACCTGCACCTGGCCGCCAACGGCATCGACAACCGGCCCGTTGTTCCCCTCCGGGAAGTCAAATCAATAGGTCATGAGGAAACCTTCAGCGAAGACCTGATCGATCTCACCGTTATCAGGCGGGAGCTCCTGGCTCTTGCCGCCAGGGTGGGAGAACGGTTGCGCCGCCATGGACTCCAGGGGCAGACCATAACCGTCAAAATCAAGTATCACGATTTCTCCAGCAGCACCAGGTCACTGACCCTGGCGGAGCCGACCAGCGACACAGGGGAGATTTTTCAACGGGCGTTGGAACTCCTGGGAAAAACCGAGGCAGGGCGAAAACCGCTGCGGCTGGCCGGCATCAGCGTCAGCAACCTGACCTCCTCAAACAGTTGCCGGCAGCAGGATCTCTTCGGCAAAACCAGAATGCGCGAAAAAACCCGGAGCCTGTACGAGGCGGTTGACCAGATCAACAAAAAATTCGGCCGCGGCACCGTCAACCCCGCCACCCTGAAAAAATAGGGGTCAAGTCTTTGCTTGACTCTTCTCTGGTATAAAAATCTCTCGTCGTCTGGGATGCATCACCGATATTGACAGCAAAATCCGGTGAGCATGAAAGGAGAAGAGTCAAGCAAAGACTTGACCCCTTCAAATATCCAGGATGATCAGGGCTTCCCAGCCCTCCTTTGTCTTCTCGACCCGGTAGCGGTGGAGGGTTACGGCCTTGACATCCACTCCCATTTCATGCCTGTCGACATCGATCTCTTCACCAAGCGCCACAGCCCTCAGAACCAGCCGGCCGCCTTCCGGGGCAATCCTGATATCCCTGACCCGCAGCAGCAGCATTTCGGCATCCTTGTAAAAAATCAGTTCCTGGAGCAGTTCGAACAACAGCATTTCATAATCATCGGAACTGACCGTCATATCAAGCTGCCGCCTGGGAGCGACGGTTTCCAGGTCGGTCACCATGACGTTCATCATGGCGTCGGCGGCGGAGGCAAACAACTCCTCGGCCGTTCTGCCCCAGGCCCTGAAGGCCACATCCGCCGTGGCGATATCATCGATGTACTCAAACCCCATCGAAGGGGTCAAGTCTTTGCTTGACTCTTCTTCTTTCATGCTCACCCGATTTTGCTGTCAATGTCAGTGGTGCATCCCGGACAAAGACAGATTTTTATACAGAGAAGAGTCAAGCAAAGACTTGACCCCTGCTCTTACCCCTTAACATTGCCGATGGGGACAAGTTTTGCCACCCGCCTGCTGATGCCCGCCTGTTCGCAGGCCAGCACCACTTCGTCAATATCCTTGTAGGCTGCACCGGCCTCCTCGGCCAGACCGGGATAGGATGCACCGCGCACATAAATGCCCCGGGCCTCCATGTCCTCCTGCAGCTTTCTGCCCCTGAATTTCCTTTTGGCCTGACGCCGGCTCATGGTCCGCCCGCTGCCGTGGGCAGTGCTGAAGAAGGTCTCGGCCCCGCTTTCCACCCCGCACAGGAGGTATGACCCGGTCTCCATGCTGCCGCCGATGATCACCGGCTGCCCGGTTTTCCTGAATTCCTCGGGCAGCTCCTCCCTGCCCGGACCGAAGGCCCGGGTCGCGCCCTTGCGGTGCACCAGCAGTTCATGGAGTTCACCACGCACCAGGTGTTTTTCGAGCTTGGCGGTGTTGTGGGAGACGTCGAACACCTGGCGCAGGCCCATGTCAGCCGGGTCCCGGTGGAAAATATCGGCAAAGACCTCCCGGATGCGGTGCAGGATCACCTGCCGGTTGGCAAAGGACATGTTGATGGCGCACTTCATGGCGGCGAAGTAATCCCTGCCTTCCGGGGAATTGAATGGTGCGCAGGCGAGCTCCCGGTCAAGGATCTTGATGCCGTATTTCTTGTCCATCACCCGGAGGAAAAGCTGCAGGTAATCGGTGGCGACCTGGTGCCCGAAACCCCTGCTGCCGCAGTGAAACATCAGCACCACCTGGTCGGGCAGCGTTATGCCGAAGGCCCGCGCCAGATCAGGATCTACAATATTTTCCTGCCGTGCCACCTGGATTTCCAGATAGTGATTGCCCGACCCCAGGGTGCCGATCTGCCGGTAGCCCCGGTCAACGGCCCTGTCGCTGACCTTGCCGGCATCGGCGCCCGCAATGCAGCCGCCTTCCTCGGTATGGCGCAGATCATCCTCCCAGCCGTAGCCGTTTTTCACACACCAGGGCGCGCCCTGCTCCACCACGGTGCGGAATTCGTTGCGGGAAATGTCAAGAAAACCCGTGGACCCCACGCCGGCCGGAATGCGCTGAAAAAGGCGATCCACCAGCTCGTGGAGATGGGGTTTGACCTCATCATAGGTCAGGTTGGTGAGCACCAGCCGCATGCCGCAGTTGACATCAAAGCCGATACCGCCGGGTGAAATGACCCCTTCCCGGCTGTCCATGGCCGCCACTCCGCCGATGGGAAAACCGTAGCCCCAGTGGCCGTCGGGCATGCACATGGCGTAGTTCACTATTCCCGGCAGAGTGGCCACGTTGGTTATCTGGTCCACCACCCCCTCGTCCATTGCCTCCAGCAGCGCTCTGGAGGCATAGATCCGGGCCGGCACCAGCATTCCCTTTTTGAAGGTCACCGGTATCTCCCAGACGGTCTCGGAGATTTTCCGCAAAATTCCAGGAATTGTCATTATCCTTCCTCCCTGTTCTCCATCGGCTGCATTGCACCTTCTTTTATTTATTGTATGTTCGGGAGTGGGAACTGTCCACAGATTTGAAATTTTCATCCTCCAGGCACCGTATTTGCAAAGGTGAACACAATCAGGAGGTCCTGCAATTTTCCGGCACGGCGGTCGCGGCCGCCGGACGGCAAGAGACGGAACTGATGGAGGTTCATGATGGCCAAAGACAACCATAAGGGCGCCCACTCGCCGTTATCCGAGTTCGAAACCGTCATTGCGTCAAAAACGGCAATCTGGCGGCAGTTCGAGTGGGGAGAAATGCGGGTCGGGTATGAAACATACCTGGAGGATTTCGACGACGCCCCGCTGCTCAAGGGACTTCCGGACAATCTGTGCCCCTGCCCGCACTGGGGATACCTGCTGGCAGGACGCATGACCGTCCGCTACCCGGATCATGACGAAGTGGTGAAGGCGGGGGAAGTCTACTACATGGCCTCGGGACATACGATATTCGTCGAGGCCGGCACCGTCCTCATTGAGTTCAGCCCCAGGGAGGAATTCCGCAAACTGACCGAGATCGCGGAAGAAAACCTTGCCGGAACGAACTCTGAGGGTGTTTAATCATCAAGAAGGGACCAGGACCGGGCCTGCCGGGATCGAGGGAAATCCGTCCTGTTCCACAGGACGGTGCCCGTCCCATGCGAAAGGCTTCCCGTTTTTCCGGCCCCTATGGGAAAAATTTTCCGCTCCACCACCATGGTGGTTCCCGGCCCCATCGAAATGTGGAATAATGTATCGCCCGTGGCCTGTTTTCGTCCGGACAGAAACGGCTGGAAACGGTCTTTCCTGACAACCACGCCATGCAACCCGGGACGGGACTGCCGCCATCCCGCGGCATCCCCGCCCGATTTCATCGTCATCCACAAAGGGAGGGAAAGGAATGAAAAAAAACGGATGTATTCATAACCTGGCATGTTACTGGAAAAAACACCTGGTCACGGCCGCGGCCCTCATGGCCGTGGTCAGTATCTGGACATGGGGCGACGGGCTGTTTTCACCGGCCCATTCCATGGACAAGGATCAGCCGGCGGCCTCCGCCTCCGCTCCCGATATCGAACACCCCATGCAGAATCCCAAAGAGTACAGCAAGGCCAAGAAATGCCCGAACTGCGGGATGATGATCAACATGTGGGCCCGGACCAGGCATGCCTTCCATCATCCGGAAGGGGATTTCGTCACCTGCTCGATCCGCTGTATGGCCGACAAGGCCGTCAATTCAGGTGAGGAACCTTCCGGCGCCGCGGTGGCCCTCTATCTTGACCCCGACACCATGGTGCCGGTGGAGAAGGCCGTCTATGTCATGGGTTCCACGGCGCCGGGGACAATGACCATGAAATCGAAAATCGCCTTTGCCGACCGGGCCGCGGCTGAAGAATTTGCCACCCGCCACGGCGGGGAGGTTGTCGATTTTCAAGCCGCCTATGCCGCCGCCAGGGAGGAACTGCCGAAGTCAAGGCTGAACATCGATCAGAACAGGAAGAAAACAGGCAAAATCAAAGAGCCGACGGCCGCCGACACCTGCACGGTCTGCGGCATGTATCCGGCCCGGTTTCCCCGGCACCACGCCCAAATCTGGGCCATGGACGGAAGCACCCTGCACTTCTGTTCAACCCGGTGCCTGATCCATTATACCGCCGAGCCGGCAAAATATGTCAAGGAGCCGTCGCCCGATAAAATGGCATGGGTGACGATTTTTTCCGACAGCATGTATGAAAGCGCTTACGGGGCCTACTATGTCGTCGGCTCCAGGGTTGACGGTCCCATGGGCAAAGAGGCGATCCCTTTTAAATTCAAAAAGGAGGCCGAAGACTTTGTCCGGGACAACGGCGGCCGGATCGTCGGCTACCCGGAATTGACCCCGGAACTGCTCACGGGCGGGGAATAATCTTCGAAAAAGCAGGCGGCCGGTTGGCCGCCTGCAACTAAAAAAACCGAATGACCGGGCGGGGCGATACCGCCCGGTTCACTGTTTTCGGGCGGTACTGTTTGTCTCGCGCCAGGCGATGGTGATTTTCTCCATTAATTCATCGAGTTCAATGGGCTTCATGCAGTAGTCGTTGGCGCCGTATTCCAGGCCCCGGATACCGGCATTCATCGAGGCATGACCGGTGAGCATGATCACGGTCATCAGCGGCCAGCGCCGCTTAATCTCCTGCAGGCACTGAATGCCGTCCGTGCCGGCCAGCATGACATCGAGAACAACGACATCGGGCCAACCGCTCTCGAGAACCTCCAATGCTTCATCGCAGCTAACGGCAGTCCTGGCCTCATACCCCCGACGGGCAAGGCGCTTGACGGTGGTTTCCAGAAAGTCGGGTTCATCATCGACAAAAAGAATATTGAGCTTTTCCCCCATAGTCAGTTCTCCGCTGCCGGCGGCTCATCCGGCTTCAAAATCGCTTCAATATCGGCGAGGATCTTCTTCCGGTATTGCTCCACCCTGAATTGTTCATCCATGACCATATCAATCTGCCTGGTATGAATCAACAGATAACCGAGAATTTTCAAGCGGGAAAGAAGAAAAGGGGCGGGCTTCTTTTCGATCCGGGCGGACAGGGCGTCCACTTTCTGTTCTACCCGGAAGTCGTACCGCTCCAGAATATCCTTCAGCAACTGGACCCGGATGAACCGGCGGCCCTCGTCGGCGGCCCCGCCTTTGAACTGGAAACTGACGTAGTTCTCGGTCAGCATGTCGCTGACATGGGACTCGACCAGGGAGAAATGGTAGCCGAGGCGGACGCTGAGGTTGCAGAAATTGCTTGAAACCAGGAAGTAATTCCTGTTGGACATGCCGGAGCGTACCGCCGGATCCAGTTCGCGGTTCATGGTGGACTGGAAAATGATGGAGCCGAACCCCCGGAAGCTCACCGGCGGCGGTCCCTGCCAGGGGACGGCGATCATGCCGGACCAGATCGCCAGCATGGGGACGGAAACAATCTGGTCGATATGGACGAATTTCTGGTGCCGGTCGTACTCCCGGCTGAAGCCGTCGTCAAGATCGATGACCCACCATTGAAAAGGGGTCTCGCCCACAAGCTGCTTGGCCGCCTTTTCATCAAACCGGTATTTGGATCCGAAGGCGAACATCTCGGCCACGCCCTTTTCATGGCAGAACCTGGTCAGGTCATGAAAGGTTTTGCAGGAAGAGGGCCGGAAATAGATGGACGCCGGGTCGGTGAGATTGAGCGGCGCGGCAAGCTCAAGCACCTGTTCCAGCATCCTGTAGATCGGGCTGCCCTTCATCAGGTTCGGCGGCGGCGGGGGCTCACCGAGCAGATCTTCCCGGCGGCCGTCTATTACACGGCCGGCGGTTGCGTCCACGGTGACCACCTGGCCATTTTTCAGCTTCTCGACCGCGCCGGGCACACCGAAGAGAGCGGGGATGCCGAATTCCCGGGAAACGGTGGCCAGGTGGGCGGCAACCTGCCCGGTCTCGCTGATCACGGCCGCGGCCCTTGGCAGCAGGGTGGCCCATTCCGGCAGGGGGTGTTCGACCACCAGGACCGCTTCCTTGGGAAACTGCAGCAGATCAAGGCTGGAACGAACAATATATACCGGACCTGCGGCCACACCGCGACAGGCGGCCACGCCGCCGGACAACAGCACATCCTCACCTTTTTCCCCCCCGGTCGCCAGGGCGATGGATTCAACGGTGGAGGACTCTCCCAGGGGGCGGCTCTGCAGCAGAACAATGGCATCCTGCTGGTTTATCGACCATTCTATATCCTGCGGACTACCGAAGTGGTCCTCCAGCCGGACCGCTATCCGGCACAACTCCCGGGCCTGGTCGTCGGAGAGGACCTCCTGATCGGCTCCCCGACGGAGTTTCAATGCCATGATTGCATGCGGGGGCTCGCGGCTCACCTCGTATATATCGGTATCCACCCGGCCGTCCACCACCTGGCCGGCCAGCCCCGGAGCGGCGCTGATCACCACCGAGGGGCTTCGCGGGTCGGTGGGCGACCGGGAATACATGACTCCGCCGACCTTGGCGTCAACCATGGCCAGGCAGCCCACGCACATGATCACATCCTGATGCCTGAAGCCGCGCTGCAGCCTGTAGACGATGGCCTGACTCTTGTACATGCCGGCCAGGATCTCCTTGTAGGTCTGGTCCATCATCTCTTCATCAACATTGAGCTGAGTGCGGTACTGTCCGGCAAAAGAGGCATTGCCGCTGTCTTCCCCGAGCGCGCTGGAACGCATTGCCAGCACCGGCTGCTCTTCCCCTGCCCTCCCCCTCAGACGTTGATAGGCGTCGTGAATCTGCCGTCCAAGGTCGTCGGGCAAAGGCGCCTTGGTGATCAACGTGTGGATGGCGGCGCTGGTCCTGTACAGCTCTTCCAGGTTGTCGAGATTGCAGATGGTCATGCGCCGGTTGATCTCATCCTGGAGATCATTTTCCGTGAGAAAGTGGTGAGCGGCTGCCGCGGTTATCACGAAGCCGTCCGGCACCGGCAGCCCCGCCCGGTTGGCAATCTCTCCCAGGTTGGCCATCTTTTCGCCGACCTGGTCGGCGGAGCGTCGATCGATTTCATTCATTTCCAGGATGAAGGGACCGCCGGCGATCACCGGGCGCGCCGCCAGGATGGTCTCCATTTGGTCGGAAATCGCCTTGAAGGCGGGAATAAGGCCGCCGTATCGGCCGTCGGAAAGTTCCTGCAGGCGCTGGATCATTTTATACACCTGGAAACTCAGGGCCGTGCAGTGGCTGTGCACGAAGGTCATGCTGAAAGGGCGGCCGCTGCTGAAAGCCTGCTCCATTTCCGCTATGAGTTCCAGGGCGTTGTTGTTGGCGGTAAGCAGGGAGCGGAAAAGCTTGTAATGCTCCTGGAAGGAGCTGCGCAGGCGGGCATCATCCTGCTGCGGGGACAGCCATTTGCCGAAAAAATTACGGACGCGTTGAAGAATCATTTCAGGCGGACTTGGCTGATTTTTGGTTTTATTCAGGTTTCATCTGGAAAAAATTTCAGCCGATAATTCCTGTCTTCCTTTTTCGATCGCGTCAGGAGTCAACCGCAAAAAATTTATTATCATTCAACCATAGCATATTTCCGCCTCTCCGGCATACCTAATGTACGATCGGACAGAAATCCTCGTATCCCATGGGAGGAACTGCCTGCTGCATTTCATCCCGCAGAGGGGACACTGCCGGCCGCTGTGAGTTTGAAACGTCATTGAGAAAAGACATCCGGGAAGGGGACCGACAACGGTCCCCTCCCGAAAAGTGTTGATCAATGTTCGAGCCTCAGCCCCCATCCTTCAAACATGAACAGGATGGCGAAACCGAACCACAGGGTGTAGATCACATACCCGCCCAGGGACAGAATCACCAGCAACGCTTTCTCCCGGATGCTCTGGGCAATGATCCCGTAGTAGTTGTAGGCCGGCTCCACACTCTTGGTCCGTACCTGGTAGAGGAATTTCGCCTCCTTGAACTGCTCCTGCTTGTTCAGGCTTCTTTCCATATCACGAAGTATGGACCACCAGTCGTAGAGGGCCTGTTTTTCGTCATAACCGTACCGGGCGGCCACCGGCCCCCCGTCATTGGCAAACATGGCATCGGCGTCAGCCAGGGCGGAAACCAGCATCCCTCCCATATCACCGCTGACCTGCAATTCCTCGGCGGCGCTTTCCACGTTCATCCCCGCCGCCCGCAGCACGGTGGCCCACCGATCTCCGGCCGCACCATCCTTGGCCTTGAGCGCCATGTCTATATTTTTTCCAGTGAATTCCTTGGCGTTTTCCTGGTTCGCAGGAATAAAATACGAAGAATTCTTGGAAATGGAATTGTACATGCCGTCCATGTAATCGAGCAGATTCTGACCGGCAAAAACCGGGGAAAGCAGGATCGCGAACACGATCCAGAAGCCGATCATCATCACCACTCCGCCCGTGAACTCTTTTTTGTGCGCAATCATATGCAGACCTCCTTAGGCGTGATGCCCGCCGCCCTCGCCCTTGAGGGTGCGGATGTTGGTGAAAAAGATATAAAAGACCCAGATCGCAAAGGCGGCCAGGACCCCGAAGAAAATATAGGTGCCCACCGTTTCCAGCAGCTTGCCGGTCGCGGTCGACATCGGAATCATATCCATGCTGGCCAGTTTGGACGGCAGGGCAAAGAGGCGGTTGATAAAACCGGCCGAGGTGGCCACCGCGTACAGCCCGCAGATGGTGACGCCGCTGACCACCTTGGTGATCAGGGAGCCGATCTGGATGCCGATCAGCGAGCCCAGCAGCATGCCCATGGCCAGGGTGTAGAAAATAAACCCGTAGGCCGCGTACTGCCCCAATCCGGCGTAGCCGGCGGTGAAAATGATCTGGAAGATGTCGGTGCCCACGGTGGTGGCCGAGGAAACGCCGAGGACATAGACGAAGATCGGGAAGGTCAGGAAGCCGCCGCCCACGCCCATGATGGCCGCGGCAAAACCAACCACGAAGCCGCTGAGGACCAGGAATATGAATGAAATCTGCCGGCCGCCCGGAACCACGCCCTGGTCGAACTTGATCATCGGCGGCACTTTGACGTTCTGCAGCGACTGGGCCAGGCCGGTCAGGACGTTGGCCCTTGCGGCCTCACCGGAGGCGACGCGGGCGGCCGCAGCCTTCTTGGATTTGAAAAAATCCATCAGGGCGTAGGAGCAGAGGAAGCCGAGCATCAGCACGTAGATGGTGGTGATGAAGGCGTCGCTCATGATCGGATTGAACTCGTAAATGGTCCGGTTGATGTAGCCGCCCGCCGTGGCCCCGGCAAGGGAGCCGACCAGAAAGACCACGGCCAGGGCTACGGAGACGTTGCCCAGTTTACGGTGAATGACGCTGCCCATGATCGCCTTGGCAAAAATGTGGAACAGGTCGGTGCCCACCGCCAGAATGCCCTTGACCCCGGCGCTCATCAGGGCCGGAGCGATGATGAAGCCGCCGCCCGCACCGATGCAGCCGGTGATCAAACCGGCCACCAGCCCGACCCCGATGGAGGCGAAAAAAATGAGGGGAGTGTAGAAGGCCGGCGCGTAGGCCGACTTGCCGCCCAGCATCCCCGGCAGCGCCCCGGGAGCGTCCGCAAAGGCAATGCCTCCCAGGATGATGGGGACCAGCAGCAGGCCGAGAATAATCATCCTTTTGCGGTCCCCCAGTATTCTGTTCGACACCTCAATTTCCCAGTTCGCGTGGGCCCGGGCCCCGGCCATCATGAACTGGCCTAATGCTTTAAAGTAGTTCATATTCCTGGTACTCCTTCATATACATGGTTCATAACAGGGTGTTCCCTCTTGGCTACCGTTCCGCCGCTCCTTTTTGACGACGCAATCCGCCGCGCCGCCGGCTGCGAGGCTGGACATACACCGGCCTCTTCAGCACGGTCTGGCAAGGTCTCTCTTGATCTGCGCCTGAATGATCTTCTCCTCCTGCAGGGACTTTTTCTTGTACGCATCCTGGATTGTCTCGAGAATCTTGTCCAACTCCATCGGCTTCATCAGGTAGTCAAAGGCCCCGAGCTTCATGCCCTCTATACCCGACTCCACCGAGGCATGCCCTGTCAGCATGATCACTTCGACCAGCGGCTTTATCCGTTTGATCTCCCGCAGTGTTTCCACTCCGTCCATGCCGGGCATCTTGACATCCAGCAGCACAACGTCGAAATTTTCGTTGCTGATTTTTTCGACAGCCTCGTTGCCGCTCATCACCCCGACGCAGTCAATGCCCTTCTTCTGCATTCTTTTCACCGTCATTTCCAGAAAATCCTTTTCATCATCCACTACCAGTACTCTCAAATCGGCGAACATAATCGTTTCTCCTTTGCCTTTGAATTTTCAGTTTTTCATCGTCGCGCGCCCGGCTGAATGATGGGCAGTAACAGCATAAACACCGCTCCCCCATCTTCCCCGTTGCGGACTTCGATTTTCCCTCCCAACGTCTGGATTATATGGTAACTGATCGACAGACCGAGGCCTGTCCCCTTGCCCGGCTCCTTGGTGGTAAAGAACGGATCAAAAATATTCTCCATGATTTCCCGGGGAATTCCCGGACCGTTGTCCCTGAACTCAATGATGATGTGCTTGTCATCGAAACTGGTGGCGATGTCCACGGCGCCGTTTTTCCCAATGGCATCCATACTGTTGTTGAGAATATTGAGGAAAACCTGCTGCAGCTGCGCCGCGTCGGTCATGATGGCAGGCATGTCTTCCTGCAGGTGCTTGTTGATGGTGATGTCGTTGACTTTGGCTTCGTTGACCACAAAGGACACGACCTCATCGACCAGATTGTTGATATTCACCGCTCCTTTTTCGGCCTTCATTTTCCGGGAAAACCCCAGCAGCCTGTGGGTAACATTGCTGGCCCGCGACACATGCAGTTTGATTTTTTCCGCTGCCTTCCGGTATTCTTCCAGATTGCGCACCTTTTCGGGGTCCTCTTCCACCAGGAGCTCCCGGATCCAGTCCGCCTGGTCGGTTATCAGTTGCAGCGGATTGTTCACCTCGTGCGCCAGGCCGGCCGCCATGATGCCCAGGGACGCCATTTTTTCAACCTGCATCATCTGGCTGTCAAAAACCGCTTTCTCCCGGTCGGACTCCTCGATTCTGTTCACCATGTGCCGGATGATCAGCACCGAAGTGATGACAATGACCAGGGCGGCAATCAGGATGGAAATCGTGTCAAGATTGCGCGCCTGGCGGAATGTATCGTGGACGCTCCTGACTTCCGCCTTGTTGACCAGCAGCCAGTCGCCGTTTTTCAGCCGGCTGGTCACATAGACAAAATTGCCGATCCGCTTGACATCAGTCCCCCCTCCGGCGGTCAGGAGCACCCTTTCCTCCTTGGGCAGGATGGTGCCGCCCAGGCGGCTGGGCGTTTGAAATTCTCCCGTCCGGTTGACGATAAAGGCATCACCCTTCTCACCGGTCTGGGTGTTGCGTATCAGCCCGTAGAAAAACTCCGAATTGATGGTGGCCCGCAATACCCATTTTCTCAGGGGGTCGGCCACGGCGACGATGAAATGGGGGACATTGCGAAAACCGAGAAAGATGTCGCTGATATACGAACCGTTCACCATGACTTCATGGAACCACGCCTCTTTTTCATAGTTTTTGCCCATCAGCTGATGCTTGTAGGGACCGACATAGGAAATATGCTGCCCCGTCGCATCGATCACCCCCAGATCGACTATTCCCCCGGGGGTAATGGCCGCGAATATCCTTTCCACTTCGGCCTGGTCCTTGAACTGATCGTATGAGTGGAGCCGCATCAGCTCTTCCAGCAGTTCCTTCTGGTGGTCGAGAAAAAAAGTTATGACCCTGTTCCTGTTCTCCACCGCATTTTTCATGCTGTTGATGGTGTTCTGCAGGCAAGTGTTCTGATAAAAACGCGACGAACTCCAGCTGATCAGGAACAGGGGGATCAGGGCTATCAGCATGAAAGTGAGCGAAAATTTTCTTTTCAGCCGCAGGTAATACGCCTTGTCTTTCTGCATTTCGTTCCTCGGTTACCGGTCGCCCTTCCGCGAAATCAGGCAAAATCCCGCAGTTTTCTGACCAACTGATTGATCTCCGTCGAGTTGGAAACCACCTCGTCTATGCCGTGCCGCCTGAAACCCTCTTTCTCCCGGCCGGGCAGACCGGCGTCGGTGATGGCCACCAGCCTGATGGAACTAAACTCCTCGGTATTTTTAATCTGCCGGATCATGGCAATGGCTTCCCGGTTATTTTCCATCATATCGAGCAGGATCAGATCAGGCTTGAAGACCATCACCTTCATTTTGGCGTCCGGACCATAGGCAACGTGATCGGCGATGAGGTTCCGCTGCTCTTTCTTCAATTGCCCCAGAAAATGGACGAGAAACCGGATGAACAAGCGCTCATCGGAGAAATTGGAATAGATGAATAATATTTTTTTGGCCTGGAACGGCATGATCGAATCGGGTATCGGCATATTGTATTTGACCAGAAAATCTATCAAATCAGCCTGCAGGACCATGTCTTCAGTGCCTTCGGAAGAGAGGGTCTGCAATCCCTTCTTCTCGATCCACCTGCTGACCCGCCCGGGAGAGACACCGCACAGGGTGGCAATCTGTTCAAGACTCAGGGCCCGCTTTTTCATGCATTGCTTTCAAATGATTGGGGATAAAAATATTCCTGCCCTTGTATTTGCATTCTTCGGGCCAACCCCGTGGCAACAACCACAAAATACATATTCCGTGTGGTTCCGGACATTTGCATGGGCAACCCCGGCAGCGTATCCCCATGGGACGGCTCCCCGCCAGGCCCCCTTTTGTGCATGCCCGGTGACATTATTCCCCCTTGATTCATTAATGAACTGGAATAGTTCAATTTTTTAGTGTATAAATTCAGTGACACGTCCGACGGATCATGTTTCATTGCGGTGAAGTGGGGACAGACCACATCATGACAGAATCTTTTGAACAGAAACCTGACGGGAAATCTGAACCGGAACCGAACGCCAGGCTTGTCGAATTACTGGAAAAGCAGAAACAGGAGCTCATCGTCCGGGTTCTGCGGAAGCACGAAGAAGCCCAGTCTGAAAAGATCTATTCAGACAAGATCCTCGCCAGCCTCTCCGATCTCTTTTTTGTCGTCAGCAAGGATTTCGTGCTGGTCAAATCAAATGATGAATTTCGCGAACTTCTGGGTTTGTCGAAGGGGGATTTCGGCCACCTCCGGCTGCAATCCATCATGGATCCGGAGGCCTACGCCAGAATCAGGGATCTGTTCGCGGCGGGGGATTTCAAAAATTTTGAGACCGAACTGACCGCTCCGGAAGGCAAGCGGATTCAGGTCAGCCTCAACGGCTCAACCTATACCACGGAATCGGGCCGTATTCTGCACATGCTGATCGCCAGGGACATGAGCGACATCCATACGATGATGTCCCATATCAAGCAGGCCCAGGAGCAGCTCATCCATTCGGGACGGCTGGTCAGCCTGGGTGAAATGGCCGCCGGCATCGGCCATGAGCTGACCCAGCCGCTCAACGCCATCCTGCTGTTTGCCCGCAACTCCATTCACTGCCTGGACGGCCCGGCGGTGAACAAATCCCTCCTCAGGGAAAATCTGCAGATCATTGTCGACCGGGCCAAAAAGGCTTCATCCATCATCAAGAGCCTGAAGAGTTTTGCCCGCAAGGTCCCGCCGGAAACCTATCCGGTGGCAATCAATCAAATCCTCGCAAACATTCTCCAGTTCCTCGATGCGCAGTTGAAACTTTCCGACATTGAGGTCGAACTGGTCCTTGACCCCGCCCTCCCGCTTACCCTCGGGCATGAAGTCCGGCTGGAACAGGTTTTTCTGAACATCATCCAGAACGGCATCCAATCCATGGGCGATATCGAAAAACCGCACCTGATCATTCGGACGTACCTGGCAAAAAATATCGACCCGGAAAGCTTTATGGAGAAGGACTATATTGTGACGGCGATCCGGGACAACGGCTCGGGGATCGATCCCGAGGTGATGGGCAGGATTTTCGACCCCTTTTTCACCACCCGCGAGGTGGGCCTGGGAATGGGCATGGGGTTGTCCATTGTCGACCGCATCGTCCGAAGCTTTTCCGGGTTCATCAAAGTGGAAAGTGCACCGGGAGAAGGATCCTGCTTTTATGTTTATCTCCCGGCTTTCTTTGAAAAGAGAGGTGCTGATGCACAGTCAATACCCTGAAGATCACGGAAAAATACTGGTGGTGGATGATGATTCCTATCTGCTGACCGCCATCGAGCAGACGCTGACAATGCACGGATACGGCGTCAACGCCTTCGACAATGCGCCCGACGCCCTGGAGTCGGTTTCCTCCTCCACCTATCTGGCCGTGATCGCCGATGTCAAGATGCCGCTGATGGACGGACTCGAATTTCTGCAGCGGATTAAGGAACGGGACCCGGATCTGCCGGTGATCATGATTACCGGGCATGGCGATGTGGACATGGCCGTGGTCGCCATGAAAAAGGGCGCCTACGATTTTCTGGAAAAGCCCGTGGATGAGGATGTCCTGCTGTCCTCCCTCTCCAGGGCCGTTGAAAAAATGCAGCTTGTCCTGGTCAACCGGGACCTGAGCCGGCGGCTGGAGCTTGCCAGAGAGAAGCGCGACCACTTCCACGGCCTCCTCGGCGTCCATCCGCTGATGCAGAATCTCTATGACGCCATCGAGCTGGTGGCGGGAGAGGAATATCCCGTTCTCATCACCGGAGAGACGGGAACGGGCAAGGAGCTTGTGGCCCGCGCCATTCATGACCTGTCGAACAGGAAAGGCAGGCCGTTCGTCGCCGTCAACATGGGCGCCATACCCGAAGACATGCTGGAGTCGGAATTGTTCGGCCACGAAAAAGGGGCCTTTACGGGGGCCGGGCAGCTCAAGCTCGGAAAATTTGAATTTGCCGCCGACGGCACCCTCTTTCTTGATGAAATCACCACCATGCCCGTCAATCTCCAGGCAAAACTGCTTCGCGTCCTGGAGGATAACGCGATCATCCGGCTGGGAGCCAACAGATCCATCCCCATGCGGGCGCGGATCATAACCGCAACCAACACCGATCTCGGGCAGGAGCTGGAATCGGGCCGCTTCCGGCGGGACCTCTATTTCCGCCTCAATGTACTGCCGATAACCGTGCCGCCGCTCCGGGAGCGGCGGTCCGACATCCCCCTGCTGGTCAAATATTTCTGCGAGCAGTACGCCCGGGAGCACGGCCTGGAACCGGAGGTCATCAACGCCGGGATTCTGCAGGACATCTACCGGCAGGATTGGCCGGGCAATGTACGGGAGTTGAAAAACTACATCAAGAGATTATGCGTTTACGGGGGAAGCGGAGATGCGGCCGCCGGGCACGGGCAGCCCTCCGCCGGGGGCCGGCAGCCGGAGTCGGCTTCGCTGCGCCAGGCCATGGACGAAGCGGAACAGAAACATATTGTCACCGTGCTGCGCATGTGCAAGGGTCAGATATCCGCCGCCCACAAGATCCTGAAGATTTCCAGGAAATCCCTGTACGACAAGATCAATAAGCACAACATTGACCTGAACGTCCTCCGCGGGGGCTGAAAACACCTGCTTCTTCCACCCTAATCCCCTTTCCGTTCAGGAACGTCCAGGCCCAGCGGCGTCAATATCTGCGTGGTAAAGCGGGCCTTTATTTCTTCTTCGGACTCCCGGCCCATGCCCGCGGCGATCTGCCTGATCGTTTCCGCCAGCCGGCAATTTTTGTCCCAGCAGGTTCTCCGGGCCTGCTCAATCAGTCCCCAGTCGCGGCTCTGCAGAAACGGCTCGAAGGCCTGCACGATCTCCGGAAACAGCTCCCGGCGCAGACCGGCCAGGAACCCCACATAAAACCCCAGGGAAGCATCCCTTCGCTCCCGGATGATATAGCTGACCATGCCCCGGGGATGGGTGTCGGCCAGTACATCCTTGATGGAGCGGGACACGTACTCGATGGCTGAGTCCGGATAGGAGGAGATGATCCGTCTGAGGGTATCGCCGTCCAGAATGTCCTGCAGCCGTTCACCGACCTCGTGATGGATGAAAATCGGGATTTCCTCGTCAACGATGATATCGAGGCGGCTGCGGAAAGATTGCTGATCGAGCCGCCCCCCGGTGAGGATGCCGTATCGGTCCAGGGCATGGTGAAGGGAGGTCTTGCACGAGGAACGGATTTCCTGGACATGGTCCCAGAAAAAATAGCGCAGCGGTTCCCGCCGGATGGTAATGACCCCGTCCTGGAGCAGGGCAAAAGGGCTGGACAGCTCCCTGGCCAGTTCCCTGCCCACGATGATCACCGGACATCCCTCGACGAGTTCCTCCCCGATTTTTTCGCCCAGGAAAAAAATCGACTTCAGGGAGCGCCCGTACCCTGCTCCGTACACCAGAGCGGGATTATTAAGGAGCCGGTTGACCGATTCATGATCGTACGGATCCGCTTCCCGGCCGTTGATGACCAGCGGCTGATAGGAATCGTCAATAATGGTTTCCCAGTAGTTTTCCTTGGCCTCGATCCAGGCGAGCAGGTCAGGGGTTTCCGGTTCGTTCCAGGGTTCAATGCCGTGCTCCCACTTGTAGAGATTGCGCAGCTTGAGCACCAGGTTGCATATGGAATAGATGCCGTTGTCCCGGGCGTCCGAGATATCGCAATTCCGGCGGACTGTTTCTCTAACCGTGCTCTCTGTCATGATCCTTTCGTCAAGGTAGGTATACCATCGCCTCCATTGTTACGGCAGAAGAACTCCTCTCCTCCCATTTTCCTGCACCCGCCGCGGGTCTCTTCCGGACCATGCATCATTCCTTTTCATTCAACCGGCCGATATGGTACCTTCGGGCATGCGCATACAATTGTCCATACTCTGCCTCCTGCTGATCTTTCTCACCGGCTGCGAAGATACCGATCTCCGGCTGGTCGCCGGGGCGGGCGTCGACGCGGTTACGGCGCTGACCCTCTCCGATGAGACCGTCAGGGAACTTGCCGGGCGCGCCATAGCCCAGGCCGACAGCCGGCATGCCGTCGCCCCGGAGCACAATGCGTACGCCCGGCGGTTGCGGCGCCTGGTCGCCGAGGGCCCGGAAGCGGGCTTGCAGCTCAACTGCAGGATCTACCTGGACGACACGGTAAACGCTTTTGCCATGGCCGACGGCTCAATCCGCATTTACAGCGGCCTGATGGATATGCTCGACGACGGCGAACTGCGTTTTGTCATTGGACACGAAATGGGCCACATCGTCAAGAACCATGTCCGGCATAAACTTCAATTGGCCTATGCCGCCAGCGCCGCCCGCAAAGGACTTGCCGCCGCCGGGGGCTCCCTGGGCGATCTGGCCGCCTCGCTGCCCGGCGGTTTCGTCGAGGCCCTGATCAATTCCCGGTTCTCCCGGCTTGAGGAAAAAAGCGCCGACGACTTCGGTTTGCAGCTTCTCGTGCGGGAGGGGGACGATCCCGCCGGCGCCGTCTCCGCCCTGCGCAAGCTTGCCACGCTGGGAACACATCACACTTTTCTCTCCAGCCATCCCGAGCCAGGGGAGAGGGCTGACAGACTGGAGCTGCAGATTCAGGGCAAGGATATCCCCCTCGAGGAGAAACAGGGTCAACTCATCAGCAGGGTCCGGACCCTGCTCAGTGATCTGTTCTCGGCAGCCGCCGCCGTTCTCCGCGCCCTGCTGAACCTGTTCAAGGACGCAATGGGCACTGGATAGTTCCCCTCAATCATGGTAATATAAAATATTATTAATTTTCAACATCTCCGGTCAGATGGACCCATCGGCAAACGTACATAAGAGGAGATCCCGGCCTGACCGCGATCTCAACATTGTCGGGGACTTCCTCAGGTACTTTGTCATGCTGTTCGTGCCTTTCTTTCTGATCGGCGCGACGTACGGCTTTATCAACCAATGCTACCTGATATGCTTCCTGGTCAATCCGGTCATATACGCGGGCGGAGTCTGCCTGATCATCATCGTCATCAAGTATGACGTCAACGACATCATGGCCCTTTTCGGCCGGGCCAGGGAACAGCAGCTTGCCCTGCACGTCAAGCATGCCGGGACGATTCAGCAGATCGGCGTCCAGATGAGCGGGGGGGATTATGAGGGCGCCCTGGTGACCGTCAGGAAGCTGCTCAGGGAGGAGCCCGACTATCCCAACGCTCTCAACCTCAAGGGGCAGATACTGCTGGACGGGTTTGCGCAGTACGAGGAGGCCCGCGCCTGCTTCGACAAAGTCATGACCCTGACCGGACCCGAATCCGAGGATTACCTCCTCGCCGAAGCCCTGAAGGCCTCCACCTACCCGGATGAGTAAACCGGTCCGCGGCCTGCTTCCGGTTCGGACCCATCCTTCCTTCCCCCTCATCCCCTTTCCTTCAGACTTGACAACGGCCCGATCATCGTTTATCGTCGGTTAACGATAAGGAGAACATGAAAATGACCCCGACAGTTCAACCCCCTGCCGCCGCGGCGGATACCACGGACATCAACGAAGCCGCTTCCCTGTGCAGGGCCCTGGCTCATCCGGCCCGCATCAGAATCCTCAGACACCTCCTGCGGGTGGACCGGTGCGTTTGCGGCCGCATCGTCGAGATCCTGCCCCTGGCGCAATCCACCGTGAGCCAGCACCTCAAGATCCTCAAGGAGGCGGGCCTGATCAGGGGAGAGGTGGAGGGGCCCAAAACCTGTTACTGCGTGAACAAGACAAAATTGTCAGTACTACAGCAATTCATCGTGCTGATGCTTGATTCGGAAGAACATCATGAAGCCATTTCCCAACCCGATTGCGGCTGATACCCCCGAGCCGCCTCCCCCGGGCTCCATTGCCGCCGGGGGCTTCTTACCCGCTGCCCCGCCGGAATGCGTTGACGACGGTCCCTGCTGAGGGCCGAATCCCGACCCCAGGTCCGGGGTCCATGATCTTCCCGGCTACGCCCTGCAGTCATACGTCCAAGGGTTTGTCGCGACACCGGCCGGGGACGTGCCGCGCCTCAGGACCCGTCTCGGCCTGAAGGACCTCCTTGGCGCCGTTCGGGCGCGCCTCGGTATTGCCCGCAATCAATACAAGGTCAACCCGGGCCTCTACTGCACCGGCACCCCCGGCCCGCGGTCACCGGTCCTGGCCACCGCCAATTACAAACTCAGCTTTGATGCCCTGCGCAAAGAGCTGGCGGACATCGACGCCTGGGTCCTTGTTGTCGACACCCGCGGCATCAATGTCTGGTGCGCGGCCGGCAAGGGGACCTTTTCCGCTGACGAGGTGGCGTACCAGGCAGGGAGGGCGCGGTTGGCCGAGATCGTCTCGCACCGTGAGCTGATTCTCCCGCAGTTTGCCGCAACCGGTGTCGCCTCGCAGAAACTCAGGGAAAAATGCGGTTTCCGGGGCATTTTCGGACCCCTGCGCGCCGCCGATATCGCGAAATTCCTCAAGGACGGCAAAAAGGCCGACGAAACCATGCGAACGGTAACCTTCACCCTGGGAGAACGGCTGGTCCTGGTCCCCGTGGAGATCGCCCTGATCTGGAAGCCGTTTGTTCTGGTGACCCTTTCCCTCTTTGTCCTGTCAGGCATCGGGCCGGGGTTCTACTCCCTCGATGCAGCATTGGGACGCGGCATGACCGCCGCCGGGGCGACGGTGCTGGCCATCCTGGCCGGGGCCCTGGCCGCCCCTGCTCTCCTGCCGTGGCTTCCGGGCCGGCAGTTCTGGCTGAAGGGGGTGCAGACCGGTGGTGCCGCCGGTTTTGCCTACCTGTTCTTTTTTCCGACCGGGGTCAGCCCGGCCGGGAATGCCGGCCTGTGGCTGTGGATGGCAGCCGCCGCCTCCTACATGGCCATGAACTTCACCGGGGCAACGCCCTACACCTCCCTTTCGGGGGTTGAACAGGAAATGCGCAAGGGGCTGCCGGTGCAGATCGGCGGCGCGCTGCTGGCCCTGGTGCTGTGGATCGCCGCGCCCTTCATCGGTTGGTGAGGAGAAACAGTGAAAGATTTCAGATATATTGACGGAGCGGCCCTCCTGCGCCTCGACGAGGACGCCTGCATCGGCTGCGGCAACTGTACGGTTGTCTGTCCGCACCGGGTTTTTGCGCTGCGCGGCAAAAAAGCGGGCATCGTCGATCATGACGGCTGCATGGAATGCGGGGCCTGCGCCCTCAACTGCCCCGCAGGAGCCATCGTCGTCAATCCCGATGAGGGCTGCGGCTGCGCGGCGCTCATCATCAACGGCTGGCTCTCAAAGGCGCTGAAGAGAAAAACGAAAGTCTGCGGCGGCTGCTGACCCGGGGGTCCGGCTGACGCCGGGAGTTGGCAG